>Ga0247611_10003010_pt1 | contig 25842 bp, 1 predicted proteins | sample 177DNAGHGhighgp2_FD_192422 | JGI IMG/M metagenome (GOLD analysis project Ga0247611, IMG submission 192422) | Sheep rumen microbial communities from Palmerston North, Manawatu-Wanganui, New Zealand - 1770 DNA GHGhigh gp2 | ecosystem: Host-associated > Mammals > Digestive system > Stomach > Rumen ... | reverse complement strand
TTGTGCTAATGATTTAAATCTATATGTTAGTTTTCTTCCATTGACAACTACTGTTGCTTTTTCCAAATCTTTTGCAGCATATAAATCTGCTTCACTTCTTCTCTTTAAGCCCATATTAATGTGTAAAGAATATGGATATCCAGCTCTATATGTAGTAGTTCTTCCACCTTTTGTATAATCTTTTTTCTTGTGGTTTGCTGATTCTAATACTAATTGCTTATCAAATGGATATACCAATCCAGCACTTTTAGTGCTTGCTGCAACTTTATATTGATCTATTACTCTTCCATCATCATATGTCGTTTGTAACGTTGATTTTACTCTTGAAGCTGAATATGTTCCAATTCCATCACGACTATCAGATGGTATATCTGATGTATAGTATAGATTATATTTTTTCGCTCCAGCTTGATTTGAATAAGCTGTACCTGTTGTTTTTCCATTGCCGTCTATTGAGAATTTACCTTGAATATAGTGTAGTTTTTCATTTGCAGTAGCTCTATTATATTTTTGTTGAATATCTCCTTTTGCCTCTTGACTATTTTTTATATCTATAGCCATTGAATCATTTTTCCATTTGTCTCTTGCTCCTTGGGCAGTTGCTGCTTTGTATTGAGCTGCTGTTCCTGTAGGTAATAGTTTAGTTGGCTCATATGTTTGTCCATCATATACAAATACAACATAAAAGCTATTATCTACAACGTCATTTAATTTCTCAATTTTTAATGAAGCATCCCATCTTCCATATCCATCCGTATATATTGGTTGTTTTATTGGAGCTCCTGTCTCTGTATATAATTCTGCAAGTTCATCATTCACAGTTCTATAAACATATACTTCGACTTTCGAAATTCCTTCTTCGACAGCTTCTCTTTTTCCATTATAAGACTTTGCATCATTCTTATTGCCTTCGTATGCAGCATCTTCCCAAACGTTGCCTCCGATATTATATAAAAGTCTTCTTGCAAATCCTCTTGAAAATTTATTATTTACGTATAATGTCACAGTTTCATCTTCTATTAGTGATGTTCCATTATTTGAGATACCATCTAGTGTCCAAACACCTTTTTTAGTTCCTTTATTTATTTCATCTAATCCAATTTCTTTTATTGAAACTGTTGGTGGAGCAGAATTTTTATCCCATGTTAGTTCTTGCTCGAAAGACTCATTGTGAGATAGGTGAATTGTCCTTCTCCATTTATCTGTATATCTTTCTCCATCAAGTTCAAATTGTCCACTAACTGTTATTTCAATCTCAAAGCCGTCCTTAGGCATATCATCCTCAACACCTAATTTTTCTGCTTCGACTTCTTTTATTATTTTGAAGCTTCCTTTATTTTTGTCTTCTTCATCCTTTTTATTAGTGATGATTACTTTGTCTCTTGCTTCAAGTTCATCTGGATTAATGTAATTATAGCCAAGATCTATTATCTTGTTCATTAGTATTTCTTCATCTGTTAATTGTTCATTATTTTGTTTTTCAATCTTTTGTTGATTTCCTGTATTTTCCTTGTATAGCATTGGTACTGGTTTGGCATTTTCTTTGTTATTAACAAGTTCACCGGCAACCCTTGCTTCCCATGTTCCTTCTTCTTGTTCTTCATTTTCTTTTAAAACGTAGTCATGTTCTTGTTCTAAAACGTAGTAATATGGAACATTGTCACCTTTCCATGTTATAAACTCTGATGTCCACGTTTCACCTGCTTTTACTTTATTGTTTTTAAATTCGTATATTTTCTTAGCATTTGAATCGGTTGGGTTTTTATCATATACAAAAACATCAAATTTAAATTCAAGGTTCGTATTAGGCTGAGTCTTTATAGAGTTCGAATCATATTCTTTGTGTACCTTAATGTATCCACCATATGTTGTCTCTTCATTATATTGTGTTATTTGATATGATTCTCCTTTTACCATCTTCTTGGCTGTTCCAACTGAATTACTTTTTATTGTATTTCCAGATTCGTCTTGAACCTCTTCAACCACATATGATGGTCCACCTTCACTTGTTCCAGCCCATTTAAATTTTCCTAAATCCACAGTATTTCCAGCTTTTACGCTTACTTCAAATTCTTTTGAGTCATTTTTATCAATGTATCCAACACCATTTGGATTTAAACTCTTACCAATCGCACCTCCAATAACCTCTACTGCATTTTCAGTATTGATTTTTACTTTAAATTTAAATTCTTTACCGCTTCCATTTGAATTTCCTAGTAGTTCTTTTTTAATTGAAAGGCTTGCTGAGTCATCACCGCCGCCTGTTCCAGGGCCGTTAACGCATACTACTCCTAGTGCTGTTGCTTCAGTACTGTTATTCTCTTTTGTTAGTCTTCCAGCAATAGAATGTGATGAGTTAACTATATGATTGTCATCCTTTACATTTTCATAAAAGTATTCAAATTTTGCACCTCTTGGTATTTCAACCTCTGTAACTTTATAATCAAGATAGTTTTGTGAACTATTTATCTTATATTTAAACACTTTTGATCTTTGATCAGGTGTTCTTAAAGTTACATACTGCGTAGCATGTCCTTCTACTTCTATCTTAAACTTGAATTCATTTGAAGTAGCGTTGCTTGCTGTAAATTGTTTTTCAAGTTTCAAATAAACAAATTCATCTCCACCATCAGTATCATTCTCTATAAACGTTTTTACATAACCATTTGGGTCTGAATCACTGAGACTTCCTTCTTTATATTCATTTTGATTACCATTTTCATATATTGGTGAATATCCTGCATCCTCTTTTACTGTGTATTTAGGTGCTACATTTTCATTCAACCATTCTATTTTTCCTTGCATCGTCCATGTTTCAGATGCACTTCCTTCAAATGGAATTTTTACTCTGTCAGTTGGTTCTTGAGTTAGTGTTTCAACTCCATTTTCATATTTTACATAGTATGTATTATTGCCAGTTAATCTTATTATTTGTTCCCCATTGATATAAACTGCATCACTTGCTTCTATCTTAACCTCAAAACTTAGTGTTCCATTAAGTGGAACTGCGCCATCATTTTTGCTGACTTCTTTGTAAATTTGAAGTTTTCCACTCTTAAGTATTCCTTCAGAAAGAGTATTTTCTGCCTTAATGTCTGCTTCAAATTCGCCCACTTGTTGACTTGCAGATGGGTTAGTTTTATTTAATGTTCCTCTATATATTGGGTTTTTATCCTCTACACCATCAACTGTAAATGATTTAAATGATAATCCACTGCCTTTATTTTCTTTTTCCTTTATTTCGTATTGATATTCGCTTGCATCAGGTACTTCTATCATATAATCATCAGATTCGCCTGCTGTATATACATATACATCATCGCCAGCTTCATCACTAAGCGCCTGGTTATATTTAAGAATAGGGTTATAATTTCTTACTCCAATAATATTCAAATCAAATTCAAATGTACGATTTTTTAGTTCTTGCGCTCTTGCGCTCTCGTATTCAGCTAAAGCATCACCTGTATAAATACTTTCAATAATATCTTTTTCTTCTTCTCTATTGTATACCTTATATAGTTTTATTTTTACCGGAATGCTCTTACTATTAACTACGTCAATATTAATTATCTCAGAATTAATCTTTCCCTCAAGTTTTTCTGGATTATTAGTAATCGTTCCATCTTTAGAACTTATAGAAAATTCCTTATTATACACTTCCAATTGGGTATTAGCTGGATCATTATTTATCTCTCTACACCATTCTTTATGTTCTATTTCATACGTAGGTGGTTCTTCACCCTTATCCCAACTAAACACACCACTTTCAATACTATTACTCTTTTCATCGACCCTTATTATCAATGCTTTTGATAAATCAGGTATATTATTTTTATCAAAGTACGTATCAGAATCAACAAGTGTATTATCCTTCGTCAAATATAATCCATTTGACCCTTTTATTTCGTATTCTGTTCCTCCTAGTTTAAATTTACCCGAAGTAATCTTGACTGCAAAAGCATATTCTTTCTTTTCATCTAGAGTAGATTTAATTGTTTTTGTAATTTTAATTTTTCCTTCTACTGGTTTTGTATCATCTAGACTATTTTCGGCATATACGTCAACCGTATCAACTGACTCGTCAATTCCTAGATTTCCACCATTTTGTGATTCGTCAGTGGCTTCTGATTTTCCTTTTTTAGTCATCACACCTATAACTGCATGGTCATCTAAACTTACTCTTTTAATCAAATTATTTAAAATACCACTGGTTTTATAACCATCATAATTACTATATTTATCAGAATTTACTTTATAATCCTCATAGATGTTTTCACTTGATTGGAACATTTCTTCAGCTTTTCCTGAAATCTTTCCAAATAATTTAATATATTCTGAGTTTGAATCATCACTTCTATCTATTGTTTCGTATGTACCGCCAACATTAAATCCTTCAAATTTAATGTTTTTAGGTAATACAGAAACATCCTCTTGTACCATATATACTGGTGTATTATATACATCTGGGTCCCAAGTAATTTTGTCATCTACCCAATTCCATTCATTTGCACTATAGTACTGGTCATTATACTTTAATGTAATCGTTCTATCTTCTACAGCTTCCCATGTTTTTGTACTTTTATTCTGCTTAGCAATCTTTATGTTGAATTTAAACTTCAAATTGTCTTTTTCCTTGTCTGTAAGATTACTAATTCCTCTAACTTTCTTATTTATTCTAAGTATTGCAGTTTCAGAATTATTTCCTATTTCCTCATTTTTGAATACTTCTTTAATGATATTTCCTTCTTTATTGATTTCTCCAATAGCTGTCCAACCATTTTTAGTAATTCCATTTACAGCATATGAGTTTATTGTGTCATCTAAGTTTTCTGTTTCCTCTGCAATCAATATTTTTAAATCAGATTCATCTGTTTTAAAATATTGTATTTTTTGATTTGCAAAAATTGTATTCAAAGAATTTACTGTTAATGATTCCACTGGAATTGTTATATACTTAGAATCGACATTCTCACTTGTTGTCGTATCTAATTCTTCAGTAGATCCTTCTACTTTAGAAAGCTCAATATAACTAATTGCAGCATCACCACTCTTTGTCAATCTAATTTTGTGATATCCGTATGGAAGTACCTTTCTATCTCCATCATAATATGAAAAGTGTCCGTCAAGTGCCACAACAAAATGTAGATTTTGTTTTTTTAGTTTTTCTTTGGTTTTTTCATCTATAATTTTTCCTATTTCAAGTCCTACTTCTTCTTTTTCAATCCTATTTAAGAATGATGAAAAATCATCCGGTACTACACCATTTCCTTCATATCCAACCACTGCCGTACCATTTACCACCATATTTCCTGATTTAGTAAATAATTCTTTAGCTGTTGCAATTTGACCTTCCTCGGTCAACTCACTTACAGTATATGGTGTTGTATTACCAATTGATAGTTCGTAATCAGCACTTGTCCATTCCCATTTATATGAAGTAAGTTTTCCATCTTTGTATATTTTTTGTGCTCCACTTCCTTGAATCTGAGCTTCTTCACTTTGATCTCCAACTTTTACTTCAAATCTAAATAATGGTTTATTTCCGTTATTTTTAGTGTATTCTTCTATTTTCTTATCAATGTACTCTTCTAATAATTTATTATGATCTTCCATGTTTTGCTCTGGAAATGCATCGTCATCAAAATTACTCAAATCAAGTGTTTTTATTATCTTTAGATTTCCAAAGTGTTTTGAATCCCTAACATTATTTTGAGCTGTAACCTCTATCGGGTCATCTTCATTGCTATTTCTTTCATTTCCAAATTCATCATATGGTTTATCATCAGATGAAACAAACTCTCCTGTTTCATTAATAATTCCATCTTTTTGTGTAGCAGCCGTACTTTTTCTTATGGTTGCCATTGTAGACTCATCAAAAAATCTAGCCAATTCTGCCTCAGCTGCTTTAACTGCATTCTCGTCTAATTCCTCTACATGATATTCTGGAGGATTAGTATTTTCATACCAAGAAACTGGGACATCACGATGTTCCCTTTTTTCTTCATCATCATCCTCAGTATATGACTTGACTGAAGTATAGAATACGCAATCACCTTCATGTATTTTACTTCTATCTGATATTTCAGGATGTGCTGCAACAAATGCATCGATTATTGCACTATCCACATAATGTTCCCCATTATATACAAATGAACTTTCTTTACCTGGACTTAGTGTAACTCTAAATGGGAATTCATTATCTTTATTATGATAGTTTGTTATAGTACCTTTTGCATTGTCTGTTTCCAAAGTATATGGATAATTAGCACTCGTAATATCGATTTTCTTCTTAATTTGTATTTTAGCATTTTTCTCTTTTTTATCTGTATCTACGTTTTTAATATGCAGTGTCAAGCCATTTTGAGGCATTTTTCCGGTAATAGTTGTTTTATCAGCACTTAATGTCACAGCCACTGTATTTCCTGCATTATCCTTTGCATCAACACTTTCTATAACATAATCTTCGTATCCATCTGTTTTTTCTTCTTTAAGTGTAAATCCTAGTCCACCTTTATCTTGATAATAGTACACTCTTGAAGAAACAGATACATTATTTGATGGATTTACTACCATTTGACTATCATTATATTTTACTATTGTCTTTTCATTATCTACACTTAAATTAAACTTAATGCTTTCATCAATAGGTTTTCCATTTGAGTCTTCCATGTCTTTAATTATTGTTAATTTTGAATCGTTGATAGTAGATATTAAACTACACTCATAATGCTCATACCATAAGCTTGCCCTTATCGCTGCATTTAAAGACTGCCATGTTTCTGTTCCTTCACCAAGGTAGGCTATGGCTATACGTGGTCGTAGTATATTGGCATCCCATCTAAATTCATCAATAGTTTCCAGCATATCATCAACCCACTCTGCAGCATCCTCTGTTTGCGAGTATATGTAACAGGGTTCTACACCTGGATGTATGAAATTAGTGCTTCTATCTGCAATTCCAATATCATATCCTTCTCCAACTGGATCAATCATTCTATATGGGAACTGATTAAAAATCCACGAATCACGTACATCGGATAATTTAAAAATATATTCTGGGGAATTGCCAGCATGATCTCTCGGAGAAACATCTCTAAATTTTTCAACTCCAATTACAGTAGGGTTTGGCGTATTAGGTTTTGTATGAACCCTCCCTCTATAGTCTGTATATTGGTCAAAAGTCCTAAAAATATAAGTATCTCCTTCACCTGCTGGTACATGTAGATAGTCAAAACTATTTACATCCATAATTACTCTACATTCGCCATTAGGACCGTATAAGTCCCAAATATTAGAATCATCATATTTTACAATTTTCGTACTATTATCCTCATACCTTGCTATAACATTCTCCCACTTTCCTTCGTGATATGTGTCTTTAGTATCGCAACAAAGAAATAATTTTTGGTCGTACATATGGCAGTTATCCATGTGCTGAAACAAATCCCATCCATGTACGGCATCCAATTTATATTCTCTATAGTTATATTCACCAACAAGCTGGTCGTAATTGCCACTGGCATTCATATATTTTATGCCAACTTTTACATTAAGGATCTTTTTATCAATTATATTCTTGTCATATTCTACTATTATGTAAAATGGTCTTTTACCATCAATTTGTCTCAAGTCTGTACATATAGTTCCATTTTCGAGTTGTATCTTCCATCCACATAAATTTGAATCACTCTTCCACTTAATACCATTTTGATATTTATCTGTAATTAGTGTCATATTTTCAATTACACCAAAATCTACATCTCCATATGAAGATCTTACAAAATTAACTGCAAATGGCCCTACAATATATTCATTTTTATCTTTATCATAGTCTACTGATACTCTATCAAAATCATAGGTATTTCGGGTAGTTCCTTCACTTATTTCTTTCTTTCCACTCATCCACTTTGGAACTGTGTAATTGAATCCATTACTGCTCCTTGCATGATGTGTTGTAAGTTTATCAGCAAAGTTTTGGAATGTTAATGCTTCCATAGTTAAATCATTTACACTTGCATTTCCACTAACTATATTTCCATTGCCTAATCTGTCTGTATTCCACCATGCAATTTGTTCTGCAGATGGATGACTTCCTTTACCACCACTGTGAGCTAAAATATATGCTTCCATTGCCATGGCATTTCTATTTCCAACAATTCTAAAATTTGGTTTGCCAACTATATATCTAGAACCCGCACGTGCATCTTCATATGTTATGTTTCCAAATGTTTCTCCACATAATGCTGGCACAGCAACACCAGATTCTGTAACATATCTTGGAGGGACATTCTCACCTTTCCAAATAGTCCAATATCCTGAATATTCTGAATTTATTTTATTCTCACCTCTTAATCTTTGTCCTTTCCATCTACAGTACATATTATCTTGATTAAGCACGTCAAAGAATAATTCTCCACTTCTGTGAGAACCAGAAAAACTCATTATACTGGTTCTTTGCTTTTTAGTAGTTTTACCCATTGAAACTTCTAAGCTTTTTTCCATTAATTTGGAATCTTCATTTCCATGGATAACATTATATAATATTTCATATCGTTCAAGTATTTCCAATATCTTAGCATCTAAAGTGGTAAACTTGTCATTCATTATATTCAAAAGATCATCTATACTTTTTTCAATATTCCTAAAGAAGTCAATATTTTGAATAAACCATTCCTTTCGCTCTTCATAATTCATAGGTTTTGCTTCTTTTAGTTTTTCTTCTAGCTCACCTATTCCATGGGTAAAAATAGTACCATTTATTCTATCGTTTAGTTCATCATAATCACTATCTCCTACACCAATATATTGTTTTGAACAATCTACAGAAGTTTGTATTTGTTTATAATAATCTACATCATATTGTTTATTTATAGCACTATTAATATATTCCTTGATAGCTATTATGTCTTCCACCCTCTCTGCCCATGTATAGTATTCTGAATAGTATGAATCTATTAAATCCAATTCTTGTTCGCTAATAACACTAAATATGTCGTTGTCATCTTCATACCAATAAAACGAAAAATATTCAAATGATTTCATTCCTTTCTGAGGAATGCTGTTTGTATACTCATTAAATCTTTTAACTACATTTTCATCTTCACTATCACTATAAAAAATTCTTGTATCCCACTCATCAGATGCTTCTTCACTCTCATCAATTATTTCATCATCTTCAGCCCTTGATACAATGCAAAAATTCTTTTCTATAAAGAACGTGCTTAAAATACTTAAACATAAAATTGAAATTATAATTTTTAAACTATTTAAAAATGTTTGTCTTCTCTTTATATTTTTAATTTTAAACACCCCCTTATCTATAGTTTTTTCCTTTTGACCTATTACTCTTTATTTTTTTCTTTTCCCATTTATTATCTTTTTCATGATGAATTCTTCCGTATACTGCTAACCCTGTAATTAAACTAGCCATTAATATTGTTATTATTGCTGATGTGTATAATAATTCATCTCCAGTTTTTATTAAAATCAGTACGTCTGCAATTGCATGGTCATCTTCTTTTTGCACTTTGTTTCCAGATTTTGAATCTATATCTGATATTCCATATATATTATAGTCTTCAAATATTTCAACCTGGTTGCTTATCAGTCCTGTATTTTCCTCTGTCATATTTTTGCTTAGTATCAATGTTAGTTCTTTAGATTCCCCTGGACTTATCTCTATTTTTTCTAAAGAATTTGTATATATGTTTCCATCTTTTGATGTATACCATTTATCATTTCCAGTATATGAAGAATTAAACTCCATATCATCTGGTAAATAATCAACTAGTTTTTTGGCATACCCTTTAATATCTCCTGTATTTTTAACTTCAATTTTGTACTCAATTATAACCTTTGATCCTTTGATATTCTTAGCTGCAATTTCTTCTTTTGCAAAGTTTTCTCCGTTATAGTTAACAGTTTTAGTATCTCCGCCACTTTGAGTTGATATTTTTGATATTCCCATTGAAACTTCAAGGTCAAATTTTTGAGCAGAAATTAATCCTAAGTTTATTCCGTCAATATTTGCGTTTTCAACTACTATCTCATCTGTTACTGCTACATTAACTACCTTTCCACTTTTATTTATTTTTCCTGCATATGCATCAGAATTCGACAAATCGGATGCATTAGATTTTTTGTAAGTAGTAATTGCATATTTTACTGTGTCATACTCATATACTATCGAATATCTTCCCTTTGATAATCCCGCAAATCTATATTCTCCTTGCACACCTGCTTTGACAGATTTTATTGCTTTTCCGGTATCTAAGTTTAGCAAGCTAATAGTAATATTTTTCATATCACTATTTACTGTTTCGTTGCTGTCCATAATACCATTTTCGTTTTTATCAAACCAAATTTTTCCTGATATTCTGTTATTTGATGTAAGAAGTCCTGACGTTTCAAATTCACTATCTGCATATACTTCACTATCCTCTTCTTCGTCAACCAACTCACTTTCATCTAGTTTTATTATGTGTAAAACTGATTCTGAAGATTCTTCTTCAATTCTATTTCCTGAAACGGTTCCCTTGTTTGATACAGTTTTTTCTATACTTCCATTAGTAGTTCTTGCAACTGCATCTATATATACTAGCGCTGTTTCTTCAGCCCCTAATGATAATGTGACTTTTGCAATACCCTCGTCTACAATCGCATCATAGCTTTCATATTCTCCATTTAAGTTTTTCTTTGAATATGACGCACTTTGTATTGTTAGTTCTTCTGGAATTTGATCCTCAAAATCTATTTTTTCAACTGTAACTTTACCTTTATTTTCAACAGAAAATTTATATTCAATTATATCTCCTATTTTTATATAATCGTTTTTAACTTCTGTAAGCTGTTTTATTTCGATATTTGCTTTACCAATTTTAATATCAATCTTGTCTGACTCATATTCATTATCTAATTGGTCACATTGTGCTTTTGAAAACACTGTTTCTTGCACATAATCAAATTCTTCATTGATAACTTTTGTTTTGTATGTTACTTCAAAATAGAAACTTGAACCTTTTGGTGCATTTTCAATAGTATAAGTTACTTCGTTTGTACTTTCATCAAATGTTCCATTTCCAATTTCAGTTTTACCTTCTTCGCCAAGTCCACCATAGCTTAATTGATATACTGATGAACTTACATATTCTAGATTATTGTTTTCAATATGTTTTGAAAGTTTAATATTATTCAAATTATCTATTCTAAAATTAGTAAATATTGTTCTAAAAGTTAAATTCTCTTCTTCATAGAAATACTTTTCTGCAGCATAATTTTCGTCTGTCTCAGGATTATACTTTATTTCAACATTTTCTTTTCCAATTATTTCTTCAGAAATTGATACCTCTGAAGATAGGATTGCAATTTTTTCAGATTTCTTTGTAACAGGAGTATCTAATCCGTCTGCACTTGCTTCAAAATTTATTTCTATGTCTGATATGTTTTCAACCGATTCTCCACTAACTTTAAATCTTAAGTCTATTGCTATTTCTTCTAAAATATCTAACGAATTAATCGAGAATACTATTTCTGCATTTCTATCTGTTTCATCTATGGTAACTCTCTCATCTTCCGTTTCATATTTTACAAATTCAACTGCCTTTAGGTTAGATGCCTTCAGCTTTAGATTATTTACTTTTTCTCTTCCTTCATTTTTAACAATTGCTTTTACTGTAAATTCTTTTCCTGTATATGCTTTTATTTTCTCTGTTTCTATATTAAGTGTAATCTCTGGGCCTTCCCCGGTTGTCAATCTAACAATATCTGGAGATGTAAATTCTACTATATCTCCTAAATTTGAATGATTTTTATAATCTACCTTGTAGATTCCTGCTAATGTTTGATATCTACTTAAATCTGCTGGAATCATAAACATATAACTAAATCTTAATAATTCATATGGTTTCATTCTATAGTTTATATCTTCTGGAATTATTAGATATGATTTCATATTCTCCATTGTTTCTGGATTTTCTATCCAGCCATTTTCTGGATTTTCAAGATTGTTATCAACATTTATTTTTTCGGAATAGTATATTTTAAATGCTTGCGAATTTGTTTCAGCACTCCTAATCCTTGATATTTCTAAAGCATTAATTGTAGTTCCTAAACTATTTCCTGTAATAGGATCCACTAGATTTTCACATGGGAACTGGCCTATAATCTTTATGTCTGAAACTTCATTTGGATTATTATTTATTAATGTTAATCCCATTGTCGCATATTGTATTGCTCTGTGAGTTGCAATCAAATCTTCTTTTAATCCTTGCCTTACAGATGTTACAAAACCACCGTCTTCTGCCCTTCTTATATCATTTACAGCCACCAATCCAACAGGTGCTGAATAATTGATTTTTACTTCTTTTCCACTGCTTTCATAGTTGGTTGCTTCCACATTTGTATACATTAGTTTGATAACATCTGTTGTTGCTGGTGTATAATCATGGACATCAATATTTGCATATAGCACTATGTTCGTTCCATTTGAATACATTCCTACATCAGCATTTTTCTGCATTCCTTTTAAATCAATCAATATCTTATTATTTTCAACTCTTGCATTTTCTATTTCCAACCCTGCTGCATCACTTAAGTTAACGTCTCCTAGTTCAATTTTTGTAACGTATGCAGGAAGCTCTATTTCAAAGTGCGAATTACCATATATATCTGAAAGCTCATTATTGTTGTTTAATTCAACTATAAATTCAACATTCTCGTTTTCAGCAAGTGTAGCAAAACTTTCTCTATCTACTTTTAGGTTTGCTTCTGTTTTTGTATTTTCAAGTATTACTTCGTTTATGATTGATGTAATACTTGTATCTGCCTCAACATATTGATATTTTGCACTAACGTTTTCTATCATTTTTATTTTTGAAAGATTTATAAAAGCTTTCCTAGGAATTGTATTATTCTTTATTGCTCTTATTTTCTTTATGGTAAGTATTCCATCAGCTATAGGTTTTGATGTAGTGATTTCAATTTTCTTTTGGTTTTCTAGACTTACTTCTAATGTATCTTTTTCATCTGAAAATGCTTGAATATTTATGCTAGTTATTAGCATTCCATTTTCATCAGTTATATCTATAGTTCCCTCTTCTCCAAGCATTTTTATAAAATTCTCTTTTGATAATTCAATTCTTTTGTAATATACATCACTTGTTTCTTCTTCTGTACTTTCTGTGTCATAAGTGATTTTTTCATCTTTTATTTTTATTTTTTCTACAATATCACTATATGAAACATTTATAATATCATTGTTTATTAACTCTTTTTCAATTTTTTCTTCATTTCTATAGTTTAAATATGCATACTTTTTAGAAATGCTCTTTGTTTCATTATTGTTTTCTGCAGAAATAATATCTCCAACATTTTCTTTTAGTTCTACTTTTTCATTTAGTTCCGTCTTGCTAGTTGTTGCTTCTGCTAAGTCTATTCCATTTGATGAACCAAGTACCATATTCTTTACTTCATCTAATGTAAATGCACTATAGAATTGTTGAGATGCTTCAATAGAACTTTCTATCTCAACTCCCTCTTCAGGGGCTTTTACATTCGTATAAGTATATGTAACAATAAATTCATCTTCTCCAGGTATATTGTATATACTCTCTTCTTTTTCTTCTTCAAATACTACTTCGTTACCTTCAAGTTGTTGCTCTACTGCTCTCTTTTCATTTTTTACAGTAATATCTACTTTTCCTGTTTCAGGATTATAGCTCCAGTTATTTTCATCAAATTTTATACTTCCTGCTGCTTCTCCATTTGTTGCATCCAGTTTAATAGCTGAAACAGCAACTCCACTCACATTCATATCCATGTATTTTGGAGTTTGAATACTTAGTTTCGTTTCTTCAACTGGTAAATAATTGTCATTCATTGAAAGCTCAATTTGTTGATCATTTTCTTCTTTAATCTTATTATCAAGTTTTATCTTTGTTTGAATAATTACTCCGGAACCAAAATCAATATACTTTGTAATTTCTTGCGATGCTTTAACTTCTCTTGTATTTCTCCATCCTACATTTATTTCATATTCTTTTGTAATTTCATGTTCTTTACCATTTTCATCAACATATTTTCCGGTAAATCTAACTTTTGCTTTATTATAAAGTTTGCTTTCATTAATATAATCTTCATTTTTATATTCAATTGGAATTGATAGTTTCAAATTAGCTTTTGAATCTAATTGTTTAAGTTGAATTTTATTGTTCTCAATCGTATCTATGTATTCTTTATACTCATCTATAAGCTTAGATTCTACTATTTCTTTTTTCGTTTGTATTATTTCCTCGATATTTTCAACTTTATCTTTATTTTCCTCAGTTTTCTCAGTGCTTTGCTCTTCTTCAACTATATTTTCTTCATTATTAATTACATCATTTGTCTCTCCAGTCGAAGGTGTAGATAAATCTAAAATAAGTGTTTCGCCCTTTGGCTTTTCTTCATTTTCTGCTTGTGTATTTTCTTTATTTTCTTGAGAAGGATCTATTATTAATTCTATCGATTCATCTGGCTGAACTTCATTTTCAGTTGTGGTATTTTCAACATTTTCATTCATATCTAGAGTAAGGTTTGAATTCATTGGTTTTTCTTCTCCACCAATGCTTAGAACTTGAATCTCATTTCCTAAGCTCAAACTTTCACCGCCTTGAACAGTTGTGCTTTCTGCATTCTCACTTGATTCTTCATTTGTAATTTCAACTTCTTCAATTACTTTTCTTGTAGAAGAAACCTCAAAATTCAATTCATCATCATTTTCACTTAAAATCTCAATGTTTGACTCTTTTATATAACCTTTGTCACCAACATTTAGTTCAAGCTTCAAATCGGTATCATAGCTATTGACATCACTAATTACTGACATACTTTTTTGTCCATCTTTTTCGAAATATGTTTCGAAAAACACATTGTCATTCCATTCAAAGTTTGGTTCATTATTTCCACTAAACAAGTTCATGAAAAGCTCTGTAGCATAAGTTTTACCAATAAATGCCACATTTCCAAACGTCAATGAAATTATTAAAAATAGCGCAATAATTCTCTTAAAAATTGTTTTAGCCACTTTTTTCTTTTCCCTCTCCCATATGCCATATCCCTCTTGATATAGCAATGTTTCTCTTCACATAGAAACATTTTAATATTAAATATATAAGAATCAAATTAAAATCATGTAACAAAAAGCTTTGAACGATTTCTTTACAAAATTTACATTACGGATAATCAATTTCAATGAATTGCATATTCTAATATAAAGTTTATGTTACTTTTTTTGAGCTCTAAAAATAAAATCTTTTCTAGCTTTTATTTCCGTATATTTCTATCAATTTAGAATAACAAAACGCTTTAAAAGTTGACCTTCAGTAGGTTAATATAGAATTTGTTCATGTTATAATCTAGTTAAAAAAATACCCATACTTCTGTATGGGTATTTTAAAAGGTTTATTCAGTTTTTCTTTTTTTGTATTTTAGTAATGCATACGTACATCCACCTCCAATGGCCATTACCATTATTACTATTATGATTATTAGTCTTGCTTTATCATGTTTGTTTAGTCCAGTAGGTGGCATAAACGTTACTATTTCTGTCGAGCTTGCATCTCTTTCTTTTAATGATTCTAAGAACTCACCTTTCTTTGGATCCGCATTACCAAGTAACATTATCACATCTCTTCTACCTGCGGTATTTTCGTATTTTGTTATTTCTGATAATGCTTCAAATGACATATTGTCTGCATCTGTTGCAGATGATACAGTTTTTGTTGAAATAATGTTAATAGATTTCACACTTGATTTTCCTAGCAAGTCACCTGTTTCTTTTGGAGCTTCTGCACTCATATGACAAGGAATAGTTAAGTCTTCAAATTCATGATTACTTATTCCTTCATTATCTGATTCTACTTGATCTACACTAAGAGCTAAATTATTCCTTTCATCTAACACATATGCCCTATCTTCTTTATCTAAGACTTTATACACATCTATTGTTCCTGGTTCTATAAGTCTTCTATCTTGTAATCCATTACCATTTAATTCTGCTGCAGAAGTTGATCTCCAATATCCATTATCTGTTGCATTGTATTCTAACGTAAATACCGCATCGTTATCGATAAAATCAAGTACCTGTCTAACTCTTGTTTGTACTGGTTCAACGCTATCATCTACTACTTTTGTATAATAATACGTTCCCAAATAATTTCCTAGTTTATAATACTCGCCTTCTGCTGCTCCAGTACCAAGTTGATATGCTCTTTCATTTTTGATTTTTGTTGCCATATCTCTTAATTGTTTTTTATTTACCATTCTACCAAAATCATTTGACTCTATTTCTCCCACACTATTATTAAGTACATGTGCTTGTGTATCTGTGCTTCCAGGTTTATAAATCTTATTACCAATATAATCTGTATCACCCAAGTTAATTGCACTAATTCTATAATTAATAACTACTGTTGTTCCATGTAGAATAGTATGGTCCATATTTATATACTTAAAGTTCATTTCTCCTGTGCCATATGGATAATCACTTTCATTTTCGGATGGAATTTTATTTTCAATTTTATATAATTCCTGTAATTGGTTATATCCCACCGATTTTTCCGTATTTAATTTTCTTGCTGCATAGATTGAGTATCCCTCATATTCTCTTATCTTATATGAATTTTCTGGTGGTGTATCTCCATCATTTATCCTCATATACGAGATATCGTACTCTGCATCAAATATCTCTCTATTATCATTAGTTATTACTTTAATTGACTCTATTTGCTGATCTAGATAAATGACATTTTCTGGTCTTTCTGAAATTGCAAAGTTAATATTCTCATCATTTTCTTTTCTTGTAAACTCGCTTGTACCATTTAAATACATATAGTAGTTGTCATACACTTGTTGATGTGTAGCTGCTTTGTTATTTAATTTTGACAATTCACTAGTATTACTATTTGTAAATGTCATATCATGTGACATACTCTCTATTCTTCTTGCTTCATCGTCTCCATAAGTCAACTCACCATTGTAAGCTCCCTTATAGTCTTGACCATTATATACTGCCGGTGTAGTTCCTGTGAAGTCTCTATCAAAGTTCGCAGTTAACACTTCTCCACCATTTGTATTCTTAGAATAGTAGTGTCCTTTGCTATCCAATGCTACTGGTTCTCCTACCATTCCACATGTATTATCTAAAGTTCCTTTATCGATACCATATAATACTCGTATTACAAAATCACCATATGGTATATTATTAAATGTGTATTCTCCAGTACCATTCATATCTGTTTCCGTTGTGCTCTTAAATATACTGTTACTGCTCAATCCAGCATTTTCACATGTTTCAGCAAAGCTACGTCCTCCATATACGCTAAGTGCTTTATCTGTAGACCACAAGAAATCGTATGCCTTCCTTCCATTAGTGTCATTTAAGTCAACTGCAACCATAGGTACGTATTTGCTTGCATTTTCTGGTTCTTCACTGTCTATCATGTAGTCTTTCAAGTACATTCTTTCAAGCATTTGTACTGTCATTCCTCCAATTGGAGCTCTTAAGTCAGATTTGTTTTTGTCAACTTCTTCTACTATACCACTTTTACTATATGCATTTTCAGTGTCAAACATGAATGAGAAATAATCTTCTCCATCTACCTCTATACTAGCCGTATCACATTCATATCTGTATTTAGAATAACATTGTGCAAGGTTTAAGTTATCTGGTGCAAAATTATTTGAAATCTTACCTTCAACAATGCTATGGTCATCGCCATTAAGTGTTGTGTAATTTCCAATTTCGATAATATTCTTTATTTTCTTATCTAAAATATCAAGTGAATCTATTATTCCTGAAATTGTTTTCTTTCTTATTCTAAAATCAACATATATTTCCTCGTCGCCTTGAGGAGCTATTATCAAGCCATCTTTTTTACCTTCATTAGTGAAATCCAATGAAAGCTTGTTATATATAACGTTATCTGATGTCTTATAATCTGGTATTGTGCTTGGAATAAACTCATTATAATAATGATTATTTTCACCATATTTTGCTTTTAAATAACTTGGTCCTGCTATTAAAGTTTTACCATTTATATCGTGTTTTCCATTTTCAGGCGCATGATGATTTGGTTGACTATATGAAACGTCATCTACTACCATCTCAAGTGAATCTGTTACATAGTTCTTTAATTCATTTACTTTCAATGCGTAATTTAATGTTTCATTTTTTATAGTATATTTGAATGTCATGTATATTTCCATCTCACTATCATCTAGACCACTGAAAGAGTTTACTAAGAATCCATACTTATCATTTTGTTTATAGACATCAGTCCTATAATAGTAGTCTGTTGGAGATACTTTGATTTCTTTACTAATCTCAGGAGTAATCTCACATCCATTTGCAGTCATACGCACATTTACCAGTTCATCTTCAACTTTAACTCTGACATCCTCTCTATTCTCAAGGTTTAGATTAATTTGTTCCATATACTTTTTAGAAGCATATACTTTTTTATCTTTACCTGATTGGAATTCGATAACTTTATCCTTATCACTAGATTTATTATAGAAAAGCTTATCAAATGGATATCTCAAAAGTAATTCATATGAATCCTCATCGCTATAGTCAATGTTTATAGTACTTGTTTGATCATCAATTGTTTCATTTGTTGCATCAGTCAAAACAACATTTGATGCTTCAAGAGTATACTCTGGTTTCAAGCTATTTTTATTTCTATTTACTATAGTTGATTCCGCGTTAACTAGCTCACCAGATTGATTTTCAAATCCATCTTCTCCTTCGTAGAATATCTCTACTTTTTTATTTCCTTTACTAGAATCAAATTCTGACACTGTCTTCTTCTCTATGTTTTCTGGATTCTTTCCGTATATTCTATCAAAACTTGCATTAAATTCATTTCTGTAATAATTTGACTCTGTAACTTTAGTTTTATCAGAAGCATTCAATCTATCCTCTGTACTACCATGTTGGTAATCATTATCAACAACATTCTCATCAGTTGCATAGTACTTCTGACCATCATATAAGTAGAACACTTCCACAATTTCATCTTCATTCGAATATAGTTGTGGTATTAGTACTCCACTCATAAACCATTTTCCATCTTTCTTTCTAGGTCTAACTGGTTGATTTTGCAGAACTCCAAAGTTACTTACTGAAGCCACATCTGAATAATTCTGTCCTCCACTTACATCATATTTCTTTACATATACTTCAGCGTCTATTTTCTCTCCTGTGATGCTATCGCCATACTCGTCTTTAAGTGATACCGTACCACTAAGAGTTGTCGTCAGATCAATCTGCTTAAACTCATTGTATTGGTTAGTAATGTATACATCCCTTTCTCCATCTAAGAAGTTTCCAGAGTTTGAAATATTTGTATTTACCCAATACTCTTTTTTAGCACCATTTCCAATTTCCTCATCAATGTTAACTTTGACGTAATCATCTGGAAAATGCTTTACTTCAATAGTAATTCCACTCATACCTGTATTATTTGTGCTATCACTACTTGAAGATTTTAATACTTCATCATGTGTTTGATTTGATTCAAATGCATTACCATTAACTATGCAATAACCATCTAATCCCGTTAATATTTTAAATTCTTGATTGAAATTATTCTTATCATCAGGATTTTGAGCATGTATTCTTACATTCTTCAAATTAATTTTTGATGTCACGAGTGATGTTTCATATTTGATAGTTGTAAACTTATTCTCATCAATTCCATTTATGTATGCATCATGTACAAAATCATCATATGAGTTTTCTTCCAAAGTAAAGTATTTTATTTCCTTGCCTTTATCATAAAACTTAGGGCCATCTTCTTTCCCTTCGCTTCCACCCACTGTAACTTTTGTATTATACAATTCTGAATTTATAGGTGTTACACTATAATACATATCAGTATCTTCTTCCCATGTTATTCTTGGAGATACCCATATATTACTGTTATTTCTATAGTCTATTTCTCCTACAAAACTACTTACCGGTAATTTTTCAACTGATCCATCTTCTTTTTCTTTTCCTTTTTTCCAAACATCAACAACAAAGTTGAATCTTCTATTTGGTACAATCTTCTCATTTTCGGCATCAATAGTTACACCAATATATCCTCCTTGTTTTTTGCAATCGTTTCTTGCTATAGCATATGTAATTCCGCTTTCACTCATATATCCCGAAGCATTTTCGAAATCAATATTCTTTGCTCCACTTTCAAGTATAATATTATATCTTGGTGGTAAAGAATCATAATCCCATGTAAAAAATACTTTTTCGCCACCTTCTTCAAATGCTACTAATTCGCCATCATCACTTGCCGTTGCAGTAAATACATTCATTCCGTTAGATACTTTATGCTCTTCTTTTCCTTTAAAGTACGTATATGTTCCGCTTACCTCTACGCTATATTTTATATTTGTTCCTTTGATTGTTGCATCTGTAAATTTATTTTGTACAGCAATAGTTCTAGAGTTAAGAGATGTTGAATTGCTGAAGTTCATTGTTGTTTTAGAGTTCGTTGGTATTATATTCGACGCTGTAGTTCCGGATTTTAACTTCGATTTTTCATCTTTATAAATAAATCCTAGTGGTAATTCATAATCAATAATGCTATAGTTAATTAACTTCGAATTTCCTCGAATATATTTATTATCCTCTGAATAAAGAAACGCAAATCCCCCTTCATCTTTAGACACAGTAACAAATGATTTATTTTCCCATGTCATGTACTCTTCATCTGTTAAATCCCTTGTTTCATTTCCATTTTTGACTTTAGATACTAATCCTCCCTTAGGGGTTATACCTTTACTATATAGTGCCATTTTTTTAGTACCATAGCCTTGAATATATACATCCGCTTTCATTACGGATTTTGATGTGATTTTAGTACCACTACTTTTAAATAAATGCTCTACAAATTCTTTTGAAAATTCACCTTCAAGTTTTCTATTAATTTTTAGTTCGACTTCCTCGGGCTTTACTAGACTGCCGTCATCTTTTATATTATTATTTGTTCTATAATCCAAAACAATATTAATTAGCTCTTTATTATCACTTTCAAACAGTTCTCCACTATTTGTTTTCCAATAATTAGGTTGCTTATTTCCTAGTTTCCCTGCTTGTACTACATAAGGTGCCAATTTATTATCATCTACAAACATATAATCTGAATACCATTCTGCCGAATAATGCCCTTTTTCAATATGAAAAGTATCTTTTACTTCGTAACAATATTGCCCTGTCTCATTATCAATAATTGTACCTTTAGGTGGATCTTTTACATCTTGTTTGAATATTATCTTAAAATTAATTGGCTCAGATTTTTCTGTATCAACACTTTCTCCATCCCTTAATACCACTACATGGAATCTTGCTTTATACGCGTGGCTATAATCTTGAGCTCCTACTGTAAACTCAGCTTGCGCTAGCCCCCCCTCTTGCAATATTCCTTGTATATACGTCTTATTGGTCGCTAGCAAGACAACGCTTGCATCTGTTTTAACTGGGAATACTGTATATCTTACAGTCTCTTCATATCCAAACCTAATTTCAGGGCTTTGATACTCCCAATATCCTCCTCCTGCATCTTCTTTATATGTTGCTTTCACGTATGTATCTGCCCTATTGTCAATATGAAGCTTGAAATATATACCTTTGCTTTTTTTATAGTCTTCATCAAGACTAATACTATACTCTTGTTTTAGATTAGTTTGATTAATATCATTGGCCCTAATTACAATACTCGTTTTTTTGTTTTGAACATTTTCTTTTCTAAACAAAGTATCTTCAATTGTTATAACGCCAGTTGGCGACTCAATACTTTGTGATTCATCATAGTTCTTTGGATTTGGGAAAACGCTCCTATTATTACCACTGGTTTCTCCTTCTAACCAAAAACGAGGACTTCTACCATACCATGTAATATAATTTGACTCATAGGTATTTACAAGAGATTTGTCAATTTCGAGTTTAATTTTAGCATCTTCTCTATTTTCAACTATATCTTTATTTTGTGTTAAATAATATACTTTTTCTCCTCCTTCGTAAAAGGCATTGTTATAGGTAAATCCATCTTCACTTCGTATTGCAATTATGACTTCTTCCGCATCAATCTTCTGCTCACCATTTAGTAACTCTTCTGATTCCAAGGATTGTATAAGCTTAATTTTAGATTTATTTTGAGTGCCATACGAAGCATAAAAGAATACATCTGTCGTTTCTGGCCTTTCGTCCACACTTAGATTTCTTGCAAATCGTACTTCTTCCGTAGGTTCTATCATATTTTCGTTTTTCCCTACTTCTGCAAGTTTTCCTTCAACTACATTATTTAATACGCTTCCAGTACCACTTCCATCATTATTACCTAAATCTCTAAATACACTTTCTGCTTGATCAAAATTCATATCTTTTGGAAGTTTGCTTTTATCTAGCTCCACTTTGAATGTAGGTGTATCTAACCATTCTGTATCCCATGTTATTTCAGGGCTAATCCATTCCCAAACATAATTACCATCGTCTGCAACTTGTGCACTCACTTTCAAGTTATCAATTGATAGTAATTTTATACTATTACTATCTTTTTCTTTTGAACCTTTACTAGATGTATCTTCTCTAAATGAATTTGCATAAACTTCTACATTATAAGTAAAATCGAATCCTTTTTGTACTTCTTTTAGATAATCTTCCGAACCATATACATATTGCTTGATAAATAATCTTCCTGTTTTATAATCTCTCTTTAGTGTAGGAATATCATTTGTAAACTCAAACTTCATAAATCCATCATCATTATTTGACTTCACAGACAATGAATCTCCAATTAATTCTCCTGTCCTTGTTCCTACTGTTTGCCAAGAGACTAAATCTCTTAAAATATTAACATCTTTGCTATTTTCGCTATCTTCTGCATTTTGTTTTGCAGCTTCCGTCTCAATTATCTTTTGAGTGTCTTGCTCAATTTTATATTTAGGTGGTATTCCCTTTATCCATACAAACTCACTTGTCTTACTTTCAAACTTCCTCTTCCTTAACGTTTCTTCATCACCTTCTAAAAGAATTGAATATTCTTCTGAGGGATCTGATTTGCTATCAAGGTCAATATATCCGCTATTTTTAGAGATTATTTTATAATTATTTTTACCAAATTCAGAATTTGCATAACTAAATATTCCATTTACTTCTACATTAAAGAATATCTCACTATTTGCAAGCATTTTTCTTACATTATCTTTATTATCACTTTGAGGCCCTATAGGAGATGCTTCATTAGGATTCATAGTACCATTTGAACCAAATTGAGAAATATTCTCAGTAATCTTCATAGCTCCTGTTTCATATACAAAATTACTATAGAATTTAATTGGTACTTGATTGTTATTATTATCTAGTGACTTCGCTATCAATTCTTGGAATGAACCTGTGGCAATATTAGCACGAATTTCATATGAATCATTAATAGGTTCCTCAATTCTAGAAAAAATAGTAGAATCCGCATTTAAGTTTTCTTTAACAGTGTAATTCAAATCATTTCCTTCTAGCCATTCACGCTGTCCGCTTCTCCATACCCATTTATACCCGTCAACAACATTCTCACCATTTGCATCTGTGGTAATAATTGGCTCTCTATAGTTTTTATCTAAAGTAATTGTTTGCACCGTCGTACCAATTCCTATTTCAAACTCAAATGTTAGATAATCTTTCAATTCATCAAATAATTCTGTTCTTTGAGCTGTATTGGTTATTTTACCCATTATTGGGTCATTCTCATCTGCTGCTTCAATTATTTTTTCAACTACAATTTCTCCTGTAGTTTTTCTATGCTCAGACACAAATCTAACATTTATTTTTCCAGCTTCTGTAACCTTTCCAGCATCATCTTTTTCTCTGTCTATAGCTACAACAGTACCTGATGTATTATTGGTTTCTTCTTCATTTAATATAGCTCTATATGTTGCTCTTGCAACACTTTTCTTATATTCATCATCCTTTCTATCATAATTCATACCATCAACAACATTAGTTAATACTTTCAAATAGCCTTCTTCTTCAGAATAACAATACTTTTCCATAAATTTATCTATATATGTATTTTCATCGTTCTCAAGTATGTTATCCAGTCTTTCAACAGTATAAGTTGGTGGATTTTCACTTTTAGACCAAATAATATTTTCGGTTTCAAAATAATTTCCTATATTAAGGTTATGTTCAGTTGCTACTTCCTCATGGAGACTCGTTTCATCATCAGTTCTACCTTCAATTATAATTACTTTTTTAAAAGTGCTAGTTTTTCTTCTTGATCTTCCATAGTAAAATCCACTATTCTCGCCTGGAGTTATAGTTAACAAATAGGCTTGAGGGTTTCCTTCTAAGCTATACTCTGAATCATCAAGAGAATCATCATGTTTAACAATATTGTCTATTCTAATCTTTCCATATGAATAAACCGAATCCTTGTCTTCATATTTTGTACTTATTTTCTCTATATCGTCTTTAGCAAAATAGAAATAATCAAATTTTAATATTCCATTTTCTAATTCACATTCTCCATCAAATGTATATTTGTTACCTTCATCTTCAGGTAAATCCGGATTTGTTTTTTCGGATTTAAGTAGAATATTATCTTTCATTCCAGTAAGTGAATTTTCAACATCTACCTTATATTTCTTTACTGTTTTAGAATCCTCTTCCTCGGTTGTATAGCACATGTTGTAATTTTGTATAGCTTTATCATTCAGCTCTGCCTCTATTGTTATTTTTGGCTTTTTATTACCAACCCATGCATAATCTCTTGAAATTACACTTCCGCTTAATGGTACTTGTAAAACTTCCTCTTTATATGTTTCTTCACTACCGCCTTTTTCGAAAATGTTACCTGTGACCTTAATTCTATATGTGACTTGATTATTTACTTCTAGTTCATCTCCAAAATCATTTTCACTTGAAATACAAGAGTTTATTATAATTTTTCCAGTTTTAATATCTAAATACTTATTAACTTCTCTTTCTTGATAAATCATCTTAGCAGATCTTATATAGAATATTGGAGACCAATTTCCAGCAGAAGTATCTCCAGGAATTTCTTCAAGTGTATATGTTTTTCCTATTACTTCTACAGAGGAATTAACTTTATAATTTTTTCTTATTCCAGTATTCTCATAACATACCACATCTACTTTTGGGACTTCTTTTCTAACTTTAACCTTTATATTTGAAATAATTCTTGGTACGGCCAAAAAGTTTTCATTTTCAATGTTTTCAGCATCTGCTTCTGTATGAATTAGCTTAATATAAAATATTTCTTCTGATTCTGGAAATTCTTTATTTAGTTCATTATATCCTGATACTATTTTTCCTTGTGAATCGCAATGTATAATGCCAAATCTTTCTTGTAATCCTCCTTTTAAATCTATTCCTGAAACATCTTTGTTTGTATATAATTCTAATGTAGCATTTTTAGTATTCACAGAGTTATCATATTTAAGTGAAAATGGTCCAACGACATAGAAACTACTTTTTGGATCTTCAGCATCATAACTAACGGTTACTTCACCCACATTCTTCCATTCGACATTAAATGAAGTAATATTTCCGCCATTAGTATCTTTATATTTTTTTGCTGTTTTTGCAAGATCTATAGCTGCTTCGCCAACATATGAATCTGATAGCTCATTATCATCATAATGATGCTTACCATCTCCACTATTAGTTAATTTTGACCTATAATACCATAGTGCTTTTTCGACAGTACCTGGTTCTAATGTACTATCAGCATAATGAGCAATTATGTATTCTTCAGCCTTATCTAGAGTATAATTAGTTTTTACATAATCACT
>Ga0247611_10003009_pt1 | contig 25857 bp, 21 predicted proteins | sample 177DNAGHGhighgp2_FD_192422 | JGI IMG/M metagenome (GOLD analysis project Ga0247611, IMG submission 192422) | Sheep rumen microbial communities from Palmerston North, Manawatu-Wanganui, New Zealand - 1770 DNA GHGhigh gp2 | ecosystem: Host-associated > Mammals > Digestive system > Stomach > Rumen... | reverse complement strand
AAACTTTTTCCATCTTAAAATCCTCCCATTTATTTTTCATTATATATCATATCATTAAGTTACTTTTTTTTCAATAAAATTTTGTATTTATCTCTTTAAAAAAAAACGAACCTAAATAGATAAAAATAAACTTTAAAAGAAGCAAAAATTCTTAATTAGAACTTCTGCCATTTTTAAATTTTCACTTTTTATTTTCTATTTCTTCACTATGTACAAATCAAATCTTTATTCTCTAAATTCTTCACTTAATTTTCTGACTGCTTTTGTTTCTATTCTTGAAACATAAGAACGAGAAATCCCCATCTTTTCTGCAATTTCATGTTGAGTTTTAGGCTTTTGTCCATTAAGTCCAAATCTAAGCTCTATTATAGTTCTTTCTCTATCTTTTAAAACTTCTTTCATTTTTTTATAAAGCTTTTTAACCTTCATCTTTAGGTCTACAACATCTTCTATGCTTCTTTCATCATTTTCCAGAACCTCCTCTAAAGTAACTACATTATCATCTTTATCTTTTCCAATTGTGTCATTTAAATAAACCTCTGCATTTAGCTTTTTTATAGATCTTAAATACATTAGAATTTCATTATCAATACATCTTGAAACATATGTAGAAAGCCTTGCCCCCTTGTCTACATCAAAACTTTTTATACCCTTAATAAGTCCAATTGTTCCAATAGAAAGTAAATCATCTTGGTCAACATTTGTGCTTGAATATTTTTTACAAACATGTGCAACTAATCTTAAATTTCGCTCTATAATCAGGTTTCTTGCTTCTTCATCTCCCCCTTTCATTTTTATTAGTGCTTCTTTTTCTTCTTCTGCTCTTAATGGTTCAGGGAAAAGAGTTCCGCCTGAAATATATCCTACTACAAATATTGTAGTTTTTAAAAAATTAAAAAATCCTGCTAAACAAATATTAGAAAACATAAAATCATGCACCTCCATACTTTCATAACATATTGTATGTTATAAAAATTAGAAAGTGCATGACCATAGAAATTTTAAATTTCTATATTTTATTTAGCAGTAAAACTTATTGAATTTGAAATATGATAATTTCCCTCTACTTTACAAACAATATTCTCAAATTTGTATTTTCCAGGATTTGTAACAATTAATGGTAAATTAATAGTTTTACATTTTTTTGTTTTATATATTGTAATATAGTCTATTCTATTATTTTGAATATAGTATTTATTATCTTCATTAAACTCTTTTTCTACTTTTGAAAGCCTTAAACTATTTGGAAGAGCAACTCTTACTTCTCCTTCATAATCACCACTAAATTCTACTTTTAGGTTAACTGTACTACCGACCTGTTTCTTACCATTTAAGCTAATTTTTATATCTTTAGCTATATTTTTATCTAAAATTTCTTCTAATGAAGTTTGGTAATAGTATGAAACCATTAAATTATTTGAGTCTGTTTCAAAGCTTATATTTGCAAGTTCTTCATTATTAATTATCAATCTTTGAATCTGAATTCCATTTACAGAAACACTTTTTTGTTTTCCATTCATTTTTACCAAAACAATTTCTTCATTTCCAATTTCTTCTGAGTTGTTCTGGAAGAATGAAAGTATTGCAAATCTTAAATATTCATCTGCTGGAGAATTCTTAATTAAATCTTCAATTTTCTTCACTGCATCTTTTTTATTTATAAAGGTTTCTATTATTGCAATAATTGATTTATATTGTTTTGCTTCTTCATTACTTAAATCAATTTCACTATATAACTCTTTTGCATTTTTGTAATCTCCTAAGAATTCAAAGCTTAATGCTACTAATAGTTTATTATAGTTTGAAATATCTTTTTCTTCTTTTAAATATATCAGATCTTGCAATACTGGCTCTTGTTTTGCAGATAACAATAAATAATATTCAAAAATGTTGTCATTTTTTCCTAACTCCCCTATCATAGCATTTACTCCATATTCTCTTGCATAATATGTTACTAGAGCAGTTAAAACTAAATCATCTTTTCCGCTTCTTAAATTTTTTAAGCCTTTTTCTTTTCCTGTATAAATATCCATATTTACTCTGTTTATAGAGTTCACATCTGATGTAGCATAATATTTATTTTTCACATCTTGTATTTTGTTATATGCAATTTGTGTGTCAAGTCTTTCAGTTACCGTTCTTTCTACAAAATCTATATACTTAACATATTTCTCCATATTCTTATTATATATTTCTAATACTATAGGATTTTTTGTAGGCTTTATTGACACATTTGAAGTTATATCCATAGTAGTTTTTGTTTTAACTTCTTGACTAGCTTTTGTTATATTTACTTTATATTCTATTGCATCTACTTTGTCTCCGTATTTTCCTTTTATAATTGCAGTATATGTTCCCAAAGGTAGTTTACCAAAATTTGCAGTTACTAAACTATTAGTCTTTCCTTTAGCTGTTATTGTTTTATTTATTTCTTTTATAGTAAATTCATAATCAACATCATAGTTTATATCTGCAATTGCTGTAGCATTTAGTACCAAATCATCATCATTTTTTACTCCTCTAGGCTCTACAGATTGAACAAAAAAGTCTAATTTTGAAGTAATTTTCTTAGTTCCAACTCCAACATCTAAGTCTTTATTTGCAGAATGAGCTGTTACTCTGTATGTTGTTACATTATCTGGTAATTTAAATCTAATTTTAGCTATTCCACTATTATCTGTATTTACAGTCTCAAAGTGTGCAGTGTCAGCAAAATTTCCTCTTAGCTCGCCATCACCGCCTCCTTCTCCACCACTTAGAGCGCTTATGACATCATAATAGCTTGAATATGTATATACTGCCAAAGCTTTATCTGTATAAATTGTTTCTAATATATTTGTGTTGTCTTCTTCTATTTCAAATACAGCTTCATTTACAACACTTACATTTACTTTAGATTTAACTGCCTTTCCGCCTTTTGTAGTTTTTATAGTTAAAGTTACTTCTTCACCTGGCTTATATATTTCTTTATCTGAAGATATCTCTACATCTACTTTTTTGCTATCTTCGTCAATATCAAAATATCTATCTGGCATTCTGTAGAATTTTCCATCTATAAAATATGCTGATGTCATCTTTATGCCTGGAAAATCCTTATCTGTAAATTCACGAGTAAAGTTATTATTACTCAACACTTCTATTTCTGAAATATTTTCTTTAAAGAAAATATTTAGCACTTTTCCTCTATTATCTATATCTTTTCTTCCAGTATTTGTTGCCTCCTGAAGTTTGAATTCAATTTTTTTACCATTTGTAAACTTTGTAGGATATCCAATATCAAAATCCCATAAATATCTATAAGTATAGTAATCTTCATTACTAAAATTAGTAGAAATTTCATCTAACCTATCATAGCTATTCTCATCCGCCATAAGTTGTACATGGTATCCAAACTGTTCTATATTATACCAGTCATCATATAATCCTGCTCTTTCTCTAACTATTCTTCCCTTCATATCTTTAAAAATAAATTCCAAATGGTATGAATAACTTTTAGTTTCTGTATTTTTCTTTTTGTTAATTTTACTACAATCAAATTCAATAACACCATTTTTAGATTTAATAGTTTCTAGTATCATCTTGTTTTCGTCTTGGGTTCTATCATAATGTGGCTCCATTTGTTTTGTATATTCGTTATATACCTCACCATTTTGAACTCGAGTTACAACTTCCTCTATTAAATTCACTTCTACATTTGTTTCGTAAGTTCCATTATATAACTCTTCTAAGTTATATTGAGGATTTACATTTTTGTTTGTGTCTAACTTATATATTGTTGCTTTATATTTTTTTTCTGTAGAATAGTCTTCTTGTACATAAACATCTTTACTTAATAGTCTTGCTCCGAAAAATGTTTCTGCTTCTGTATATTCTACATTATCACCATTATGTATGCTTATTTCTTGATATGTAGGGCTTGAATCTTTAGAATTTTCTCCTCTTAATGTGATAGAAAAATGTGCTACTCCATCCTCTCCTGTTTTTGCTCTATAGGTTTTGTCTTCATAAATAGCAACTACATTTTTGTTTGGAACTAAAAGTCCTGTTATGTGGTTAACTTTTACATCAAAATTAATTTTATCTCCTATAAATCCATAATTTTTATTACAAATTACTTCATAAGTATAATTCTGAAGTTCATAATTTTTTATTGAAATATTTTTAAATCCTATTACAGTATCTTTATAATATAAACTTACAGAACTATACTCTGTATCTATATGATTTTTTAAATCAATTTTATAAGTAAAAGTTCCATCTGATTGTAATGATACTTTTTGCTTATTTTCTTCATCTAGCTCAATATAGAATTCATCTTCTAATTTATCATAGAAGAAATCTTTCGGTACAAATCCCCAAATATTAATTGTATCTGTGTTTTTATATAATGGTCTATCTGTATATATATATGCACGTGGATAATTTTCAAAACTATAATTAAATACGCCAATTACAAGCTCTCCACCTACTTTTGCATATTTAATCTTTTTAGATCCATCTAAAATATTTTCAAATTTTGCAATACCTTGTTTATCTGTTTTTACTGTTTCTCCATTATATTCAACATTTACATTTACTGCTAAATTATTATCTTGTGCAACCCAAACCAAAACATCTCTTTCTGTTTCCATTGCATAAGCAGAAATATCTGTAATTTGAATAGGACAATGAAATAACTCTTTTCCACTTGAAGATTTTACTTTTGCAACATAATATCCTTTTGTTAAACTTTGTTTAAATGTTAAATTACTATGATATTCGTTAATATTATTTTCTAGTTCATAATCTCCTTGTTTTACTGCTTTAGAATAATTGGCTGTATCTACATATTCTATAAAATCTTCTATACCAACAAATTTTGCAATTTCAACTTTTCCGAATTGTATATTATCTTTATTTGCATAATAAGGAATATTTACAAATTCATTTGTTTTTGCAGTTATAATTCCATCCATTGAATTGTTTACACTGTATGCTGTTTCGCTATCATGTTCTTCTACTGAAAATTCAAATTTATAATCATCATCTAAATTTTGATTTTCTGCTTTTAAGTTTTTAGATATAACTACTGTATATTTTTTTCCTTTTTCAAGCATAGTGCTTGGAATAAATCTCCATATTCTTCCTAGATGTTTCCAATTACCTTTTACAGTTGGATAAATTTTTACATATTTTTCTAAATCTTTTACTGTAGCATATGAAAATTCAATATCAATTATAGTATTTGGTGTAGCATTTTCGTCTTTATTATCTGGGTAAGTAGATGTAACACTAAACTTATTTGAAGTTTGATATGCCCAACTGTCTTGAGTTATTTGGTCTTTAATATATTGTAATTTTAAAACTGTGTTATCTGGAATGTTTTGTTTAAACTTTAGTTTAAATTCATTTTTATTTAATGTTTTTTCTATAGTATAATCTAATGCAGGCTCTACATATACACTTTTTTGAACAGCTTCAGCACTTACATTATCCCCTTCAACAAAAATAGTAAATTCAGAATCTTTTGCAATTGTTCCACTTTCTAACTTTGTTGGCTCTATAGCTTTAATACTTATTAAATTTGCTTCTGGCTCATTCCCAATAAATGGATTATTATTTAAGTTCATTCCAATAGTAAATACTATTAAAAATACTACCGCAATTGATAGCAACTTGGCCATATTGTTAAATTTTTTCATCTTATTGTACTTACTGTTCTTGAAACTTGTAGCATTATTATTTTGACTTATTAGATTATTATTTGCATATGTCTTTTTCTTATGTTTTTCTTCTTCTATTTTCTGAATTATTTTTAGCTCAAGCTCTTTAGATGGTTTTATTTTATCTTTTAATTTTTCTTTTATAATTTTATCTAATTCATTGTTATCCATTATAATTCCTCCTTTCCATTTCTTCATTTTTAATCAGTATTTTTTCTAAACTTTTTCTAGCATTTGATAGCCTAGATTTTACCGTACCCTCCGGTATTTTAAGGAGCTTTGAAATTTCTTTTATACTAAAATCTTCAAAATAATATAGTATTACTGTTTCTTTTAAATCTTTACTTAAATTATTAATTAACTCTCTAGCATCTATCTCTTCTATTTTATCCTTTTCCGAGAATTGAAGATTATTTAAAACCTCTGTGTTACAATTCTCCAAATAAATAACCTTTTTATTTTGATTATATATTTTATAACATTCATTAATCAAAATTCTAGTTAACCATGTTTTGAAAAACTCTTCTTGTTTTAAATCTGATATTTTTTCAAAAACAATTACTGTTGTATTTGAAATTGCATCATAAATCTCATCTTCGTTTTTTAAAATACCAAATGCAACTCTATACATTGAATGTATATTCTCTTGAATAAGATTTCCGATTTCTTCCACATCTCCTTTTTTTGCTTTTTTTACTTGTTCAATGTTCATTTATTTACCACATCTCCTTTTGTAATTAATTTATTTTTGACCATTATCAATTGCTACACTAGTCTTAAAACAGTAAAAATATAACTTATTTACTTTTTAGATGTTTTTCTTTTATCCTAGGTTCACTCTTTTAATAAAATTATATATTTTTTAAAATTTAAAGTCAATGAATCATTATCAAAAAAATAGTTACAAATGTTACAGTTTCGTAAGATTACTTCTGTTAATTAGTTTTTCTCACTGAACTGTAACTTACAAATTAATAACTTTATGACACTTATATATTTGTATTTTTGTAAAAAATTGTAACTGACCTTATTTTTTTTACAATGCTGAAACTAGCTTACAATCTATTTTTACAACATTATTTATAAAAAAAAACCTATTTTTTTAGTATACTTTTTATATTTAATTCTCATCGTTTCAAAAAGCCTTTTTTTAGACGCTGTCTTATGATTTATTTGGTTTTACAATGCATTTATAAAATTAATTCTAAAAATAATATTTTTCTTATTTCAGAAATATATTTACAATAAGAGTTTTTAATTTATAGGAGTGATTTATTTGCATTTCTTGTTAGATTTTTTTAAGGGAATTGCCATTGGAGCTGGAGCAATTTTGCCTGGTATAAGTAGTGGAGTATTGTGTGTAATATTTGGAATATATGAGCCCTTGCTAAATTGCATATTAAATTTTTTTAAAAATTTTAAATCTAACTTTAAATTTTTATTACCAATTGCTTTGGGTATTTGTGTAGGCATAATCTTATTCGGAAATATTTTAAAATACATTTTTTATGCATATCCAATACATACAAAATCTCTTTTTATTGGGCTAATACTTGGAAGTATTCCAAAATTATTTAAGGAAATTAAATCTTTAAACACAAGAATCAAAATTCAAAATATTTTATTCTTGATTTTTTCATTTGTTACAGGAATTTTACTAGTATATATTGAGCAAAAATATAACTTTTCTAATGAAAATAATCAATTTAGCTTTATGTATTTAGTTATTTCCGGCTTTTTAATGTCTACTGGCGTTATTATTCCTGGAGTAAGTAGCACGTTAATCTTAATGCTTCTAGGTATTTATAATGCATATCTTTTGTCAATCTCTTCACTATACCTACCATTTCTATTTCCTTTAATACTTGGACTTTTAATAGGCTCTATTATTTGTATAAAATTAATAAAACTACTGCTAGATAAATTTCATTCCCAAACTTTCTGTAGTATTATTGGATTTACAATCGGTTCAATTTTTGTGCTTATACCTACAATATCTTCTATACATGACTTTATTTTAAGTATATTATGTATTTTTTTAGGCATATTTTGTTTACCATAATTTTTTTATAGAAAAAATGTAAAATTTACATAACTATTGCCAAATTTAGAAAATCATGATATAATATATATGTAAATATTTTAAGGAGGAATAAAAAATGCACGTATTTTTATTAATATTATTAGTAATTGCCATAATTTTGTTAATCTCATCAGTAAAAGTAGTAAAACAATCAGAAGTATATATTATAGAAAGACTTGGTAAATTTCATAAAGCTGCTGATGCAGGTCTTACAATAATTATTCCATTTGTTGATAGAGTTAGCTCTATTGTTCTATTAAAGGAACAAACAATGGATATCCCACCACAAGGTGTTATTACAAAAGATAATGTTACAATTAATATTGATATAGTAGTATTCTACCAAATTACAGATCCAGTAAAAGCTGTTTATGAAATTCAAAACTTAAAGAAGGGTGTTGAATACCTTGCAATTACATCAATTCGTGATATTGTTGGTAAAATGGACTTAGATGAAACCTTTAGTTCTCGTGATTCTATCAACTATCAATTATGTACAATGCTTGGTGATGCAACAGATAAATGGGGTTGTAGAGTAAATCGAGTTGAAGTTCAAAATATTAACCCACCTGAAGATATTAGAGATGCAATGGAAAAGCAGATGAACGCAGAACGTAATAAAAGAGCATTAATCTTAGAAGCAGAAGCTCAAAAGCAATCAGAGATTACAGTTGCTCAAGGTAAAAAAGAAGCTGCAATCTTAGAAGCTGAAGCTGATAGCGAAGCAAAAATCAGACGTGCAGCAGGTGAAGCAAAGGCTATAAAAGAAGTTGCAGAAGCTAAAGCAAAAGAAATTCAAATGGTTTATGAAGCTATGATGAAAGCAAACCCAGACGAAAAATTAGTACAACTTAAGTCTTTAGAGGCTTTAAAAGATATTGCACAAGGTGAATCAAATAAAGTATTTATTCCATTTGAAGCAACATCAGCTTTAGGTGCACTTGGTACTGCAAAAGAGATTTTGAAAGATGATAATAAAAAAGAAAAAAAATAACGCATATTTTATGATATATTCAAAAAGATGGTTCAATATAATACTGAACCATCTTTTTTTATACTAACTATCTTGATTCTTGAGCAAATTCCTTAGCTATTGGTAAATCTCTAAAATACTTACTTCTTTTGCAATCTCCTTCAAACCTTAAATCAATTTCTTCACTTGTCGGTATTGCTTTAATATTATCATCTATACTTCCTGTTTTTACTCCTTTTATCTCGGGAATATAACATGGATCTGCAATCATCTGAATCTTAGGTGTATATATGGTAAAATCATCAACTATATTTTCTTTATTAAAATTTATACGACCATCTTCTTCTACTATGACTCTTCCATTACATCTTTTATAGTTTAATGTATATAAATCGCGTTTTTCTCTTATCTCTGGTTTTTCCAATATATAACCCATATTTTCATGTTCTCCAATCTTTTCACTCTTAATCCATGAACATATTTCAGCAGTTTGTAATCCTGCATTATTAAAAATTCGTGTTATTTCATAAGAATTATAATCAAATTGAAATTCTTCAGATATAGTATCAATAAATATGTATTCGTTTTCTCCCTTTTTACAAACGCGAAATCCATTATATACCTCTCTATAACGTTCTAAATAATCAGGTCCATCAATACCATACCAAATCTCATCTCTACTAAATCCTATTTTCGGAGCATCACCAACATCATTTCCTTTAATTACCCTTGTTGCCTCTTTTATATTCTCAGGAGTTAGATTATTTAATTCTTTACGTTTTAATATATTAAGTGCTATTGTACATAATCTTTTTGAAGCATTTTTACATTGTACTAATCTAATTATAGGTGCCTCTTCTCCATATTCTTCTTTTATAATATCTATCATTATATTTCTTACTGCTTCTTCATTATCCAACTTATACTCCTTATTATTTGTTGAAAGTCCTTCTCTAAATTCTTCTCCACTCATATAATATCCTCCTAGTTTCAAATTTACATAATTATTATATATATTTTTCAAAATTATGTCAAGTTTTTTTGAAAAAAGTTGTGTAAATCTGTTAAAAATAACCTTGCTGATTAAGAGCGAGGTTATTTCTTTGAATCCTTATGAACATTTTGCGTATTTTTAATTTAAAAAACTAATTAATTCTTCTAAATTCATTGAAGATTTCTCTCCTGTTTTTATATCTTCAACTTCTAATGTCTCTCCCTCCATTTTATCTCCTAAAACAAGTACATATGGAGTTCCTAGTACTTTTGCATCTTTGATTTTTGCACCAATTGATAAATTTTCTCTATCATCTAAAATTGAATCAATTCCATTTTCTTTTAAAGTAGTATAGATTTTTTCTGCTAACTCTACTTTTTGTGCATCTTCGATTTTTGGAATTATTTGTAGTTTATATGGAGCTATATTTTTTGGAAGTGCGAATCCAACAGGCATACCATTTTTGTCATTTATGACACATGCTTCATATAATGTTGCAACTGTTCTACTTACTCCAATTCCATAACATCCCATATAATATAGGCTTTGTTTTCCTTCTTGATTTATGTATGTTCCATTCATCATTTCTGAGTATTTTAAGCCAATTTGGAAAATGTGTCCTAGTTCTATTGTTCTTACTTCTTCTAGTTTAGAAATATCAGTAATTCCATATTCTCTTTCAAGATATTCTTTATAATCTTCTCTTTCTAGTATTTCTGTATTAAGTCCCATTCCTGTATTTTGATCTATTAATATTTTGTCTTCTCCCATTGGAGATTTAAACATAAATTCTTCTGATTTTTTTCCTCCAATTGCTCCATTGTCTGCCACTATTGGCATAACCTTTAAACCTAATTGCTCAAAAATTTCTAAAAATGCTTTTCTTAAATTATTATATGATTTCACCATTCCGTCTTCATCTTTATCAAAGCTGTATGCATCAAGCATTGGGAAGCATTTACCTCTTAGTAAATATCCCCTTGTTCTTATTTCGTTTCTATATTTTTCTCCTATTTGATAAAATGTTGCTGGAAGTGTTTTGTAAGTTTTTAATTTTTCTCTTGCAAATTCAAGCATAGCTTCTTCAGCAGTTGGAGCCAAACAAAAACTTCCTTTATTTGAGTCTACTGTAAGCATTGTTCCATCATTTACATATCCATCATATCTTCCAGAATCTTTCCACATTTTATCTGGTTGTAATGTTGGAAGTGATACTTCTATACAATCATATTTGTTTAATGTTTTTACTATTATCTCTTCTAGTCTTCTTTTTACTAGTAGTGGAATGTTGTTATATGCAAATATTCCTGCTCCAAATTGAACTAATTGACCTGATTGTAACAAAATGCTTTGTCCTGGATACATTTCATCTATATTGTTTAATTTTATAGTTCCCATTCCTGTTTTTGATAATCTCATTTTAATTCCTTCTTTCTCATCCTTGATGTACCTTATTTTATCATAAATATGCTCTTTAGTCAATAATTAGACAAACTCATTTTATGAATGATGAATGAAAAAATTTCTATCAAAATTTCATTAATTCACTAATTGCTAATTCTTGAATTTCATTTTCAATATTTTTTAGCCAAATTTATATATTATTTTTTCTAAAAATTTATAACTGCACCTCTTAACCAAACAAATGATAAGAAACCAATAATTAAAGTACATCTGAAACGCTAGAAAATTCAAAATAAGAGATTCTATTTATAGTTTTAACTTTTATTTCGAAATTTATGTTAAAAATAGATTATTCTAAATCCTCAGCATATACTAAAGAAATAGGCCATTTACAAATTTTTATTTAAAATATTATATTATGCTTAGTGGTTCAACTTAATACTTAAATTTTTTTATTATTATGGGCATTAATAAAATTATACAAATTGCCTATTAGCACGCTTTTTTATTTCTTAACTCTGTTGCATACTGTAAGGTCGCTTCATTTATTTCTCCAGATGAAATTCTAGCTATTTCGTTTATTACTTCATTTTCGTTTAGCAATCTAATATTTGTATTTGTTCGTTCATTTTGTATATGCTTACTTATAAAGTAATTGTAATCTGCTAATGCAGTAATATTTGGCAAATGTGAAATACATAATACCTGATGTTTTTTAGCAATTTTGCTTAATTTTTCTGCAACTTTATTTGCGGTTTTTCCACTAATTCCTGTGTCTATCTCATCAAATACTAAAACTGGCATTTGATCTGTATTTGCAAGAACTGTTTTTATAGAAAGCATAACTCTAGACAATTCTCCCCCTGATGCAATTTTTGAAAGTTCTTTTTCATCCTCTCCTAAATTAGTAGAAATAAATATTTCTATTTTATCTTTTCCAGTCGAATAAAATTCATCTTCTATATAATCTACATGTATGTTTACTCTAGCGTTTTTCATTTCTAAATCTTGCAAATTCTTATTTATTTGTATAGATAATTCTTTTGCATTTTCTTTTCTTAGATTGTGAATTTTTAAAGCTATCTCTGTCATTTTATGTTTTACTTGTTTTTGCTCTTGTTTAAGTTGATTATTTCTCTCTTCCAAATTCTCTATTTTGTCAATTTCTTTTTTTATCTCTTCATTATATTGCAATATTTCTGAAATAGAATTTCCATATTTTCTTTTTAAATCATATATTAAATCTAGTCTTTCTTCAATCTCTATACGCTCTTGTTCATCAAAATATGTATCTTCTCTAAAGTTTGAAATGTCTTTTGATATTTCTTGCAATTCGTAATATGCACTTTTTAAACTGCTAACTGTTTGCTCGTACTTTTTGTCTATCTGCTCAATTTTCTCTAAAGCTCTAATTCCTGTGCTTAATAAATCTATTGCATTTTCTCCAATTGCAGAATCTGCCTCATTTAATGAATTTGCTATTTTTTCTGAATTCATTATAATTTTCCTTTTCTCTTCTAATACATCTTCTTCAGATTCTTTTAGATTTGCTATTTCTATTTCATTTATTTGATATTTAAGCAAATCTATTTTTCTTTGTCTTTCTTTGTCATCTCCATAGTTTTCTTTTAATTCTTTATTTATATCATTATATCTTAAATAATACTCTAAATATTTTTCTTTAAGTCCTTCGATTGATGAGCCTATAAATCCATCTAAATATTTTTGATGCTCTTTTATGTCTAATAAATTTTGGTTATCATTTTGACCATGTATTTCAATAAATTTGGTCATAAAGTCTTTTAGTTCATTTACAGTAACCATTCTTCCATTTATTTTGCACATATTACGACCATTTATTTGTATCTCTCTTGAAACTATTATATTCCCATCTACAGAATATTCGCTTTCCGGTTCATACATACATAATTCCACATATGAATTTGTTTCACCTTTCCTTATCATCTCTTTTGAAAACCTTCCTCCTGATATAATTCCAAGTGAACCTATTATTAGCGTCTTACCTGCTCCTGTTTCTCCTGTTAGAACATTTAACCCACTGTTAAAATCTATTTCAACATCTTCTATTATTCCTATGTTTTTGATATGTAAATTGGTAATCATAGTTGGTCTCCTTTTTAATATAAAAATACCAAGCAAAGAAATACAAATCTTTGTTTGGTATTATTATACATCAAAAATAATTTTTGTCAATAGTTTTTCGAACATTTTTTCTAAAATATTTTTATTGTATCAAAAAACCGAATGCTCCACAAAAAGTGACTACATTCGGTTATCTAATACTCTATAAATACATATCAAATAAGAAGTTACCAAAGTAAATTTGAATCATTGGAACAAGTACAATTACAACAAAGAAGATTAATACAACTCCAACTGTTGCATACATTACTTGAGGTAAAACCATTGTAATTTTTTCTATTGTATTATTTATATCTATTTCCATATATTCAACTAACTTATCCATCATCTCTGGTAAATCGGTCTGCATACCGATTTTAAGCATTTCTATAATCATAGAAGATGCAAGTCCTGATTTTTCAAAAGGGTCAATCCATGATTCTCCAAGTAAAATATTATTTAAAGAATTTTCTATTATTGAAAGCATAACATAGTTATTTATTACATTTTTACTTACATCAAGTGCATCTTGGATTCTCATTCCATTTTTTAAATTTAAAAGCATAGCTTTCATAAGTCTTGAAAAATCGAGTGAAAAAATTAATTTTCCAAATATAGGCATTGTATATTTAAAATAGTGAAATTTGTATCTTCCTTTAGGAGTTTGTATGTATAATATAATTGCAACTACCACTCCAGCAATCATTGCAGTTGGTATTGGCCACCATTTTAAAAATCCTCTTAAAAATGCTTGGAAAGCAAGTGTCGCCGCTGGAATAACATCTTTGCTTGCACCTAAACTATCTAGTACACCTTGTACTTGTGGTAAAGCATATAGTGTTCCAACAAATAACATTACAATTAATAATACAAATTGTGCTAAGTTTGGAATTAATATTCCTTTTATTTTCTTTGTAATTGCTGCTGAATTATCTAGGTATTCAACAGCTTGTTGCAAAGAATTTTCCAAAGAACCAGAAAGTTCTCCAACCCTTATCATGTTTATATATATAAACGGAAATACACTTGAATAATACTCCATTGTTTTATACATATAGTCTCCTGCCTCAACACCGGCCAAAATATCCTCCAATATTCCTGCAAAAGCCATGTTCTCTGTGCTATCTATTATAGTGGATAATGCGTGAACATTATTAAAATTAGCTTTTTTAAGTAAATAAAAGTTTTGAGTAAATATTACTAAATCTCTTTCTGTAATTTTTTGTTGCATAGCAAAATATGATTTTACCATATCCATATTACTCATTCTTCTTTTACTTCTTGCATCAAGCTGTGTAGTTCCTGCATTTTTTATAACATCTTGAATATTATTAATATTTTTTTTCTTTTTGCTAGCTGGTTGAAAGCTTCTAGCAATAGTTTGATTTATTGAAATTGGTGATAATCCGTTTGCCTTGAGTTTTCGAATAAGAGTAAGTTTGCTTCCTTCTTCAACTCTATTACGGACTATCATACCTTTTCTATTTACTGCCTTATAAATATATGTTGGCATCTTATCCTCCTACTTTTGATTGTTTTTTTATTTTTAATTGCATTATAGTTCTATTAAGTATTTCTATATTTTTTTCTTCAATTTGTGATTTTGCTTGGTCTAACGTTATTTTGTCATTTACAAATAATTCTGCTAGAGAGTTTATTAATCCTATACTTCCATTTGAAGATCCACTTTGAATTGCATCTTCTATTTCTGATACGCTTATTTTATCTTTTCTAATTATACCTGAAACAATGTTGTCAACAACCATTACTTCAGGAACAAGTACTAATTTTCCATCTTCTGAAGGTAGTAATCTTTGAGATACGACCATCTTTAGCAATGATGCTAACAAATATTTTATCGTAGCTTGATCTCTTACTTCATAGAAATTTATCATTCTGTCTATTGTTTCTGCGCAAGATTTTGTATGTAATGTACCTATAACTAAGTGTCCAGATTCTGCCATCTCAATTCCTGCTTCCATAGTTTCTTTATCTCTTATCTCTCCTATAACTAGAATATCGCAGTCTTCTCTTAAAGAGTTTTTAACACCATCACTAAATGTTAATGAATCTTTTCCTTTTCCAACTTCTTTTTGCACAATTAGTGATTTCTTTGAATGATGTTTAAATTCCACAGGGTTTTCCAAAGTTAAAATTTTTCTATTTTGATTTTCATTTATATCATTTATCAAAGCATTTAAAGTTGTAGTTTTACCAGAATTTGTCTTTCCAGTAACTAATATTAAGCCTTGTGGCTGATATGTCATTCTTCTAACAATATCTGGAAGTCCTAAATCTTCATATTTTGGAAGATCATTTTTTATTATTCTAAGAGTAGCAACAGGAATATTATCTGTATGTGAAATATTTACTCTAAATCTTAAACCAGCATGTTCATATGATGTATCTAATCTTCTATATTCTCTAAATTGTTCGTCAGCTTCTATATTTCCTTTAACCAAATAGTCATATATTTCCATCATATTTTCTTCTGTAAGCTCTTTTAATTCTTCTATTGGCTCCAGTCTTCTTGAAATCCTTAACATTGGTTTATTACCAGGAATTAAATGGATATCTGATGCATCTTTTGATATAGCAATATCCAAAATTTTATTCATATCTATCATTTATAAATCTCCCTTTCTTAAGTTATTTTTTATCAATTAATCTATTGATTATAAATTAGAAGCTTTCTATTAATCTCATCTAGGTTTGTATAACCTTGTAAAACCTTATGAATTCCATCTACAACTAAAGGTCTATAACTTTGCTCTAATGCTTTTTTTCTAATCTCTATACTTGATTTTCCTTCCATAATCATTTCTTTTATTTCATCTGTTATATCTAGTACTTCAAATAATCCAATTCTCTCAAAATATCCTGAATGATTACAATATTCACATCCTACTGCATTGTATGTTTTCAAATTTTTGAAATCAATTTTTTCACCATATTTTTCAGAGATTTTACTAATTACTTCTTTTTCTTGCTCTGTAAACTCTCTTTCTTTTTTACACTTTGGGCAAAGTCTTCTAACTAATCTTTGTGAAATAGTTGTTGATACAGTACTTGCTATATCATAATCTTGAACTCCAACTTTTCTAAGTCTTGTTATTACCTCTACAGCATCTATTGTGTGGATTGTAGACAAAACATAATGTCCTGTCTGACCTGCTTGAATAGCAATCTCAGCGGTTTCTTTATCTCTTATCTCTCCAACAAGGATTACATCTGGGTCTTGTCTTAAGATAGTTCTTAAACTGTCAGAAAAACCAATATTATTTTCAACTTCTATTTGATTTAGCCCTGGTATTCTTATTTCAACAGGATCTTCTATTGTAGTAATATTTATACTATCATTTTTTAAATAATCTAAAATACTGTATAATGTAGTAGTCTTACCTTCACCAGTTGGTGCAGCCATTATTGTTAAACTATTTCTTTTATTTACAGCTTTATCTAATTGGTCTTCACTATATGGATATCCAAGTTCAAATATATTTCTTATATCAGAATTCTTTTTTAATAGTCTTAAAACAAATTTTTCTCCATAAATATTTTTTTGTGAAGAAACACGAATATTATATTCTGGATAAAGCAATATTCTACCATCTTGAGAATTTTGTTTTTCTTGATGCATATTAGATATAGCCTTTAATCTTCCTATTAACTGAGCTTGTCTTTCTTTTGAAATGCTGGTAATTACAAACAATTCTCCATCTATTCTAAATCTTATTCTTACTGAATCAATTTGTGGTTCAATGTGTATATCACTTGCTCTTTTTTCTATTGCAAGTTTTATTATATTATCTATAATCTCTGTTGTAGTTTCATTTCCTGCTATGTTTTCCATATTTTGTGTACTTTGTTCTTCATATGTTTGTAAAAATTCCTCAACATTAGATTGGAAAGCGATATATGTTTCTAAAACTAAACCTTTGTTAAGCATTAACATCTTTATGCTTTTTATACTATTTTCACTGCCAGCCACGTCTGCAAAAGCAACTTTTATTTTTCCTGATTCAACTTCAAATGGTACAGCTTTATTTTTTTTCATTATGTCATAAGGAATATAGTCTGTTGGTTCTATTTTTAATTCATCAATTCTAAGATATTTTGCTTTTTTCCCTAAAATATCTCCAACTTCTTGTATCAACTTATATGGATCTGCTGAGCCTTGAATATATAAAATATCTCCTATCCTTCTTGAGCGATGTGTTTCTTGGTATTTTAATGCTTTTTCAATATCAGCTCCTGTTACAACTCCCCTTTTTACTAATTCTATTCCTAATGGTTGATTTTTTGCCATAAATAACCCATCCTTTCTTAAGTTCTCTACCTCTATTATAATATTATTTTTTTCATTTGTCTTGATTTTTTACTAATTACATAAATTTACATTTTTTTGTAAATACTGGTATTCATTTATTAAAATTATATATTAAAATTATTGGTATATATTCTGTCTTCTATATATATTTTGGTTACTAGTCTGTTATTAGCATATGAAAATTCACAATTATTAATTCCATCACATAAGGTAATATACTTTTCTTCTTCACCCTCCACTAAATCTTTGCCTGGTATAATAAAAAATATCTTTTTTTCTACATTATCATAAAGATAATAATGTTTAGAGTTGTCATTAAAATTAACTACAATCTTGTTATTATTATTTTGTAGTTCTACACTATCTATTTTTCCGTGAATTAATATCATCTGTTAAATAAGTAATAAACCTTGAATACTGATCAGCTGTTTTTTTTGATATAACTGTTTCTTCAGTATTTATATAAAAATATCTTATAAGAATTGAACTTGTTCCAATTACGATACTTAATATAATTACATAAGTAATGAGTGAAATTAAAGTAATTCCTTTATTAGCTTTCATAAGCTCCTCCATAATTCCCATTTTGCAATAATCATTATTATCTACTTAATAAGTGATTTTAAAGTTATTTCATTTTCTTGCCCACCTGCTTTATATTTTACATTTGCTATTACTGTTTTTAAAATATTTTTTTTAGCTTCATTATGCTCCTCTGAGTAATCAATTACATCTACATAAACCTTATAACCTGCATTATCTTTTGTAACAACTGCTGTATAAATGTTTTTTCCATTTATTTCTTCTTGTCCAATTGTTCCCATCATTCCATCATAAATGCCCTGACTATCTCCTAAGCTTTCTAAAATTGCTTGTCCATCTAATTCGTCACTCATTTCCATTCCTTTAGCTGTTTCAATTACATTTACTGCTATATTTACAGCTTGAGCTTTAGTTTCTGTGGTTCTTCTAGAAGCATTTAGTGAGTATATCATTCCCATAATAGTTGGAACTAGAATAAGTAAAATAATAATAGCAATAGATGCATCTGTCATTACATAACCCTTATTATTTCGTAAATTCATATCTATATCCTTTCAATATCTTTATATTTTCCAAATCAACAATACATACAAAAGAATTAATATATTTGATACTGACAAATAAAATCCAATTCGTACATCTTTAACTGTATTATTTTCCATTTTTTGTACTTTTCTTTTTCTGTTTACTATTTTTTCTAAGATACCATAAATACCTACACTCCATAATGCCATAATTATTGCCAAAATAGTTACTGCTTCACCTGTAAATACAGCCATTACAAGAAGTACATTTAAAATAGATATTGTGTAACTTATAATAAGCTTTTTCTTTAATAATAATGTATCTATAGTAATTAAAATTAAAGCAGTTGTTAGATACATAATATATCTATAAATACTAGTTTTATCTATTATGCATAAATATATTATGTATAAAACTAATATTCCTATACTATAATAAATAACACCTTTTTCTACTCTTCTTTTTTCTAAATCAATTCCTGCAATAATTACAATTGCTGAAAAATATAGAATAAAGAATCCAAACTCTATTAACACATTTGGATTTAGATTCAAATAACTTATATTAAACCCTTTAGCCAATAAAACAAAAACTATTCCAGATAATATTTCTATAATTAAATATCTTGGTCTAATTTTTTGCTTACATTCTTTACATTTTCCTCCAAGAAAAATGTAGCTCCAAACTGGAATCAGTTCGAAAAATCCCAATTTGTGATGACATTTTGGGCAAAATGAATGTGTATGTGTTATATCTATTTTATTTGGAATTCTATATATTGCTAGAGTATAAAAACTCCCAAATAGAGTTCCCATTATAAAAATTATTATGTATAAGAATATGTCCATTTTTACTCCCTCTTTTGTTGTTTTTTAAGAAAAGAACAAATCGAAATGTGTAAACTTTTCTTAATTTTTTAATTAAATTAAATTTCGTAAATTTGTTCTGCGCGAAATTTTCAAAGAAAATTTCTGTACATTTAGCTTTTCTATAATAATAAAATTATGTGAATTTTATTATTATAGAAAAGCATATGCATATAGCATGCATATGCTTTTTTAATCTTTATTATATTATTTTTTTTAAATTATTAGCCACCTGGTGTTGTAGTTGTATCTGTTTCTTTCCAACTTATGCTTCCTTTATCTGAAATAGTAGCTGTATAAGTTTTTTTATTTGATGTTACATTAAAAACAAATGTAGCTGAAGTTCCTTCACCAAATGCAGTATATGATGCACCTGATGTTCCAGAAATAGTCCAATCATCACCATCAATAGCACCTAATTTAGTATCTATTTCACTAGCTATAGTTGTTGATGTTGCAGGATTGCCATAAGCTTTTGCATTGAATTCTGTTAATGCTTCATTTATTGCTAATGCAACCTTTTCTTTTCCTGCATTAATTGCTGTAAGTGTTGCAGCCTCATTTCCTCTTGATAATATAGAATTATCTCCTGATAACATAGCTATAGAGACACCTGCTAATATTAATAGAACGATTATTGTTATAACTAAAGCGATTAATGTTATACCTTTGTTTCCTTTCATTTTTTTCCCCCCTTTGCAATTAAAATATTTATCTTGAGTATATTAATTATCATAAAATTAATATAACTTTAAAAACATATTATTTTGTTGTAATTACTTCATCATCTTTACTATCTTTTTGTGAACTAGTTGAGCTATCCGTTGAACTAGTATCTGTATCTGTTTTTTGGGTTGAATTAGCTTTACTTTCGCTTGCGCTTTTCTTTGTACTACTATCACTATCTGGGCTTTGCTTTCCTACTGCAAATGGATCTGATTTTCCTGCCACATAGTCATTTGTAATTTTATATTTTGTTAAATCTGATGATGTTACTTGAAATGTTTTTATTATTTGCTCGTCTCTTTTGTCTATATCGTCAGCCATCATTTCTTTAATCGTTTCAGGTGCAGAATATAAAGAAACCTCCGGCACTACTTTTCTGTTCGGTATATATTCATAAAAAAGTACTGCAAATAACAACATCCCTGCTAAACATACTAATAGCATTATTATTATTTCTTTAATAATCTTTGCCATATTTACCTCCTTAAGGCGTTGTATTTGACGTGTTTGCAACTGCTTCATTGTTTACATTTGAGCTATTTGTGTTTACATCTGCATTGGTTGTGTTATTTGTTGTGTTATTTGTTGTATTTACATTAGATGAATTTGCATTTGATGTTGTGTTTGTATTATTATTTGTATTATTACTATTAGCCTTTGTTGTATTAGTATTTGATGAAGCATTGTTTGCTCTTATTGAATCACTATTTGATGAATCATTATTGCTATCTGCTTGCTTAGAAATATTATCTTCTCCATCTAATGTCTTCAAGTCTATTCTTATTTCCTTGCAAATAAATGATCCTTGAACCAAATTAGTCTCTTTTCCTTCTTCTCCACTAGCTGCTTGTACCATATTGAAATTTTCTATTTTAAATCCCAATCTTGCATCATTTTCTATATCATATATAAATGATGCAACGTTTTTGTATTTTCCAATTGCAGTTATATTCAAATTATATATCCCATTTGCGCTTCCATTTGAAACCTGCATTTTTGGATTTACATTATTATCTTTTGCATAATTTCCTATTTTAGTCCATAAAAATTCTAATTTATATTTTTCTGATTGCATATAATATTTGCTATTTGACGCTAATGATGCTTCTTCTTCATATTTTTTCTTTTCCTCTTGCATTTTTTCTCCTGCAGTATTTAATTGTTTTAAAGCATTTGGATATCCATTATCAACAAGATTAGCTAATTCCATATTTTTTCCATCTATTAAATCGTTTTCTGCTGATATTTGTTTAATTCCCCATATTTCAAATTTTCCTATATTAGTACCAGTATAAATAATATATCCTGTAAATATCAACAGTACTATTGCTAATATAGCAAATAAAATTTTTCTCATGGCAATTCTCCTTCTATTGTAAATGATATTATATCGCCGTTTTTTACACCACTTGAAGATACAACATTTTTTAATATTTTTTTCGTTTGAATTACAGCTTTAAAATAACCTAATTGGTCATAGTCTGTTGATTGAGCTATGATTGAAATACTATTGCCACTAGTGTTTTCAATTGATGTTAGTTGAACTTTATCTGGTATATAATACATAATTTGATTTAACAAATTAGGTATTGAATTTCTTCTAGCTGCAACATCACTCATCTTTTCATTTAGTCTTTTTAGATCAGCTGTTAAATTTGTATATTTCTTTGTTTTTTCATTAATTGCTGTTTCATCAGTTCCTGCTAATGCTATTTGTGCTTCTTGTTTATTAATCAAATTACTTATTTCAGCTTCTTTTTCCAACATTTGATTTGAAATAAACTTTGAAAATACTACATATATGATTAATATAAATAAAATTCCAAATATTGCTCTTAAAAGCCATGCTTCTGCTGTTGTAATTGCTCCCTTCAAGCTAAAGTCAATCTTACTATTACCGCCAATTACCTTTCCATTAGGCATTTCTATCTTTAAAAATTGTGAAAGTTTTTCTCCAGCTTTTTCTTTTTGAAAGTTTAATTCTTGTATTCCTTGTCCAAGACCGACTGTTGCAAGAGCTATAGCTGAATTAACCTCTATATAATCTTTAATGTTTATTTTATTTACAGCTTCATCTATAATATTTGGCTTCAATAGTTTGCAATCTATATCTGTAAAGAACTCTTGGAAATATAAATCCATATTATTAACAACTGACAAGTTTCCCGTTAAATAAATTGTTTGAATTTTAGGTTCACTTGCACTCACAATCTCTTGAACTTTTTCTGCTATTTTATATAAAGTAGGCATAATATTTTGCAAATAAGGTTGTTCTTCTGCTGTTTCTTCCATTTCAGCAGTATATATTGTTGTATTTTTACAAATCTCATAAGCCTTTGAATATGAGTTTTCTATCTTATTAATACTATCTAAAACTTCCTTACTTCCAATATCTAATACTTCAACATTGTAAATTTGCTTATCATAAATTGTAGTTATTGTAGTGCTTTCCTCCATATTTACAATTAGTACATTTTCTTTTTTATTAAGCCTTGCAATATTTCCAATAGCAATTGAAATAGGCATCATCTTAGATAGTTTATATTTTTCTAGTGGTTGTTTTTGTCTATTTAACTCTATTTTGTTTATAAAAGTATCTAATACTCTTATTTTTTCGCTATCTTCTTGATTTGGCATTAAAGCATATCTATTTTCAAATGCATTTGAATTATAATTTTTTTCTTCACAATATGTTTCAAATTCTGTAAGTATTGTCTTTTCTACATCTTTTTTTCTTAAAAGTGAGAATACGTCAAAATACAAATATTTTTCATTAGATAAATTTATACTTATTGGAGTATTATAACTATAAGTTTCTTCAATGACTTTTTCGATTTCTTCAGCTAAATTTTGAAAAAATCTTATTCCAAAAGATTCAATCTTGATATCTTCACGCTCTTTAGAAACTTTTGCATATTTAATTAGGTTATTTTCTATATATATTCCTAAACATTTTTGCATTTCTATTCTCCTTAGTCACTTTTCTCCTATTTGTATTTGTTATATTAAATCACATTAATTAACTGCCTATATTTTATACATATAATTAGAAAAAATCAATACATTTAACACAAATGTAATATAAATGTAATATAAATGTAATATTATTTTATACATTAAATTTAAATAGTACTATATCCCCGTCTTTCATTATATATTCTTTACCTTCTGAACGAACTAGCCCTTTTTCTCTTGCTTCATTCATTGATCCTTCTCTTATTAAATCTTCATATGATACTACTTCTGCTTTTATAAAACCTCTTTGAATATCTGAGTGTATTTTTCCTGCTGCTTCAGGAGCTTTTGTACCTTTTTTTATTGTCCAAGCTCTTACTTCAGGCTCTCCTGCAGTTAAAAACGACATTAGTCCTAATAAATCGTAGCTTTTTTTAATTAATTTATCTAATCCAGATTCTTCTAATCCTAGAGCCTCCAACATTTCATTTTTGTCTTCATCATCTAATGTAGATATTTCTTCTTCTATTTTTACACATAAAGGCACAATATCTGTTTTTTCTTTTTTTGCATATTCTTTTACTTTTTGAACATTTTCATCCTTTTCCCATGTTTCTATCTGTTCTTCTGAAATGTTTGTTACATACAAAATAGGTTTTGCAGAAAGTAAAAACATATCTTTAACTATTGGAAGCTCTTCATCGCTATACTCCAAGCTTCTTGCAGAAATTCCATTTTCTAAGTTTTGTTTTATTCTTTCTAATAAATCTATCTCCAATTGATATTTTTTATCTGCTTTAAGCATTTTTCTTGCTTTTTCTAGTCTCTTATCAACAGTTTCAATATCGGCAAAAATAAGTTCAAAATTTATTGTTTCTATATCTCTTATAGGATCAATACTTCCATCAACATGTGTTATATTAGAATCCTCAAAGCATCTTACAACCTCACAAATTGCGTCTGTTTCTCTTATATGAGAAAGAAATTTATTTCCTAATCCTTCCCCTTTGCTTGCTCCTTTTACAAGCCCTGCAATATCAACAAATTCAACTATTGCATGTGTTACCTTTTGTGGATTATACATTTTAGCTAAATTATCTAATCTCTCATCAGGTACTGCAACTACTCCAACATTTGGCTCTATTGTGCAAAATGGATAGTTCGCACATTCTGCTCCCGCTTTTGTTATACTATTAAATAATGTACTCTTTCCTACATTTGGCAATCCTACTATTCCTATTTTCATATCTAACTACCTCCGTGCATTTGGGACCGGCACTTTTGCCCGGGCATTTTTTCACATTATACTACTTTATTTAATATTTTTCAATATGCATTTCTCATTTCTTTTACCATTAAATCGCCAAAAACTACATATCCTCTTGTGGGATCATTCACAAGTACATTTGTAATTGCTCCAATGAATTTACCATTTTGTAAAACTGGTGAACCACTCATTCCTTGAATAATACCTCCAGTCTTTTGTATTAATTCTTCATCTGTAACTTTTATTAAAATATTTTTATTATCATAGTTATTATTTATATATATTTTATCAATTTGAATTTTATATTCTTTTGTATTTTCGCCATCTAAAGAGCATAGAATCTTTGCCTCTCCAAGTTTTATTTCATTTCTAGTTGCTACATCAATTAATTTTTGAGAATTATTTATTTTTGAAATATCCTCCACTGTTCCATATATTCCAAACATAGTATTTTTGTTTATTTTTCCTATTTTAGCTTGTTCATTTATAGAACCTTGAATTTTACCTGGTGCTCCATTTTGTCCTTTTATTATAGATAAAACTTTCGTTGTTATAAGCTCACCATTTGAAATATTCAAAATGCTTCCTGTATCAATGTCTGTAATTCCATGTCCGAGTGCTACAAAATTATTTGTTGATGGTTCAATATATGTTATCGTTCCAATTCCAGCAGAACTGTCTCTTACCCATAGTCCTAATTTATAATCCTCACTACTTGTTTGAGTTGGTTTTATGTTACATTCTAAAGTTTCCATATTTCTAATATATTTAATATTAATTTCTTTTCCTTTTGAAGATTTTACTTTTTCTAATAATTGTTTGGTATGTGAAATTTGCTGTCCTTCTATTTCTACTATTGTATCTCCTTCTTGAATTCCAGAATTTTCATAAGGCTTATACTTTTTATTATCTAATCCAGTAATTTCTGACATTCCCACAATCAGCACACCACTCGTATAAAGCTTTATTCCTGATACTTGCCCTACTGGTATAACTTTTGTTCTCTCTATTACACTTACATCTATGTTCTTTACATTAAATGTATTAAACAATTTTACCTCTATATTCGTTGTTCCTATTTTTTGTTGTTCTATTGTTTCTGTCGATGTTAAAATTGCTCCATATTCCGCATTTTTATTTTCAAATGAAATTCCCAATATTTTTTTTATGTTTAAACTTTCTCCTTGAAATAGAATTATACTTTTAGGGATGGAATCTATCGCACAAGTGTATGTTAATAATACTATAAAAAAACATAACAAAAAAGCAATTAATAATTTTTTGTGTTTCATTTTAATCACCTTCAAAATTATTATTGCTTTTTTTAAAAAATTTATTTTGAAAAAA
>Ga0247611_10003007_pt1 | contig 25877 bp, 26 predicted proteins | sample 177DNAGHGhighgp2_FD_192422 | JGI IMG/M metagenome (GOLD analysis project Ga0247611, IMG submission 192422) | Sheep rumen microbial communities from Palmerston North, Manawatu-Wanganui, New Zealand - 1770 DNA GHGhigh gp2 | ecosystem: Host-associated > Mammals > Digestive system > Stomach > Rumen... | reverse complement strand
TAGATAGATTTAGGACTTTAAGCTTTTTGCAATGTGCAAAAGTTGAATTATTAAGATAACCTATAGAATTAAAATAGCAATTTGTAAGGGAGTAACAATTAAAAAATACTGAGTTTCCTAATTTAGTAACCATAGGAGCATTAATTTCTTTTAGATTATGACATCCTTGAAATGCTAATGTACTAATTTTTTTACAATTAGGTAATTCAATTTTTGCTAATGCTTCACAATTGGTAAAAGCACCCTCAGCTATATTAGTAAGCTTAGGAAAATTAACTTTTTGAAGCCTCGTAGCATTATTAAAGCAATAATTTCCTAAATATACTATACCTTCACCACATATTTCAGTCAGTTCTCTAAATTGATAAAATGCATTTTCAAAAATGTGTGTAATATATTTTGGTAGATGAATTTTAACCTTGTAACTAGCATCATTTAGGTTAAGGTTACAACCACAAAGATATATTTTGTCATAACTTATTTTATATGTAAGCTCATTAACTGTTACAGAGCCATTCTGATTCACAAGTCCCATAGTGATACAGTTATTATAATAAGCTACAAATTCATCATAGGACATATCACAAGTCAATGTGATAGTTTTACAAGTGCTTTTACTAACATGCATATTATTACCCTCCATATTTTAAATTTATGCTATCATAATAATATAAAATTGGCAAGTTAAAATTAAAATTAGAATTAAAAATAATAATAGGTTAAAAATTTATTGACATTTATAAATAATTTTAGTATAATAATGGCAAACTTGGAAAATTTTAACTATTTATAAGAAAAGGAGACGAAAGGGTATGCATCCGGGTGGATTAGAACTATTTGAGGACATAAAGGAAAAGGTAACAAGTGTATTTAAAGGAGACAAAGGGGGAGATGGAAATAAGTCCCCAAATCCCACTTTAGAGTCAACAAAGATAGGGATGAGTGAGACAGTTCAGCAGATTATGACTGTAATCATTTTAATTCTTTCTGTACTTTGTTTAATACTTTATTTTTCGACTAAGGGAATAGCAACACAGATTAATGTTTATCAGAAGGCTGCATCAGAGGCGACATCAAAGCTTTCGGAGACGAAGGAGGAGTTGAAGAATTTGAGTGCTGAACTGGAGGGGGTAAGTGCCGAGTTAGCAACTATCAAGAGACATAATAAGTCCTATGTAAGAAGTTATTATGATGGTTCAATGGTAGAACATGCCTTTACAGTTCAAGAGGGAACACTTAAGACAGATAAGTTGCCAATGAACTTTAGTGCATCAACATATAAGGATGATGTTTATACTTCAAGATTAGGGCTTGATGTTTCATATTTCCAAGGAAACATAGATTGGGAGAAAGTAGCAAATACTAATGCAACAGGTAGCGATAATTATAAATTTGCCTTTATAAGAGCAGCTTACAGAGGTTATAAGAACGGCGAGCTCTCAGAGGATGAGATGTTTGCAAAGAATATACATGGGGCATACGATAATGGGCTTGATGTAGGAGTTTATGTATATTCTCAGGCAATCAATGAAGAGGAGGCAAAGGAAGAAGCCAATCTTGTGCTTGAATTGCTTGATAGAGAGGGATTTACACCTGAAACACTAAAGTATGGAATCGCATATGACCCTGAGAAAGTAATAGGTTCAGATGAGGCTAGAACTAATGACTTAGAGCCTGAGCAGTGGCATAAAAATGCAATGGCATTTCTTAATACAGTCAAGGAAGCAGGTTATGAAGCCACACTCTATACTAACTTAGAGTTCGAGGCTGAGAATTTTGACATGACAGAAGCAGAGGACTATAATATTTGGTATGCCGAGTATAAGGAGTTCCCAACAACACCATATTTTTATAAGTTTTGGCAGTTCACAGAAGGTGGGGAAGTAGAGGGAATAAATGGTAAAGTAGATATTAATATTGAGTTTGTGGAGAGGACTTAAAGCTAATGATTTATGTATTGTCAGGTTCATCAGGAGTTGGCAAAACAACTATTGAGAAAGAGTTAAGGAAAGAGTATGATTTCAAAAGGCCAAAATCATACACCACAAGACCAAAAAGAGACGATAGCAATGAGTATATTTATGTGGATGAAGAGAAGTTTAAAGAACTTATCAGAGACAAAGGTGTGCTTGAATATACACAGTATGCCGGTAATTATTATGGAACATCTCTTTTTGAAATAGAAAGTATATTAAGAAGTGGTGGAGACATAGTGCTTGTTTTAGATATAAATGGTGGATATGCTATTAAAAGAAGGTATCCAAAACTCACTAAACTCATTTATATTTTAGCACCAAACAAGGAGACTCTTAAGGATAGGCTTATCAAAAGAGGTACTGAGAGTGCAAATAAGATAGAAGAAAGACTATCACTTTATGATTCTGAGTTAAAAGGGTCGAAAGATTACGATTTTTTTGTAACCAATTATAAATTGTCGGAGACGATAGAGCAAGTCAAAGACATCATAAATGCAGATAGAAAGGACTAAAAGGTGATGTCATGAATGGTAAAAGTATTGCTAAATGGATTGCACTAATGGTGCTTCTTGGATTGTCAGGCTGGATGATATATTCTGGTTCTACAACTAAGTATAAGAGGCTTATAGACAGAGTAATCAGAGCAAATATTACTTATAATAACGATTACACCTGTATTTTAAACGGAGCCGAAGTAGATATAAATACCATAGATTTCAAGCTTTATGACTTTTATGTAGACAATAAAAATAAAGTAATATATCTTAAATAAGGTGGAGTATTATGAAGATTAATGTAGTAGATGCAATAACAGGCAAAGCAGTATCAGAGGAGACCCTTGAACAGATAGCAAAAGACCATTGTTTAGGTAGTACTAAAGGTATTTTTAATTTAGACACAGATGGTGTACTTTATTTTAGGGCTGATAGTGGGGAAAATGTTCAGATAGACACCCACAAGTATAATATTATAGTAACGGCAAAGAGCAAGTACCCAGATTTAGAATATTTTGAGCAGATTTTCTTAGGAAATATTTATAAGTTACATCCTGAGGCTTTTGAGAATTACTTACCTTTAGTAGAACTTGCTGATGCATTTTCTCAGATTTGGCCAAATACTGCTGGTGGTTTTTGTGAGCCTAACACAGTAGCTGGTCAAGCCTTAACAACTGAAATAACGACAGTAATGAGGATGCATGTATATGGTACAGATACGGATTATTATGCAGTATTCTTTGGTAACAAGCCAGCCTATATAGTAGAGGATGCTAATGAGTTGTTCTTCAATGATTTGAAAAATCATACTATAAAGTCTAATTATGAGGCTAAGAGTCTATATTAAAAACTTGGCAGATAAGAACAATTATAATGTGGCTATCTATAATAGAAGACAGTCTATTTTAAGAGGTAGGAAAATATGGGAAAGAGATATAATAATAAAGACAGAGGATTAGACCCAAGTTCTGTTTATTTACCGCATTATAACCGAAAGAAAAAGTATTGGGAAGTGAGATTTCCAGATAGATGGACAGAAGAGGGGAGTATAGAATATGTAGTTTCTGAATATATCAGAGATGGCTTAATTTATCATTATAAAGCAGACGGTGAAGTAAATCATAATCATGAGTTTGGACACCATCTTGCAGATATTATAGAGGATGCAAAGGCTGGTAGAAATATAGATTTTAGTGGTTACGAGCATGAATATAGTGAACAGGAAATGCAAGTAACTTTAAAGTTAATTGAGAAGATAAAGGAAGACATGGGGCGTGGTTGAGGTATTGAAACCTTAAGTCCTCAAACATAATGAAAGGTATAAGTTTATGAAAGTCGTATTTGATGTAGACGATGTATTAATACCGTTAGCAGATTATATATGTGAAACTTGGGGAATAGATTATAATAAATTAACAGTTTATAACATAAATGACAATAATTTGCTTACTGATATGGAGAAAAAGGTAATACTTAGGGAGTTTAACAACCCTGAGGTATTTGAGTCAGCGGGCTTTTATAAGGGTATAGAAAGGCTTAATGAACTTGGAAAAGATAAGAGTTTTGAGCTTAGACTCGTTACTGAATCTTGTAATGTAGACGTAAAGAACAGAAAGGCAAAGTTATTACATGATGCCTTAAAAGATGTGCAGAATTTAAACATCTACCTCATAGATATTAATGAAAAGGTAGGTTTTTTGAATCATTGTGACATTTTTGTAGAGGATAATGTAAACAATCTTTTAAAGTGCTATGGTAGATACGAGTATGGTATTCTTATAGACAAACCACATAATAAGCTTTCTGAGGAAATGGCGAGCAAGTATCCAAAGATACATAGGGTAAAGAATCTAATGGAAGCTATGGACTCTATTGAGGAATTGTTTAATGCACAGAAGAGGAGAGAGTCTCATAGTATAGCAGAGGAGACAAAGCAGCTTGAGCCAGCAAAGAAAAAGACCATAATCATCAATAATGAGAGTGATGAAAAGAAAAGGACAATCACATTACCACAGGAGTATAGTGATTTTGACTTAACTGATATGGCAGGTCAGCATTTAAGTCAGTGGGATATGGTTTTAACAGAGGGTTTACAGTATGGTATCATAATTTCTAAAGACCTACTATTGATGAGTGATGGTGTTATTACTAAGATACCAGAGCAGATTTACAAGGCAAGATTTACAGACAAAGAAATAGCAATCTATGAGGGGCTTGTATTAAGTCTCAAAGACAAGGATTTGCTTTAATTTAGAGGACAATTAAGTATTACTTAATAGAAATAATAAAAGTAGCAAATAATCACGATAATGAGGAGACAAAGGGGGAGTTGGACACTTAAACTATGATAGAAGATTTAGTTTGGGTAAGAGTAAATGGGCAGCTCATTGAGGGGATAGAAGTAGGTCCAAATGAAGTGTTTATAGGTTCAAGAGTGGTGAAACTTCGTAGTTTAGTGCCTTATAAGATAGATATAGATAGAAATGCTCTATTTAAAGCAAAACATGAGAGATTATTAAAGCAATATTATCATTATGGAATAGATAAATTAAAGTCAGATGAGGCTACCGATAACTTTGAAGAGGGAGACATAGGGCTGATTGTAAGGAATCAAAAGAATTATTATGTACTTAATTTAGGAAAGGTCAAGATAAAGCTTAAATATAACAAAGAGGAAAAGTACAATGTTTACTTTGCATTTCGTTTAATTAAGGAGTATCAAGCACTAGACCCATCATTTAAAAAAGCAATAGATAGGGATAATATTTATGGTCTTATTGCTACAAAATTACTAAGTGATTTAAAAAGTGGCATAGTAAGCAAATTAAGTATGAAAACATTACAGGATAATATGTTTTTTACAGATACTATCACAGATAAAGGAAAATCTACATTTTTTGGGGCAAATGAGGTTTACTTTGGTGGTTTATATGCCTCTAAGACACGTGCAAGAATACAAGGTATTGTAAGAAAATCTAGCTTTACTTTAGAGGATAAGGAGGCTTATAAAGAGGTGCATATTTTTAAGTCAAGAAGACAAGGTTTTAGTTATTTAGTCTCAGATGTAGAGTTTAAGTTTTTGTAGTGGTGAAGAGATGAAAGATATTAGTGGTAGAGAAGTTCAGATAGGTGATTTAATATTAATATTTAAAGACAATTTCACACGATATGGAGTTGTAGTAGGTGAGGGTGAAAATTACACTTATAGCGGTATTGGAAGTCATGAAAGTAGAAATACTTATATTGCAAGTATGAGTAAGTTAGAAGAAAAGAAAAAGAGAGAGCTTCTCAAGAGGTATGCAGATACCACAGTTATGAGACTAAAGGCAGAAGATGCAAAAGGAAACTTTAAGGCTGGAGATGTGGGATACTTTGGCTTTGGTGGTTGGAATGATGACTATGTGGAGTGTGTAATAAATTTAGGTAAAATAAGCTTAAAGGCACCCAAATCTAATGAATTTGTTAGGTATCATTTTTATCTTAAATATATACCAAATATCGAAAGAAGACTAGAGCAATTGAGAAGTTCAGGAGGCTATATTATTCCTAGACGAAGAATTTATACCGAGAATACAGAGACAATGAGGGGGATAAACAAGTTATTATCAGAGGGTTATTATAAGCATGAATATGATGCAACCTTAGATTATACTAAATTATTAAACTCAGGCGTTTTTTTATCACAAGGATTACAAGGTAGATATGAGTTTTGTCCAGTACCAAATTATATTAGTTTATTTGCACAAAAGAGTCCTTTAACAGTAAGCGGTATATTAAAAAAAGATGCAATAAAACTAATAAATGCACCTAGTAAAAAAGATATATTGAATATACCCACGTTTAGTGAAATGTATAATAATGGTACCCTATCAGTAAGGAGAGTTATTACAGAGGCACACCTATGAGTAAAGATATGATAGGCAGAGAGGTTAATATAGGTGACTTAATTATTGATAGTCATGGCTTTTACGATGTTGTAGTTAGTGATACTTTGGCTTGGAGACAAATGGGGAAGTCATACTTGAAGAATGGCAATTTCTATAAAGCAAGTATGGAGACAGATTATGAAATACAAAAGCATCAAGAGTTATTAAATGCTTATGATAAGCTTTTACAAGCCAAAGCAGATAAAATAGAGGCTAATAAAAGATTTAATAAAGGTGATGTGGGAATTTATGATAATGGAATAAGAGACAGTTATCTTTTAAGCCTTGGGAGATATAGTATTGATTATCTTTTAGGGTGTCGTCATCCTGATTATAGATTGTCATATCCCGTAAATTTAGCACCAGCACATTTGTATTTAAGAGTAGCAATGAGAAAAGATACAAATGGATTGAGAGATTTGAATTGTTGGTCTAAGGAATTATTTGCAAAATATTCAGATAAAATGCAAGCCTATTATGAAAATTTGTGCTATAATATTGAGAGTGGCAATAAATTTAAGATAAATCTTAAGGAGTTAATAGACTCTGGGGCATTTTTTTGGTATAATAGCGAGGATGGTATATATAATAATATGTATAGAGGATATTATTATGTACTTTATTTCAGTAGTTACAAGTATGTATTAAAAAAGATGCACCAAAGGCAACAGTTTGAAATAGAGAATCCTTATGGTAAAAAAGAAAAGATTACTTTTCCAGTTTACTATGAGGATGTTATACATACTAGAAATGGCTTAAATCTCGTCGAGGATACTTTAACAATAAGAGAGAGCTGGAGGGATAAAATAAATGCAGATAATTGATTGGTTTAAAAGAGCTTATGATAGGCATAAGAAAGCTAGAGACGTAAGATTCAGTTTTGATATATTAATACCGATAGCTCATATAGCAATAGTGGTGTATGCAATTTATCTGATAATTCAGGTACCATTACATACATCATTGCATTTTAATAAGGATGATAAGGGAGAAATTACTTTTGCAATAGATTATAATGCAAATATTCCAAATGAAATGGAAATGGAAGAAGCAAAGGATTCTGTTAATTATTTCAAAAATCTTGGGATAAAGGCTGTAAATTCTTTACTCAAGCGTAAGAAGACATCGGAAGAGAAGAAGAGACCCATTGTTAAGGCTAAGACAGAGGACGAGTATAAGAGTTATGTTAATCCAAAAGCAAAAGAAGAAGACCCTTTAGGCATTGGAATAGAGGAGACGAAAGGGGAAGTGGATACTCTAGAATAATATAAAAATAATATCCACAAAATAGTAAAACATAAAAGGAGACAAAAGTTTTATGACTAAACTTGCAGAAGCAGAGGAAATATTAAAGCAGATAGCTGAAATAGAGCAAGAGGAATTAGCTAAAGAGGAGACAAAGAAGAGACTTGAGGTAAGTATCAAAGAGTATGAATCTAAGCTAGACAAGAGTAATAAGGACTACAATGTAGCCGTAGGAGCTATTGAAGTTTTAAGGCTTTTATCAACAAATTCAGTACAGACCTCTTATCATTTCATGGAAGAGAGTATTAATAATGCTTTAAAGAGAATATTCACAGACAGAATAAGACAGATAGAACTTAGAGAGTCAGTTCGTGGTAATTATCCACAGTTAGAGGTTGTACTTCATGTTGAGAATGGTGTAGAGAGAAGCCTAAAGTACAGTTCTGGACATGGTATAGCTCAGGTAATCAGCTTGTTATGTATATTAAGTCTGATTGTATTTACAAACGGAAGACGATTGGTTGTACTTGACGAGGTAATGTCTGGTATGTCTATTGAAACAAGAAAGTTATTTGATGATGTGCTTTGGCAATTTGCAGAAATAGGTTTTCAATATGTAATCGTTGAGCATGACTACACGCCAAAGGGTGCTTATGTAGTACAGTTAGAAAGTAGAAATGAATTAAGCCGAGTAACTAAGACATGGATAAATGAAGAGTCAGAACTTGGTGGTGTATCAGTAGATAATATAGATAAATTAGAGAGTGAAAATAATATACAAGGCATAGACGAAGACGATTAATCAAAAACAATTAGCCTATAAATAATTTGGGGGTGATGGTTTTAAGTATGTTTAAAGAGCTAAATACTGACATAGGCGAGGCTATCAAAGAGGTAATGGAGCAAGCTACAGATAAAGAAAATATAGCCCCATTAACTACAGTTGGAGTAGATAAGCTAGATACAGAAATGACCATAGAAGATGGTCACAGATTAAAAGATGACCTTGGAATTGAGAGAATTGAGATACATAGTACATTAAACCCTATTGACAAAGATGGAGTTTATAGGATTGATGGAGTTGACATTTATGCCGGTGCAAAATTACTTAATCAAAGTGATTTTGATAAGATAGACATTCCAAATCAAGATGGAGTAATTACTGCAAGAGTTCACATTGTAGATGGGGAGTTTATAGCAACAGTAGATAGCAGCTTATTGTTACATCCAAATGTAGATATAGATGAGAGTGCAGACCCTTCTAAATTTAAGGATTTAAGTTTAGTAAAGGGGAATATTAACCTTAAAGACTTTAGTGAGCAGGACTTGATAGATAAATTTGATAATTTGTTTTCTAAGGGGATAAGGATAAGTGTAGCATCTGAGTTAGGCTTTGACATGAATGACCTTGATACAGGAAAACTTGAAATTGTAGCAGACAGAATAAAGGATATAATCAAAGGTCATGTAGTTTATAATGTTAGCTTTGACGAATCTTATACAAAGGAAGAGTTTGCAGATAGAATCAAGGGAGTTGGAAATGACTTAGCTACTAAGTTACCAAACAATAAATCAGATACAGTTAAGTCAAGAATCAATATTTGTGGTAATATGCTTAAAGATAAAGAGTATTTTACAGTTCAGGGAGTGTTTGTAAATTCAGACTGTGGTAAGAGTATTCAGGAGCTTTATCATACTTTTGATTCTGTCACATTGACAGATAAAAATAATAAAGAAGTAGATATGCGAGCAAGAAGATTTTAAGCCTCAATGCACTAACTAGTACATCAACGGTAATTAGCGATTAACTAATTACCGTTTTTTTAGTTAAGACTAATTTTTGTCAAAAACGTATTTAGTTAATACCTTTGTAGTACAATGATTTATAAAGTAGTTTTGTTAAGAGCAGTTAAGTAAGTCTCTGCTCTTTTTGTATGCATTTTTATGTGAAAAAATCAACAAAAATGTTAAAATTTTTCATTTTTTTTCTTGACAAATCCTTTGAAATGTGGTAATGTGATTTTACTGATAATAGAAATCCTTTATTTATAAAGGTTTTGCAAACAACAACAAGAATTTATTTAGGAGGAATTGTATGAACACAAAGGAGATTAAAAGAACAACAAAGCTAGCAAAGGTGGTTGATAGTAGTGAGGGTCAGCACCGCAGATTGAGTAAAAAGCAGCCTACAACAAAGAAGACAACACCCCGGTTAGATACAAAAGCATTAGGTGCCGCGATAACGAATATGTCTTTAGATACGAAAAAGACAGTAGCTAATGATGACGCTCATGAAACTTTGTCCTATAATGACATTATGACGAATTATAAGGATACACCTGTCTACAAAATGTTAAAGAAAGGTACTATGCAAAGGGATTCGGAATCAATATTTATTCTAAAGTTTGATAAGAAATATGATTTGCCGAGTCAGAAGGAATTTCAGATTACAGACATTAAAGGTTTTAAAGATATAGGTATTGCTTATGTAGAGGGCAATAGACTTTTAAAGAAGTCCTATATCAAGAAGTTGATGGGTAGTATGGAAAAGCATGTTCACCAGTCTACTTGTCTTATGGATGTAGATGGGAATATTTATGACGGTCAGTCACGAATTGCTGCAGCTATGGCATTGGGTAAGCATGTTTTTGTTATTGTTGCGGCTCACCCCACAAAGAGAATGGTTATTGACCTTAATGCAAATTGTAAATCATGGACTTGTGAAGATAAGGTAAGGGCATATATGGCAGAGGGTAATGAAAATTATAAGCGTCTTTACATTCTTATGCATCAGTTTGATGAGGAAGTTAAGTATAAGCATATTTTAAGTGCAGTAAACTTAAGTAGGAACTCAGTTTATAATATGGCAGTTGGAACATTTTGGGCTGGTGGTGTTTTGAAGGATATAATTGATAATGGGGATTTGATATTGACAGAGGAAATGTATCAGAAAATCTGTAAGTTTATGAAAACCTATTATGCCGATTGTGCTATACACCTTGAACAGTGTAAGGATGCTTGCTTAGAAAGACTTGCTAAAAAGGGTCTTACTCCCAAAAGTAAGGTATATGTTAGACAGGAGTTTTTACAGATTTCTTTGTTTAAGATGTTAGACTTACGAAATAAAGCTGGCGAGAGAATTGGTGACAATGAGAAGATGTTTAAGGAATTTTTGAGTTGTCTGGATATTGAAGCCGAGGTTTCTAACAATATGGCTTATGGATTACATTTAGCAGGCGTTAATAGTATGGCACAGAAAAATTGTAAGGACCTATTTATTGAGTTGTTACATTTGTTTGATAGATGGAATGAAACCTTTTATTCTCCGAAGCATCATATTACTTATGATGCAGCTACAATGAGTATTTACGACGCCTTTATTAATAGTCAGAAGGCTTAATATTAGACTTGTTCAAAAACTTAAATAAAAGAGGAAATTACTTAATAGAAATAAGAAAAGGAGGCTAGCGACTTTCATCCCACGGGCAGACCCGTGGGTTTTCAGTCGCAATTAATTATGAGTTCAAACTTAGCATATTCTACTAAGCCACCAAAAGCTTCATATTTAGAAATGGCACAGACCAGAAAACCTAATAAGAAATGTAAATCGAAGGATTATGCCTTGGCTAAATATCTATCATTTGGTCGTAGGGTGTATAACTTTGGATTTAATCGTACTAATACGGTTTTAACATTGGTTGATAGTACAGAGGCGGCTTTACGTGAAAAAAATACTTTGTTTGCTGGTTATACTGATGTAGATAACTCAGATAAGGACTTGATTTTTACCGAGTTGTCTAGTAAGACAATAGATAAAAAAGTTAGTTTAGCTGTAAATGAGATTGACCATGCTACAAAAGGGTTAGGTCTGAACGTATTTTCTAATGTTACAAGGGACTTTGTATTTCCTCATAGTAGACAGTATAGATATGGCCGTGATAGTTTTAATTGTTATGATGAACGAAAGTTTGTTTTAGAATATGGTGAACAACCTAATGTCTTTGCACAGTTGGAATCTTGGGGTTTGCTATCTGAACAAAGTTGTTTTTATAAACCTTGGCTTTATGCAATACATAAGGACATTTCGCTTAGTCAGTTTGGACAGTTTGTTGAAGATTTAAGGGAGTCTTATATAGATATTGGATTATCAGGGCTAAATAGTCAGGAATATTTAATGCGAAGACTCGACGGGTTTTCACGAGGCTATGGTCACATAAAGGTAATGGAAACTGTCACTAATAAGACAGACTCTTATAATACTCTGAATATTACTGTTATGGCTTGGCCTGATTGGTGGAATTTTAGGCTGTCAAAACAAGGAGTTTTAAGAACTTATGAAACAAAGTCTGCATTTATTTCGTTTTATGGAGAGAATGCAACTGAACGTGAATATTTAAGTAATATGCTTGATTCTTATGTGAAGTCAACTAATTATAGTTTAGACTTGTGTGCTACTCTTGCACTTATTGAGTTACTTAAAGATAGGCAGAGAAAATATGGCTTTACTAAGCCTGTGAAGACTTATATAGCAAGTGAGTTTGGGTTAACACCTACACAGATAAACAAATTATATGACATACGCCCTACACAGATTTACAATATGGGTCTAACTATTTATGTTTTGCCTAACTACAACGGTAAAACTTATCTTGACTTGGAGGATTTGTGCAACAATGAACCAAAAGTTACCTTAGAGGGTATTATAGCTAATATGAGGGACTTATTGAATGGGGATAGTTTAACTGGTGTATTTAGACCAAAAGATACTTTACTTTCTAAGTAATATTATTGTTTAAAAATAGCACTACCACCTTCGAGGAGGTAGTGCCTTTTAATTTATGCAAAAACTACTAACTCTTGATTTTCTTAATCATTTTAGCTTAGATTAATACCAATAAAAGTTATCCAACAATCTATAAGACTTGGGTAAAAATTAAACAGACTAATTATTACTACATAATATTAAAGGAGCAACCACAATTAATTATGACATTATATGACGAAATTACAGAGCTTAGTAATAGAATTTACTCAAATCCATCAGTAATAATGGGATTATCTTTAAGTAAACAGTTAATATATGTGGAAGACAAAGGGAAGATTGAGTCTAAAGAAATAGAGGTGCAGCAATCAAGTTCACCGTTAGATTTACCTTGTGGTGCTGTGCATAATATAAATATTGAAATACCACAAGGTGTAGAGAGATTTGAGGTATACATTGATGAAAAGCAATCAAAGAGAACTAACTATATGTACTCAGGTATGAGGTATTCCACCTTATTTAATCACATGGTTAAAATCAATATATACTGCAATGCTGATTATTATAAGAGAAAATGCCTTGAGTCACCACAAGATGTAGCAAATTTCAGTCATTGTATAAATTTTGTTATCTTAGACTTTAACCCTATTGAAGATAATTTAACAGTACTTGATATATTAAGCCCTATTGTGTGGTTTGCTAATTATAAGCAAGGAAGTTATACCCTTGCTAAGAAATATATAGAGGGATTTAATAGGTCAGAAGTTAATTTAACAGATAGGGTTCTTTTGCATAACACAATAAAGTCAAGATGTTTATTAAATTATGAATTAGTTGTACCAGATACAGAACATTTGACAGTTCAAGAGCTTTATTCGAGTGTTAATCACTATATTACTAATGAGAAGTTCATATATGATTTTTCGTCTTATGATAAGGACAGATTGATAAGTAAGATAGAGAATTTAAAAGAAAATAAGATTAAGTTAGACCTCATGGATTATAATGTCGCAAATATATCCATTGATATACATGAGAATAGCTATCAAGAGGATATGGAGCTTTTAAGATACCTATATGCTAATGCTGATAGTTTTATTTATGCAACAAAATTGTGTTTTGGAATTAATTGTGTAGATATAAAGAGTGAGACCATTTATGATAATATATTTAAGATGGCTGAGGATTTAAATGTACCTAGTTTATCTTTTCAAAATGCCTCGTTTTTAGTAAATTTTACGACCAATGCACATTTAAAGTCTTATTTAAAGAAGAATCCTGATTGGCTAAAAGATGGTAACAAGATGATTTCAGAAAAAGTAGCCTATATCTCAAATGCAAAGCAATTGATTGTAAAGACCGGGTTACACGATTTAAGAGACAGTTTTGAAACAGTTTATCTTAGTAATCTTTTAATTTCAAATGTAAAGTTACAATACGATGTGCAAACAACGGATATTTAGACTAATTAAGATATATTTAAAGGGTGCCTAAGGCACCCTTTTTTGATGTAATAAAATAATTTTTTACAACGAGTTATAAAAATAATTAACCAAAGTTCTATAAAATAATAAGTAGATTACATTGGGGGAAATGGAAATATGTACTTTTATAAAGGTTTTCCAAAGTATGGAGTAGATGTTTTTGGTAAGAAACTTTATTATGTTTATGGATTAGGCTCTGCTCATGACAAGAAACTTAACCGTGTAGACACTAGTGCTTGGAGAGAAGTGGGGGATGTAGCGGGTTATAGCTATTATGGTTCTAAGACTCAGAGCAAGGAAATGGATGACATTGATAGTAATAACACTTACAGAGGGTATTTAAAGTTATTAAGGTCAAAAGATAATCCCTATATATTAAATTACAGTAATGATGAGTACCTTAAAAAGATAGATAATGGAGACAAGGAGATGAGGGACTCCATAGTAGATATGATAAACAATCATATTCTTTTAGATAGTAGGGACTTACATTTTACAATAGTTGACAATGTGGATAAGTTTACAAGGGTTGAATTGAATTTTTCATTACCTACAGATAAGGAGCTTGATAAGATTTCCAGTTATTCTCGTGTAGGAGAGAGGAGCTATTTCCTTTACAGAGGCAAGAGAAGACATAGTAACTGTTTTATTAAATTGTTTGGTCATCTTCTAAAAGTAGACATACAAGTATATTTAGATGCAAAAAAATTACAATTTTCTAAACCTTTTATAAAAAATTCTTTAATAAGTACATTATATATAGTTAAATCTGATGAGGGTGTAAGTGACGAATATCCAATAATTACAGGGCTAATCGGTGATAACACACCTATAATAAAAGACTATAAGGGATGTGTTTTTGTAGAGCAAGGTGCTTTCAATCATATCTATTATAAGTACTTATCGAGTGAAATACCTATGACATCTTTTAGATTTTTAAATGAGAAAGACGCTATAAAGGCTACTCTTACAAGGATAAAAGATTGTAATAGTAATAATAATGTTAAGTTAAAGGATATAGAAAAAAGTTATCCAAATTTCTATGAGTTATCAGAAGCAGAAATACTATCTATAATGCAAGCATATAACATAGAAATTGAAAACATAGAAGAAATAAGTGATTTACTACCATTTAGTAACTGTATAATTGGACTTGTGCAGGAGTTAAGTGGAAAGGAATACGGTAAATTTAAGCGAGCAAATAACAAGATAAAGCAGATAGTTAGAATACCAATTGTTAAATAAAGGAAAAATGTTGTAATGGCAGAGAAGATTAATTTATCAGAGGTAAATCTCGAAGAATTAAGATATGAGAGTGTGACTTTTGATGCTATTGTTCAAACAGTGAGTTTCAGACAAGGAACACACCCAAGATTAGAAATAGGATTTCAGAGTAATGCTTACATGGGTTCTATTACCAAATGGGGAGGAGTAAAGGAGGATACACAAGCCTTTTTAGTAGGTAAAGTCTATACTTTTACAGTTGTAGTTGGAGAGCCATATAAGGGAACCCCAAGTTTAACTTATGATAGTCATACAGATTCACCTTTAACACCTCAAGATTTGACAGCATGGGAAACCGGCTATCAAGAGGCAGCACAAGGGGTATACGAATACTGTCAAAAGATAAGTCATACTACAGTTGGAAAAATAACAGTTGCCTTATTACAAGAGAATTGGGAGCAATTTAGGAAGTATCCAGCTGCAAGTAGTAATCATCATAAGTATTTAGGGGGATTATTAGTACACTCTTACACAGTAGCAACCTTATGTGAGAAGTTTGCAGAGTTTTATAATACTTTAAGGGCATCAGAGAGTAGACACGATTATATTAATGTTAATTTAGTAATTTGTGGAGCTTTAATACATGATATAGGAAAGCTTATAGAGTTAAGCTTTAAAGAAGATACCATAAGTGTCGAGTATAGTACCGAGTCATTTTATATGAACCACTTACAATACGGAGCATTTATGGTTTATCGAAAAGCCTTAGAAATGGGAGTGGAAAAGCAACCTGAGGTAGAGGAATTAATACACTTGGTAAGCTCACATCATGGAAATCTTGAGTGGGGTGCATTAATAGAGCCTTGCTGTGCCGAGGCTAGATTGTTGGCAGAGGTGGATAAAATGGATGCCGATATAACAAAGATGGGTTATCAAACTAAGAACCTAGAAATAGGACATGGATTGACTAAGTGGGAGGGAGGAAAGCCCAATCACATTTATAAAGTTAACCCAGAAAAAAAAGATTTTGAAATATAATTTTTTACTTGACAAATAAGAATAATTGTGATAAATTAATGATACATAAAACTGTAGCAGACTTATTCACAGTTATTTTTCAAAGAAAAATGAATGGCTGAGAGTATGTATGCTCTTAGCTATTTTTTAATTTAGTAAAGGAGAAAAAGTTTATGTCTAAGATGAGTAAGGTGTAAAGGACGAGAGAGACGTTAAGGAGACAAAGAGGGTAGTAAACTTCATGGGTGGTAACTCATACGAGTTAAATCCCTTGGACACATTGAAGATAGTGTCCTCTTCATCTATTTTTGGTGAACCACAGTATTATAGAGATGGTGCTTTTTCAAGCAAAACTGCAACTAAGGATGCAGTAGTTGGAAGTATGAGCCGTGGCTTTTATTATAAGGATTACATTGATGATGCTATTGTAAGTCTTGATAAGTACAAGGGAAAGACAACCTCACAGGTTATGGAGGATGTTATTGACAACGCTCTTGAATATGATTATTTTGGTACTTTAGAGTGGGCAAAGAGACTTCGTAAGGAGTTTCTTATGAGACTTAATCCACAGGTAATCATGGTAAGGGCTGCTATGTCTAATGCAAGAAAAGACCCTAAGAATGTGGAGAAGAATCCTTCTATTCTGTCAGAGACTAATGCAGAGGTAATGCAGAGGGCAGACGATGTTCTTTTACAGTTGACATATTTTCTTTTTGTCAATCATGGAAAGGAGAAAGTGCCTAATGTATTAAAGAGAAGTTGGGCAAAGAAGATTGAAAGTCTTTCAAAATATGAAGTTTACAAGTATCGTAATCATGAGGTAGGACTGATTGATGCAGTTCGTATTTCTCATGCACATAATGAGATTATTGACGAACTTATGAAGAATGGTACTATCGAGATTGAGGAGAACAATAAGACATGGGAGACACTTCGTTCTAACAATATGTCTTGGGCTGATATTATCAACACCCTTGGTAGACTTCCTCACATGGCATTGCTTAGAAATCTTCGTGGTATCTTTACAGAGATTGATAACTATGAAAAGACACTGGAAATCCTTGAGGACTTGAAGAATGGTGTCAAGGGTGGAAAGCAGTTCCCATTCAGATATATGTCAGCTATTAAGGCAATAGATAGTTCAAAGGATACCAATAATAAGGCAACTATTAAGGATGCCCTTGAAGATTGCCTTGATATTTCTTGTGCTAATCTGCCACATTTAAAGGGAAACAATGCCTTTTTGTCAGATAATTCTGGCTCTGCATGGGGTACTTTCAACTCTGAGTATGGTAGTGTTACAATAGGAGAAATTGATAATCTTAGTGCAGTTATAGGTGCAGTAAACTCTGATGTCGGAACAGTTTTTAAGTTTGGTGACAGGCTCAAAAAGTTTGAAATCTCAAAGAGAGAGGGTGTTCTTTCACAGGCAAGAAAAATCTCAGAGCATGGTGATTCTGATGTAGGTGGCTCTACAGAGAATGGTATTTGGTTATTCTTTAAGGATGCCATTGACAATAACATTCATTATGACAACATTTTCATTTACTCAGACCAGCAGGCGGGTCATGGTGGACTCTATGGTACAAGTAAGGATGCCAAGGAATACAAAGAGAGGGGTTATAGTTATCCCTCTAGTGCGAGATACAGTGCCCCATACATTGATGTTTATAAGCTGATTAAGGATTATAGAGCAAAGGTGAATCCAAAGGTTAATGTATACACAATACAGACCGCGGGTTACAACAATGTTCTTATTCCAGAAAATTCTTATAGAACTTCTATTCTTTATGGATGGACTGGCAAGGAGCTTGTTTATGCAGATGCAATCAACAAGTTCTGGGATGAAAAGGATGCACAGACTAGTGCTAAAAAGTGTAGCAAGAATTAATGTTCATAAAAAGTGGGGGAGATAATTACACCCCACTTTTTATAATTACTTATAAAATTATTTTAAATTATTTTAAAAGTGGATAAAATTAATTTAAGATATGCACAGTAACAGATTATGGTAATAAAGTGGCACAGGATGTTTGTTAGGCTGCTAAATATATTTATAATAGGTCAATAACATTCATCAAAATTTTGTTAAAATGAATTAAAAATAACTCATTTTGAGTAAGACATTTTGAATTTATTGTGGTAAAATAATAGAATAGAACGCACAAAGAAAGGGTATAAAAATGAGAAAATTAGCTTCTATACAGACAATTACAAAGATTGAACCAATTGATGGAGCAGATAAGATTGAGCTTGCTCATGTGCTTGGTTGGCAATGTGTTGTAAACAAAGGAGTGTTTAAAGAGGGAGACAAAGGGGTATATTTTGAGGTAGACAGTTTTCTACCAGAAACAGAGGAGTTTGAGTTCCTCAGAAAGAGTTCCTTTAGAAAGAATGAGTTACTTGGTAGTGGGTTTAAATTAAGAACAATGACCTTTAGAGGTCAGTTATCACAAGGCTTATTATTACCAATGTCAATACTTCCTGCTGGAGACTATGAGGTCGGAGACGATGTGAGTCAAAGGCTTGGTGTTATTGAGTGGCAGCAACCAGAAATGCTTGGTGATATGGGTACATTATTAGGTGACAGACCTAATTTTATACCTAAGACAGACGAGACACGAGTGCAGTCAGACCCTCAGCTATTAGAGGAGTTTAGGGGTAAGCCCTATTATATCACAACCAAAATGGATGGTACAAGTTGCTCTATTGGTGTAGATACTGAGAATACTTTAAAATATACTACACACTTTAACACAATAAAGGATGATGGAAAAAGTCCATTTATTAGTTTAATTAAAGATAGTGGTATAAGTGATAAACTCTTAGCCTATAAGAATAGTCACTCAGATATAAAGACTATCACAGTTCAAGGAGAGCTTTGTGGTAGTGGTATACAGAAAAACAGACTAAAGTTAACTAAATTAACATGGTATGTGTTTACTGTTATCATTAATGATAAGAGAGTAAATTTAGAGACTTTACAGAGTGTTTGTAAAGAGATAGGTGCAAACATGGTGCCACTTGAGGAAAAGGGTGATGACTTGCTTGCAAAATATCCAAACATTGAGAGTTTACTTGTAAGAGCTGATGGTAATTATCCAAATGGTGGTAAGAAAGAGGGTATAGTCATTCGTCCTATTGAGCCTTGTATGTATGGCTCTTCACCACTTTCAATGAAAGTGATTAATAACAAGTATCTTTTAAAGTATGATGATTAAGAGAGGGCGATAATGGAAAATAGTAATATCAAAGAATGGTTTGAAAAGAATAAGACAACAGTTGTGGCTTGCACAGTTGCAACTGTAGTAGCTTTTACACTTGGGCTTGCAATTAATCGCAAGCCCAATACTGTGATTAATACTACAGAGACAAGCGTAGAGAACACAAGTGAGTCGGTTGCAGATAGTGCCGATAATACAATCACAGAAGATAATGTTCAAACAATGGATACAGTAATAGAAGAAGACAAAAGTGATGCCTTAGTTTTAGGTGGAAAGGTAGCTAGTGAAGAGCTTGATACTGCAATCAGAGCAGAGCTTGATAAAATAGAAAGCTATATTAATACAATTTACGAAGACAATGGAATGATTTTCGTAGTTGTAGGAGAGGAAGACGAAGAGAATAGCGGAGCTAATAAAGTAGTAGAATCATATACACCTAATTATAAGGCTTATGTTGAGTATTATGGGCAGATTCCTGAGTTCTTTTATAATAGAGGTCATTCAATTTCAATGTCAGAGACAGTTAGCCGACAGTTAAACTTAACAACAGTTGACCTTATACAGGGTATTATAGATATTGCAAAGACTCACACAGATGGAGTTTCAATTTCAACCTTTACACAAGATATACATGAAAATGATGAGGGACTAAGTGTAGATGCTCCAGCAAACGCAAAGACCTATACAGTAAATGGCGATGGAGAGGCTACAGAGGAAACAGAGGAGAGCCTTGAGGATAGAGGAGAGTATCTGTTTACTGAAACAATCACAACCATTAAAATCAACAGAGACAAAGTTAAGGAATACTACACAGAAGAGTTTGGAGAAGAATATGCAAATCTCTTTGATTTTGATGATGTGTGGAAAAATTCAACAAATGATAACACAGATGATGATTTCATATATTTTAATTTTGTAACAACCAATGTAGATAATCAGCTTGGTGCAGGTGAATATCTAGTATCAGATGGTACAACTTATATATCTTGGTACTTTGATAATCATTTTAAGTTGAATCATTGGACAATTGACTCTGAGGAATGGCAAAAGAGTCACACAGTAGCCGAGATAATTGACATGGCGAAGGAGGTGCAAGGAAAGGTAACAGATGCCACATCCACATTACAAGCAGAATTAGATGAAATGATTGCTCTTTATCAGAAAGAGGAAAAAATGGAAAATGAGCAGAAAGAAGATGTAGAGGGTGATGGTATCACAACCCCTAAGACTCATAAGAGTAATGGGGAGACAACAGAGGAGACAACAGAGGAGACAACAGAGGAGACAACAGAGGAGACAACTGAGGACTCAACAGAGACGACAGAATAATTGATTTATCTTAAAAATTCATGTGTGGTGGATAGGATGAAACCCTTATGAATTAGCTAAAATAGAATATAAATTAGTAAATAGGTGTATATAAAACTCAAGGAAAAGGACATTTATATGCTAAGGATAGGAAACACACCGATTACGAATGTTGAGAATGAGTCTAATGCAAGAAGACCCCGGAAACCCTTGAATAAGGATAATTCTGACGTATTTGCTAATAAGGACACATTTGAGGCAATTCTAAAGAAAATCGCTGAGGAACAAGGATGTTCCACAGATGATATGTTCACCAAAAGTAAAAATAAGAAATAATTGCAGAAATTAAGAAAAAACAAAAGAAGTTGAGGTGTTTAGCATTATGAAGTTTACACATAAACAAGAGATTAAGGTAACTCGTACAAATGTTCAGTTTGGTTACTTTTTTGATTCTTATGAGACAATTGATGGCGATAAGGCAAATATGGATGTGCAGTTATCAGAGCTCTATATAGGCAGATATGATATGCCTTATCAACAATTAGTAGTTCAAGCAGACTTTAGTTATGCTAACACCTCATATAATAGAAAAACACTGTTAACAGGATTATTTGCATCATCCATTATGACTTATATGCAAGATTTTAATTTGTTTGAGGTTACAATGGAGGAGGCAGAGGATTTGTACAATGGGGATATGTTTCCGGGTGAAGAGGAATATACAATGATTAGATATTACCTCGAAGATGAGGAGCATTATATAGACATTTTACAAAAAGATTTTGAAAATCCACATGAAAATGAGGAATATGATAGCTTTGCAATTTATGGCAAAATTAACTCCATTGTGAGATATAATCTTGGGTATCTTCAAATTGATGATATAGAGGCAATCAAGAACACAGACCTTTTATTTGAGGATGGCACACTAGATAGCTTATTAGCTCTTGAAGAATACGAGGACATAGAAGAGGTATTTGATGAGGGTGTAACTCTTGATGTAAACACAAGAAGAGAAGAGGAAAAGCTTGCTGGCTATAATATTTATTATACTTTAAAGGGAGAGCCTAGTAGCGATGAGGAAACTGATGAAGAAGATGACGAAAATGACATTAGTATAAAGTTTTAAGGTGATTGCTTATGGAGTATAGAAAAGCCTTAGAAATTTATGGTATAACAACTACAATAGGGGTAACAGAATCAGAGTTAAAGAAAACAAAGAGGAGACTCGTAAAGGAGAATCACCCCGATGCAACAAATGTATCAAGGATTTCAATAGATGAAATTAATGTAGCTTATGACATACTATTAAATTCTGTAAATGGTAAGAGTAACATAAATTTAGACAGTTTTAATTTTATACCAAAACCAAAGGTAAAGAAGACAGTAAAAGAAATGGATTTAGATACACTCATTGATTATCTAAATCGTGATAGAGCAACATTAAGAGAAATTCAAAAAGAAAGCAATATTTTTATAAAAATTAACATCCTATTAAGAATTTATGATACAATAAAGAATAAACTTAATGAATATGAAATAGAGAAAAAAGTTCTGTATATAGATGAAACATCAAGGTATTCTGTAGTTATAGAGACAGACTTTAATATTGGAGACAATGGGGAGTTGGTGTTAAATGCAAATAAGAATATTGGGTTACATTTAGGATTATTAAGAAATCTCGTGGTGGTAGAATACTCAATAAATGAGTTTTTTAATCTCAACTTTGACATAAGCCTCATCAAGGAGACAAAGCAGCCAGATGAAAGACAGTAGTAAAAAAGATTCAAGAGGTCTTACAACTTATGGAAGACAAGTGCTGAGTTATTTTTATAAAAGGCATAATAAAAATAGTGAGTTTAACTCGGAAGAAGACTTTGTAAATTATGCCTTAGAAAAAGGTTATAAAGATACTTTAGAGATAACACTCGAAGATGAGGTGTTAGGACTCACAAAGAAAAACATAATAATAGGAGTAAATAGGACTCATTTACGACCACAACAGCTAGGACTTTATAAAGATAGAAACAAGTTAACCTATGGAGATAATGTCAACTTGTTAAAAGAAATTGGTGCAGTTTTAGAAGACATAGGCAATAAATATAATGCAGCATTATACTATTTAGAGCTTATAAAAGCTGATAACAGTACAGATTCAGTAGATAATGCTAGGATGTATTTAATAAATGGTCAGAAAAATTTAAGGAAAATTGAGGATATTTTAGTTCAGTTAGACATTAGGCCTTAATTTTCAAAATAAAAAGTTCAAAGCTTGTAATAAATATTTATAATAGGTAAGCAAAATTATTCAAATTAATGAATAATTAATAGGTGATTTAATGGAAAATTCTGGGACAATAAAGCAACTAAGGTTAGTAATTAGTGACCTTTATGATGATAAAGGAGACGAAAGAGAAGAGATAAGACATAACTATGTATCTGAGTTGGTATCTAGTGAGGCTGTTATATTATTAAGGGAAATTCTTAGAATAGTATTCACCAACAACTATTTTACAGAGGTTACAAGATACTATATAACAAATGCTCTTTCAAGTCGTCAAGAGTTATCAAATAAGTTTAATATAAACAAAAACACAATAAATACAAAACTTCAAAGAGATATACAGAAGTTCAAAAAAGACTTTGGTGATGATTGTCTTTATAGAATAGCAACTAATCCTAGGGCAGATTTGACACCTTATCGAAAAAAGGTGCAGGAGTACAGTGGTACACTACAATCATTTTATGATGAAATAGACCTAAAGTTTAAGTCTGCATTAGGTGCTTATTCCACAGAATTAGATGACAATAGTTTTAATGAACTTTGCACGATTTTAACTACATATTCGAAGAGATATAAGGAAAGAGTCACTGAGTCTGTGTCAGCAGATAGTTTAGGATATATAAATTATTTATTTTCAAAGAATGATAAAACAGATAAAGAGGAGTATAGATTCAGTAAACTTTTAGCTATTGTTGGAAAGCTATCTTTTAGTTCACTATCTAACATTGAGATTTATAAGGAAATAGGTTATAAAGATGCTGATTTAGATGGGGCAGAGATACTCACCACTTCTAAAGATACTGAAACAGAGGCAGATAAAGCTATGGGGGCAAACCTTGATACTGATGAGGTTCTTACAGATATAGATGATGATACAGATACTATTTCAGAGGAAGAGTTAATAGCTGATTTAGGCATGACATCCGAGGAGTTTGAAAAAATAAAAAATGGTGAGGAGTCCGACACTAACACAGAGGATGAGGAGTCCGACACTAACACAGAGGGTGAAGAGTCCGATGATAACACAGAGGATTATGAGGACGATGACATAGATGATTTTTCAGACGAAGATATTGACCTTGAAGAGATAAAAAGAGATATAAGGGGTGAGTGATATGGGAAGAATAGCAAAGGGAGCAAAAGCCACAACTAGTACAAAATCTGTAAAGACCACAAAGGTATCAAAGTTTACAAAGACATTAAAGTCTACAAAGACAGTTTCAGAGAAACAAGGGGCAGGCTTACCACAAATAGTTAAAGTATCTGATATGGTAGAGCAAAAGCTCACAAGTGGAAGACCAATCGCCACACTTTTAGAATATGTAGATACAATTAGGCGTACTTATGGTGTAGATACAAAAATAACATTAGATTTCTTAGGTGTAAGTATTTCAGAGACAATTGCTTATGATGATAAGTTTAAGCAATTACTTTTGGACGATAGATACCAAAATGTAATTCTAATGTTTCATGGTGAAAGAGAAGTTCCAAGAGTATGTAAGCTTTTACTTAGAATTTCTAACAAGGATGAAAATAGAATTGTTGATGTACCAATAACACATTTAAACTTATCACCCCAAGAAAGTCTTTTCATGGCTACTGATAAGTCTGATAGATTAAAGAGAAAGATATTAAATCTTGGCAGTGAAGTTGATAAGGAAAACAACTTAATTACAGTTTATTATCATCATAACAAAGATGGTGATACAATATTTGAGACTTTAACTTCACAGGATAGTATAGTCGCTGTTAGAGATGCTATTTTAGAGTTAGGAAAACAGTCAAATATTAAGAATGTTTGTATTGATTTCACGGGTATAGAGCTTGTTGTAGACAGAGCAGAAACACTTTTAGAGACTTTATGCTTAATGATAAGAAACTTAGCAGAAAATGGCTATCATGTAGAAATATCAAGTGATAATGATAAAGATGTAAGATATATTTCAATGATAGATGAAATACCTAATATGCCAAGAGACATAAATAAAATCATTGAGATTCTTGATGCAAACTTAGAGTTAAATGCCGTTGGACTTCTTTCAGAATATGTTAATAAGCCAAACAAGCTTGATAACTTTGGACATTATGGAAATGGCGAAGTTGCAACAAGACAAGTCGCAATTTATCTTGGTAGAGATGATTACACTTTGAAGTTTAAGGTTTTTGATGCAAGATACTTTAAAAGAAAGATAGACAAGAAGATTCTTAATAATGCTGTTGCAACAAGTAAATTCCAACAGTTACAAATGTCTCAACAAGGACTTACATCCCATACAGTTAATATTCCTATAACTCAGATAGGAGTGTGTAAGTTCTGTGATGGCCCACAGTACTATTTTTCACTTCCTGTTCAAGAAAATGCAAGTGAGTTCGTAGAGACACATTATAGAAGTTCACAAGGTAAGTTTGAGACTATAAGGATATTGTTACCAACATTTATAAGTATGGTTTTAAATGAGAATAATGAGGATTATAACTTAGACTTACTTATGGAGTGTGAAGAAGAAAGTATAAGGAGACTTACAAAGAAAAATATATTTATTCCTGATGTGAGCGATATTGACTTTGGAGTTGATTAATAAGAGTTCAGCTCAAGTTCTCTTAATATCTTTATAAAAAACTAAATAATTTTGTTATAATTAACTTACCAATTGTTAAAATGTGTTTCAAATATTGGAAAATGCTTATAAATAGAGCATTTTAGAGATTATAACTTTATAGAGGATAAAGCCCTATTTTAAAGCTTTAAAAGAGGCAAAATTATAATTCAATCAGATATAAAAATTATGCATTATAAATAATTCATAATTCTATGCTACTGAGTTATTGATAACTCAAAACGAGTTGAAAAATTTGAATTACTCAAAGAATAAGGTGAAAACACCCTCTTAAAGAGGTATTTTGGGCATAAAAATAAAGGGTATTAAAAACTA
>Ga0247611_10003006_pt1 | contig 25888 bp, 18 predicted proteins | sample 177DNAGHGhighgp2_FD_192422 | JGI IMG/M metagenome (GOLD analysis project Ga0247611, IMG submission 192422) | Sheep rumen microbial communities from Palmerston North, Manawatu-Wanganui, New Zealand - 1770 DNA GHGhigh gp2 | ecosystem: Host-associated > Mammals > Digestive system > Stomach > Rumen... | reverse complement strand
AGCTTCTGGAGTTTGATGACGGAAGCGTCGGAATGGCCCAGAACCTTGAAGATGAGACGGTATCTGTTGCTATCCTGTCAGATAATAGCGATATCAAGGAAGGCACGATGGTAAGGAGAACAGGCAACGTTTTGTCCGTACCTGTCGGAGAGAACTTCCTTGGAAGAGTCGTAAACGCTTTGGGTAAGCCTATCGACGGCAAGGGACCCATAGCTGCTTCGGGAACAAAGCCCATCGAGGCGGAGGCACCCGGAATCCTTGAGAGACAGAGCGTATCTGTTCCTATGCAGACAGGTATCAAAGCCATCGACAGCATGATCCCTATCGGAAGAGGACAGCGTGAGCTTCTTATCGGCGACAGGCAAACAGGTAAGACGGAGATAGCTGTTGATACTATCATCAATCAGAAGAACAGCGGAGTTATCTGCATTTATGTATCCATCGGTCAGAAGAGTACATCAGTAGTTCAGCTGACACAGGAACTCATGAAGTCAGGTGCGATGGAATATACGATCGTTGTATCTGCATCCGCTTCAGAGAGTGCACCACTGCAGTATGTTGCACCTTACTCGGGATGTGCAATGGCCGAGTATTTCAGAGAACAGGGCAAAGACGTTCTCATCGTATACGATGACCTGTCCAAGCATGCTGTTGCATACAGGGCAATGTCCCTTCTTATCAGAAGACCTCCGGGAAGAGAAGCATACCCCGGTGACGTTTTCTATTTACATTCAAGACTTCTCGAGCGTGCTGCATGCGTAGCACCCGAATATGGCGGAGGATCGATCACGGCCCTTCCGATCATCGAGACACAGGCAGGTGACGTATCGGCTTATATTCCGACTAATGTTATCTCTATTACAGACGGACAGATATTCCTTGAATCAGAACTGTTCCACGCAGGAATCATGCCGGCTATCAACCCCGGTATATCGGTATCCCGTGTAGGCGGTGCGGCTCAGCTCAAGGGTATGAAGAAGGTTGCAGGAACATTGAAGCTCCTGTATTCACAGTACCGCGAACTTCAGTATTTCGCGCAGTTCGGTTCAGATCTTGATGCCGATACCAAAGCACGTCTTGCATTGGGTGAGCGAATCGTTGAAGTACTTAAGCAGAAGCGCAACAGTCCCGTATCCATGGGCTGCCAGGTTGCAATCGTATATGCGGTAATCAACGGTTATCTTGATGCATATCCGGTAACAAGAGTCGCTGAATTCGAGAGCAAGCTCTTCGATAAGCTCAACAATGATTATTCTGTCTTCCTCGAGAGGATCGAGCAGAATCACTTTGAGGATGTTGAGATAAAGACACTCAAGCAGGCGTTGGAAGAGACGCAGAAAATGATGGATTAAGGACAGGGATCTAGATGGGCGCAGACACAAAACAACTCCGCATAAGGATCAAGAGCGTTGATTCGTCGCTTCACTTAACGAAAGCGATGGGTCTCGTTGCATCATCCAAGATCCGCCGTGCCAACGAGGAGATGTTTAAGAGCAAGGAATATGCCGAGACACTTGGCAGAATGATTGCTGAACTTGCTGTATCCCCTGAGTGCCGCAAGAGCCCGTTCATCCGCGAATCCCAGGATAATACGGATAATAACCTCAGGACAAGGCTTGTGGTTATCGCAGGGGACAGAGGAATGGCGGGCGGATATAATGCCAATATCTTCAGGCTTCTTAAAAATTATCCGGATGCTGAAGTATATCCTATAGGCAAGAGGATATGTGACAGGGTAGCTGCTGATTTTGTATCTTCCGAGACATTCACTGCAGCCGAAGCTTCAGCTCTTGCCAAGACGATGTGTTCTGATTTTGAAGAAGGCAAATATGACAGGCTCGGAATTGTCTGCACAAAGTACATAAACATGATGTCGCAGGAAGCAGAGATCAGATGGATCCTGCCTGTTACGATGTCTTCCGATGTTGTCCGCAGCGGAATGGTATTTGAGCCTGATGAGCAGACGGTAATGGATCTTGCGATCCCGGAATATGTTGCAGGTATGTTTGTTGCTGCAGTACGTGAGAGTTTTGCAAGTGAAGTAGCTGCCCGCCGTATAGCGATGGATTCTTCAGAGAAGAATGCGAGACAGATGATAGACAATCTTGAACTTGAATATAACAGAGCAAGACAGAGCAGTATTACTCAGGAAATAACGGAGATAGTCGCAGGAAGCGGCAAATAAAGGAGTGTAAATATGGACGAGAACAAAGGCGTAGTTGCACAGGTCATGGGACCGGTAGTTGATGTCAGATTTGAAGAAGGCAAACTGCCGTCGATCAACAATGCTTTGAAGATCGATATGGGTACAAGGGTCCTTACCGTTGAGGTCGCACAGCATATCGGCGACAATACGGCCAGATGCATTGCAATGAGTTCCACGGAAGGCCTCAAGAGAGGTGCGGTTGCAGTAGATACAGATAAGCCTATCAGCGTTCCTGTAGGCAAGGAGACGCTGGGAAGGATCTTCAACGTATTGGGAGATCCTGTTGACCGCGGACCGTCTCTTGAGAAGTCTGAGAGGTGGAATATCCACAGATCCGCTCCTGATTACGATGAGCTCTCAACATCTACCGAGATCCTCGAGACAGGAATCAAGGTCATCGACCTTCTCTGCCCTTATTCAAAGGGTGGTAAGATCGGTCTCTTCGGAGGAGCCGGAGTAGGCAAGACGGTTCTCATCATGGAGCTCATCAACAATATCGCAAAACAGCACGGCGGTCTGTCAGTATTTACAGGTGTAGGAGAGAGAACACGTGAAGGCAACGATCTTTATAACGAGATGAAGCAGTCAGGCGTTCTTAACAACACAGCACTCGTTTACGGACAGATGAATGAACCCCCGGGAGCACGTATGAGAGTTGCTTTGTCGGGTCTTACGATGGCTGAGTATTTCAGAGATAACGAAGGCCAGGATGTGCTCCTTTTTATCGATAATATCTTCAGATTTACACAGGCAGGTTCAGAGGTATCTGCCCTCCTCGGAAGAATGCCTTCAGCCGTAGGTTATCAGCCGACACTGGCAAACGAGATGGGTGCTCTTCAGGAGAGGATCACCTCCACTAAGAAGGGTTCCATCACATCAGTTCAGGCTGTATATGTGCCTGCGGATGACCTTACAGACCCGGCTCCTGCTACGACATTTGCCCATCTTGATGCAACAACGGTTCTGTCAAGAAGCATAGCCTCACAGGGTATCTATCCTGCTGTTGATCCTCTGGAATCCACGAGCCGTATCCTGTCACCTGATATCCTCGGTGAAGAGCACTACTTTGTTGCAAAGGAAGTACAGAGAATACTTCAGAGATATAAGGAACTCATGGACATCATTGCGATCATGGGTATGGACGAATTGTCGGATGAGGACAAGATCCTTGTAGAACGTGCACGTAAGATCCAGAGATTCCTGTCCCAGCCCTTCTTCGTATCGGAGAAGTTTACGGGCATCAAAGGTACATATGTAACGCTTGCTGATACGATCCGCGGTTTCCGTGAGATCATCGACGGCAAGTGCGACGATCTTCCCGAGTCAGTATTCCTCTTTGTCGGAACGATCGAAGAGGCAAGAGATAAACACAGGCAGTCGAAATGAAGACATATAAGCTTACGATATCAACACCTGACGGTCACATATTTGACGATGAAGTCGTATCGCTGTCGCTTCGCGGTGCGGACGGTGATCTTGCCATTCTGGCAGGACATATTCCGTTTGCAACCGTCGTAAAAGAAGGCGAATGTCATATAGAGACTGCTTCAGGTGATATCAGGAACGCATCGGTTGGAAGAGGCGTATTGACGTGCGGAACGGATGGAGCGATATTGCTCTCGAGTTCATTCACATGGGACAAATGATATCAATACAATAAATGATAATACGGCCGTTATACCTTATCCTGGTGTAACGGCCGTTTTGTTTCAGGTACTGCTTGCTGCTGCAGAGCTGCTTGCTGCCGCACAGGCACAGATGGTTACCGTAATTGCTATCTCCTCAGCGATCATTGCTGCGATAGCTGATGCTGCTGAATTGACTGACCCTGTGTCTTCTCCGCTGTGGATCCTACTGACAATAGAGACTGCGAACATCGTTCTCAGCTGCTTGCCGACACCGAATATTCCGCCTGTTCCTTTGCGGGAAGCCATTATGCATTCTGCATCGGCGATGTCTTCTATCATCTGTCCCACATCTCCGTTGATGGCTGATACGGCCAAAGGAGCCAGTACAGCAGAGGAATTGTAAGAGCCGAGGTTCAGTTTCCTAGCTTTCATGAGATTCCTGATCTCTGTGACTTTATTGCACTTGACTTCAGCGGGAGCATCGTAGATCGCCAGAGTATTTGCCAGCATCTGCAGATCTGATCTGCTCTTGAATCCGTTTTTCAGGAGCATAAAGCACTTTTCTGATTCTTCGATCAGTTCTTCCGGGTTCTTGCCTGATACTGCCATCAGGGCACAGGTTGCTATATCCTCATATGAAGTGATCAATCTGTGATTTTTCTTCATCATCTCATATATCTCACGTGTCCTTTTTGCGGTAATATCGATATCAAGATCTGATTCGAAGATTATCACAGCAGCCAGTGCCAGATACTCGCTGGACATAAAGTACTTTTTCAAAGCTGCATAAGCGGACTTTATTCCATTGAGTCTTCCCACGGGGTCATCGCTCTTGACGAGCGATGCTGCCACAACGATACGTACTGAAGTGTCACCCAGTGTTGACAGGAACCCTGTGTTGCTGCTGATGATCTTCTTCACTCTCTTGAGTGATTCGGCCGAGACGGGCTCATTGACCGATGCTGCAAAAGCAGTTGCCGTGTATGAGCCGTCAAACCAGTAGATATCATTTGCAACCTTAACATTATGTGCGAATATATCGCAGTCTCTGATTACTCTCTTATCCATTATTCCGTACCCCCTTTCGATGAGGTAGCCTAATCCTAACATATGATTCAATGTGTGTATGGATTTTGTCGTCAAGTGTATGGTTAATGTCGCAAAGCGTTTGTGTTATTGGTATTCCTTATTTATAATGACCTTGTGTATAACGCGATCGATAAGGGGTAATTATTATGGCTTTTGCAGCAATGTTCATAGCAACGGTATTTATCGTTATTGTTCTGGTCGGATTATTTCTGCTTCTGGTAGGCATAATTCTGGACATTACCTGGGGTTCCATGAAGAAAAAGGGGAGGAAGGTTCATGCAGTCCACAAGGTTTTTGCAATACTTCTGACCGTGATCGGAGCTCTTGCCGGGATAGGTCCTCTGGCAGTCGTAGGTGTGGCTGTCGCTGCGGATAAGTTCAATGAATGGGCCGAGATATCGGATCTTGGAGATGAAGACCGTGTTTATATCGACAGCTTCGATAAGATATATAGTGACGGCTTCGATTACAGAGGGGAGCATTATATAAAAGTCGAAGAAATGCATCCCCAGTCTGTTCATGACAGATTCATCAAGGATAAGATCGGTGCGATAATCGCCGATAACGGAGAACACAGGCTGATATATGACGTTCATAATACCGTGGGCGCTACGATCCTGTTTGTTGAATACTCAAGCGGAATATTCGTTCAGGAGTCTGAGGCCGGCAGGATAATTGAATATTATGACAAAGAAGCTCCTTACTATTGCGAGGTCAGCACATCGTATTCCGAGCCGTCTGTGACCGTTGAGGATATCGATTCCGAACGTGTCAGGGAGATAAGGGATATGATAAGCACGACCGGCGGTCCTGAATCTTATCAATATGAAGAAGAGAACAGTGAACTTGAAGGATATCTCCTGTTCTACACTACTGATGATCTTGCCTGTGATGATATTTCTTTCAAGCAGACATCAGACGGTCTCCTTGCATCATTCAAGGGAGATTATCTGATACTTGAAGGTGAGGATGAAGAGTTTATCAGGGATATCATATCGCGGGCGCAGTAACGGTATTTGTGAAGAGGTTATTGCAATGCTTATTTGAATGTGATAATCTACGCTAAACCATTGATGAAGAGTGAGTAGACCGATCCTACTTGTTCCAAGAGAGCTGCAGGTGGTGAGATTGCAGCATCAAGCGTTCGGTTGAATGGACTTCAGAGGGCGACAGGAAATGCTTTATAAGCAGAGTATTGAAGCCGGAGTGTGGATCTCCGTTAACAAAGTCCGGCATATGGTAGTATGCGCAAAGCGGGTGTAGTATATACACCAAGCCGGGTGGCACCGCAGGTAGAGTTTACAATACCTGTCCCAGCAGAGAACATACTGCAGGGGCAGGTTTTTATATTTTAAGACTTGTCCCAAACAAAAATCATTAAGGAGGACAGAAAAATGTCAGACAACACAGTACCTTACAAGATCTACTTGAGTGAGAACGAGATGCCCAAAGCATGGTATAACATGAGGGCTGACATGAAGAACAAGCCCGCACCGCTCCTCAATCCCGGAACAGGCAAGCCCCTTACGGCTGAAGAATTGACACCTATCTTCTGCGAAGAGCTCGTTAAGCAGGAGCTGGATAACGATACGGCATTTGTACCGATCCCGGATGATATCAGGAACTTCTATAAGATGTTCAGACCTTCACCGCTGGTACGTGCTTACTGTCTCGAGGAGAAGCTCGGAACACCTGCAAAGATCTATTATAAATTCGAAGGAAACAATACAAGCGGAAGCCACAAGCTCAACTCCGCTATCGCCCAGGCATACTATGCAAAGAAGCAGGGCCTCAAGGGTGTAACAACAGAGACAGGTGCAGGCCAGTGGGGTACAGCTCTGTCAATGGCATGTGCATATCTCGGCCTCGACTGCAAGGTATATATGGTTAAGGTATCTTATGAGCAGAAGCCTTTCAGAAGAGAAGTAATGAGAACATATGGTGCATCCGTTGTTCCTTCACCTTCCGATACGACCGAAGTAGGACGCAAGATCCTTGCTGAATTCCCCGGTACGACGGGAAGCCTCGGCTGCGCTATCTCTGAAGCTGTTGAAGTAGCTACAAAGAATCCCGGATACAGATATGTGCTCGGAAGCGTACTCAACCAGGTATTGCTCCACCAGTCAGTAATAGGTCTTGAGACAAAGATCGCTCTTGATAAGTATGGAATCAAGCCTGATATCATCATCGGATGTGCAGGCGGCGGATCCAACCTCGGCGGTCTTATCGCTCCTTTCATGGGTGAGAAGCTCAGAGGTGAAGCTGACTACCGTATCATTGCAGTTGAGCCTGCATCTTGCCCGAGCTTTACACGCGGAACATATGCATATGATTTCTGCGACACAGGTAAGATCTGTCCTCTGGCTAAGATGTACACACTCGGAAGCTCATTCATTCCTTCGGCAAACCACGCAGGCGGACTGAGATTCCACGGTATGAGCTCAACATTGTCACAGCTCTATCACGACGGATATATGGAAGCAAGAAGCGTTGAGCAGACAGAAGTATTCGAGGCTGCTGAGATGTTTGCAAGAGTAGAGGGAATCCTGCCCGCACCCGAGAGCTCACATGCAATCAGAGCTGCTATTGATGAAGCTCTTAAGTGCAAGGAGACAGGCGAAGAGAAGACGATCGTATTCGGTCTTACGGGAACAGGTTATTTCGATCTCGTTGCTTATCAGAAGTATAACGATGGCGAGATGACAGACTATATCCCCACTGATGATGAGATCGCAGCATCTATCGCAAAGCTTCCCAAGGTATAATTGCGGTTCAGTATTATAAAGACAACGGAGGCCCGCTCTGTGAGCGGGTCTTCTGCTGTGATATAATCTATCATCATCTGATACAGGAGTTACATGTGGATCAGCTTACATCATTTATTTTGAATGAATATACGGAACGTCTCAACGTTTACAAGCGGCTCGAAGAGGCGGTTGGTGACGAGATAGAGAGAGCCTTGAGCAGCGGTGAGACGAGCAAGATGCACGTTCACAGCAGGATCAAGGATACAGATTCCATCAAGACAAAGCTTATCCGCAAGGAGGGCAAGTATCATTCGATCGATGAGATGACGGATATCGTGGGATTCAGGATCATCTGTTATTTTTCTGATCAGGTTGACATTATGGCATCGATAATCTCGGAGATCTTCGACATAGATGAGGCTAATTCCTTTGACAGGCGTGCGCTGATCGATCCTTCAACATTTGGTTACGTATCGCTCCACTATATATGTTCATTGAAGAAGGACAAAGGATATTCAGATGAACTTTGTGATATCAGATTTGAGATACAGATCAGGACCATGCTCCAGCATACCTGGGCTGAGATCGAGCACGATCTCGGATACAAATCAGTGCTGGCTGTACCATGTGAGATAAGGAGAGACTTCGCCAGAGTGGCAAGTCTTTTGGAAGTTGCCGACGGTTACTTCACAAATATCAAAAACAGGCTCAAAGACTATGAAGACAACGTTCGTAACAGTGTTAAAAACGATACTGCGGACGATCTGACGCTCAACAGAGTGACTCTGACGGAGTTTATCAGGAGCTGTCCGAAGATGGTCAGCCTTAATAATGAGATTGCTGCGATCTCGAATGCTTCGATCACGGAAGTCATACCCGATAACTATCTGCAGCTTCTGGAATTCTTTGATATTAAGACAATAAAAGACCTCAAAGATTTTGTTGACGCCGGAAGGGACCGCGCTGTTCAGCAGGCAGCGAAAGTTCTGACAGACTCCGAGATCGATGAACTGATATCAACGGTAGGGCTCTACTATCTTTGCAGAGCACGTCTCATCGGCGGGGATTACAGTAAAGCCGACATCAGAAGGTTCTACTCAATGGTGGAATCAAATAAGACCAGGATCGCCAAGAAGACAGAGATCATATTAAGTCAGAGGGAAGGCTGATCCATGGAAGCTCAATTTATGGCATGGCTTCAAAGCCTGTTCGGTGAAGCGGGATTATACATCGGAACTGTCTTTACGGGTCTCGGCGAACTGGTCGTCATGATCGCGATAATAGGTTTTGTATACTGGTGTTACGACAAGGAGACAGGCAAGTCACTCGGAGTTGCGATAGTAACTGCGGTCGCCTGGAATCCGATGCTCAAGAACGTTGTGTTAAGAAGCAGGCCATATATGGAACATCCCGATATCAAGTGCCTCAAAGCTCCCACCGAACCCAATGCTGACATCTACGATATCGCAGCTCAAGGGTATTCATTCCCTAGCGGTCATTCAACAAATGCTGCATGTGTATACGGATATTTTCCGTTTAAGTTCAAGCATAAGATATTTACCGTCTGCGCATTTGTGCTGCCATTTCTGGTGGGACTGTCGAGAGTAATACTCGGTGTGCATTATCCGACCGATGTTCTCGTCGGATGGCTTATGGGATACGGAGTAATGATCGCGATAGTTCTTCTCCAAAGGAAGATAAAAAGGCAGTGGATAATGCATATTATCATTTTCGTGATAACTGCCGCAGGGATCTTCTACTGCAGATCGGAAGACTATTTCTCCGCTCTCGGCGTCATGGCGGGAGTATTTGTATCCATTCCTTTCGAAGAGAGATTCGTTAAATTTGCAAATACCAGAAAGCCCCTTTACTGCGCTTTGAGATTAATAGGAGGCTTTGCGGGATTTGCTCTTCTTAACTGGCTTTTAAAACTTCCTTTCTCACAGGAATTCCTGACAAACGGAACACTGCTGTCATTCCTTACGAGAAGCCTCCGTTACTTCATACTTGTATTCCTTCTGATAGGTGTATACCCGATGGTATTCAAGTATATCGAGAAAGACAGGAAAACTACTCATAAGCCTTAAGGCCTGTTGAATAAAAAGTCCGGATGCTTGACTTGAGAGATCTGGGTTTAATGACGACGGCATCCTTGCCAAATCTCTTAAAGTACTCTTCAAGCTGCATCTCCGGCCAGTCGAATGAATATAGATCCCCGTTTATCTCAGATACAAGAGGTCTGTTCTTTGTTACCATCTTGAATTTCTTAATGCCGTTAGGAGTAAGGCGCACGACGGCATGAACGTCCGGTGATACAGAGTGGGGACTTCTGATTGCTTTCTCCCGAAGGCTTTCCTGAAAATCAGGGTCTTCCGTGAAAGTGGCGGAAGTGACAAAGGCACTCCTGATCCTGGATATCCTGAAGGTCCTCGCCTTCTTTGTTCTTGCATCTCTGCAGAGAAGATAATTGCACTGTTCCTCTTTCGACGGAGCGATCATGTAAGGTTCTACGGTAAACGTATGGTCAGTGACGGCTGTAGTCGTGAAAGTCATGATGCGGCTGTCTTTTATAGCTCTTGATATATCCTCATATGTGTCGCTGAATATGATCGCTTCCCTGCTGCTTCTCGGGATCGACAGATAGGCGCTGAACATATCCTTAAGATATTGTGATAATGACTTATCTTTCAGCATATTATGCTCGATTATATTTATCACATCATATGATGACCCGCTGACTGTCAGGGTGATCACGGCGCTCTTGCCGCTTTGACCATCATTTTTCCTGATATACGTGTTTACGATCTTGTCGGCAAGGATGGCAGCTTCCTTATCTTTGATCTTAGAGGCTGAAGTCAGGTCACTGATAATGTCTTCGATGAGCTTATCACTGTCATGTCTGTATTTCTCAAAGTAGTTTACGATCAATACTTTGAGAAAGGCATTGAGATTTACCGACTCATCTTTCTTGTTGAATTCGAAGAGTTCCGCGTCGTTGACAAGTTTTGATCTCGTCTCTTCAGACAGGTATATTTTGTATTTCTCAGTCATAATGCACCTCTTAATTGGGGTTGTAATTATTATCTATTATTGCCGAAAATGCTTATATTAACGATTATACTGGGGTTGCGAAAACAAATCAACCTGCATCTTTAAGTCTCCAATATTGCGGGTTAACATATGTGCATAACAAGGCTGAAGACACATACAGCAAGAGATAAGGCGGATTGGTTAATTCCGGGTTCGAATCCCGGCGTTATCCCGTAAGGGATAAGTGTCTTGACAGTTTGTTTACCAAAGGTGCTAACAGCAAATAACAACGATCTTTTTACCAGGGGATAAAACAACAGCACCTTGTTTAAGGAGGAAAATGAAAATGATAGAGAAAATGCTTGAAATGCTTAAGAAAGAATCAAACCGCACAACGACCGAGAATGGTGCGGCAGCTTATGTGAGTACATCATCTTTCTGTCTTGATTTTTTTGCAACGGCAGGAGCTTTGCGCGGTGCATCAGACGAAGAGATTATCTCAAGATTCATCAAGGCATATGCCGAGGATCCGGATCTTGCGATGAAGATTCTTTTCTTTGCAAGAGATATCAGGGAAGGTCTCGGTGAGAGGAGACTGTTCAAGGTTATCTTCGGATACCTGGCTGTAAATGAACCTGAATCAGTTGTCAGAAACATCGGATATGTTGCTGAATACGGCAGATATGATGACATCCTTTCTCTTATCGGAACACCGTGCGAGAAGGCATTGATGCAGTATATCAAGTCGGCTTTGGAAGCAGATGTTGCAGCAGCTGCAGAAGGCGGAAATGTATCACTTCTTGCAAAGTGGCTCCCTTCCGTTAATACGAGTAGCAGGGAAGCTGTTATCTGTGCAAGGAAGATTGCCAAAGCATGCGGCATGACTGAAGCACAATACAGAAAAACATTGTCTTCTCTCCGTGCGGAGATAAAGATAATCGAGAACAATCTGAGAACAATGGACTACACTTTCGATTATGCTAAGCAGCCCTCAAAGGCATTGTACAAATACAGACAGGCATTCATCAGAAACGATGCCGACAGGTATGCTGATTTCCTGGCAAAAGCGGAGGAACGTCCTGCATTGATCAATGCATCTGCGCTGACACCTTATGATGTTATCGCACCTGTGATCAGCAGAGGCAGAACAGGTTCCGATTTCTCCGCAGCGGAGAGGCGGGCAATGAATGCAACATGGAATGCTCTGGAAGACTATGCGGATTCCGGCAATTCCCTTGCAGTAGTTGACGGCTCAGGCTCCATGTACTGCGGTATAAAGCCCATGCCGGCAGCAGTTGCAGAGTCACTCGGCATATATTTTGCAGAGAGGAATAAAGGTGCATTCCATAACCATTTCATTACGTTCTCTTCCAATCCGAGACTGGTTGAAGTCAAGGGAAAGGATATCGTTGAGAAAGTCCGTTACTGCATGAGCTTTAACGAGTGCAGCAATACTGACATCAGTAAGACTTTCGATCTGATATTGAGGACTGCTGTAAAGAACAGGTTGAAGCAGAAGGATATGCCTTCGAGGCTTTATATCATATCGGACATGGAATTTGACTGCTGTGCTAATAATGCGGACATGACATGCTTTGAGTATGCAAAGAGAGAATATGCGATTAATGGTTACAGGCTTCCTCAGATAATATTCTGGAATGTTTGCAGCCGTAATGTGCAGCAGCCAGTAAGAATGAATGAACAGGGCGTGATCCTTGTATCCGGTGTTAACCCGCAGATATCTGCGATGATGAAGAATGGCGATATCGATCCTTACAGGTTCATGATGAGCGTCGTTTCATCTGAGAGATACAGGCAGATCGCCGCATAATGAAGGAGTACATATGAACATTATAGAAATTAAAGGAAAGGTGAACACAGCAGTCTGCTACGCGAAAGTGGTGGAAGACGAAGCAATAGAACAGATCAGAAGAATGTGCGATTATCCCATGACTGCAGGATCCAAGATAAGGATCATGCCTGACGTGCATTCCGGCAAGGGATGCACGATCGGTACGACCATGACCATAATCGATAAGGCTGTTCCCAATGTCGTCGGGGTAGATATCGGCTGCGGCATGTATACGACAGAACTCGGCAGACAGGATGTCGATCTTGAGAAGATAGACGAAGCGGCTCACTTTATCCCTTCCGGAAGAAATGTATGGGAGGGAAGAATGGAGAGATTTGATCTTACCGGACTCAGATGCTATAGAAGTCTCAAGGATACAAAAAGACTCGAGAGATCTCTCGGCACGCTCGGAGGAGGCAATCACTTTATCGAGATTGATGAGGCAGCGGATGGAATAAAGTATCTCATAATCCATTCCGGTTCGAGAAATCTCGGCAAGCAGGTTGCCGAGATCTACCAGTCGCTCGCTGTCGATCTTGATAAAGGCATCGGCGAATATCTTGAAGCCAGAGAAGAGATCATAAAGACGTACAAAGAGCAGGGAAGAAGATCCGAGATCCAGTCCGCACTCAAGGAACTTTACAATAAAAAGTTTCTTAAAGGGGAGACCGGTATGCCTGAAGACCTCTGTTTCCTTACAGGAAAATATCTTGAAGATTATCTTCACGATGTTGAGATATGTCAGGCATTTGCAAAGAGAAGCCGCGAGAAGATGACAGAGATAATCCTCGACAGGACCGGTCTTGCATCAGGAGAGTCTTTTCATACGATACACAACTACATCGATACGGATGAGATGATCCTCAGAAAAGGTTCCATTGCAGCCCACAAGGGCGAGAAAGTCCTTATCCCTATCAACATGAGGGACGGGTCAGTTCTTGCCACAGGTAAAGGCAATCCTGACTGGAACTTCTCCGCGCCTCACGGAGCGGGAAGGATCATGTCCAGGACCACAGCGAAGCATACACTTTCGATTGAGGAATATAAAGAGTCCATGAAGGGTATCTATACTACGTCCGTCAACGAGTCCACTCTCGATGAGGCGCCCATGGCATACAAGTCTCTTGATGACATCATCGATGTTATTTCCGAGACTGTGGATATCATTGACGTGATGAAGCCCGTTTACAATTTTAAGGCATCCGAATAAAGGTTTATTATGTTTTGGAGGAAGCTGTCTCATTTTGTTTTGAGACAGCTTCTTTGTCATTAGTACGTTTTTAGGGACATGCAATATAGTACAATCAAGAAGAACAGAGATAGGGAGGTAATCCGGCTATGAAGATTCTTCATTTGAGTGACCTGCATCTTGGCAAATCGTTAGGCGAATTTGATCTGATAGAAGATCAGCGCTTTATCCTTGATCAGATACTGGAACTTATCACAAAGGAGTCTGTTGATGCCGTTCTGATCGCAGGTGATGTATATGATAAATCCATCCCGAGTGAAGCAGCAACGAGACTGCTGGATTATTTTCTGAGCAGACTTGCATCAGCAGATATCAAGGTGTTCATGATCAGCGGCAATCACGATTCTGATGACCGTCTGAATTACGGCAGGGATATCTTCGAATCAAGACAGGTATTCATTTCTTCTGTTTTTGACGGAACTCTTGCAAAGTATTCCGTTAATGACGGAGGTAATGATGTAGACATCTGGCTGCTTCCGTTTGTCAAGGCATCACAGGTGAGACATTACTATCCTGATGAGGAGATCAATAATTATGAGGATGCCGTCAGGGTGATAATATCGCATGCCGATATCGATGACAGCAAATGCAATATACTTGTTGCACATCAGTTCGTAACAGGTGACGGAGATGATCCTGCGCTCGGAGGTTCTGAGGGCGCAGGAACGCAGAGCGTAGGCCTTGTTGAGAAGATAAGCTACAGATGTTTTGACAGTTTTGATTATGTTGCACTTGGACATATACATTCAGCTCAGCACATAGGAAGAGATGAGGTGAGATATTCAGGTTCCCCTCTGAAGTATTCACTCAGTGAAGTGAATAATGAGAAGTCTGTCCCGCTTATTACTGTTGGTGCAGACAATAAGGTCAACATAGATCTGATACCTCTTGTTCCTATGCGCAATATGAGACATATCAGGGGAACATTGAAGGAGCTTCTTGATGCTCCGGAGTCTGTTGATGATTTCATCTATGCAACTCTGACAGATGAAGATTACATTAATGACGTAATGGCAATATTCCAGCAGTATTATCCCAATACCGTTAAGATCGATTACGATAATTCCCATACAAAAGAGATCGAGAATGTTGATATCTCTAAGATCGCACAGAACAGATCATTTGCTGATCTGATAAGTGATTTCTACAGACAGGTCTATGGCAGTGAGATAAGTGAAGAAGAGATGGATATCATGAGAATGGCGGCCAGAGAGGCAGGTGTTATCAATGAAGCCGGTTAAGTTGATCATTAGTGCGTTTGGACCATATGCTGAGAAGATGCCTGAGATCGATTTCAGGCAGTTCGAGAATAAGGGGCTGTTCCTCATATCCGGAGATACCGGTGCCGGCAAGACGACGATATTTGATGCGATCTGCTATGCATTATATGGCACGACGAGCGGAACCTACAGGGATACCAAAAATCTCAGAAGCGAATATGCCAAGGATAATGTCGAGAGCTTCGTGGAATTTCATTTTACGCATCAGGGACATTCATATTATGTCAGGAGATGTCCTGAATATGAGCGCAGGAAGCAGAGGGGTGAAGGTGTTATTACTGAATCTGAGAAGGCTTCTTTCTATGCTGATGACAAAGCTCCTGTTGAAGGCAAGAAGCAGGTGGATAAGGCGATATACGATCTTCTTCATATAGATGCTGCCCAGTTTAAGCAGATAGCCATGATTGCCCAGGGGGAATTCTGGGATCTTCTTAATGCGAAGACTGATGAGAGGACGAAGATACTCCGTACCATATTCAAGACGGGCGGATACAATGATATCGAGTACAGGCTGAGAGACAGGATGAATGCCGGATCTGAAGCCAAGAAGGATACAGAGAAGAGTATTATCCAGTATTTCAAGGACATCGCAACTGAAGAGGAAGGAGAACTTGCAGAAGAACTTTCTGATCTCAAGGCAAAGGTCAGTGCGGCAGGCAGTGTATGGAATATCGATGACATGGTGACTGTTATCGATAAGGTTATCAGTGCGGATGAGGAGAAGCAGAAGACGGTCAGACTTGAGCTTTCGAGAGCAGAAGAGATGCTCAAGATAAGCAACGATGCTCTTGCCACAGCAGAGTTGAATAACAAAGCTGTTAATGATCTGATCAGTTCCCGTGAAGAGAAGAAGAAGCTTGATGAGCGCAGGGAAGAGATGAGTAAACTAGAGAATCTTTGCAGCAGGCAGAAGTCTGCAACTCATAATGTAAGACCGGCTTATAAAGAATGGGATACGAAGAAGAATGAAGCTTTGCATACTGCCGAAGAAATCGGTAAGAAGAAGTCCGAACTGGAAGGATCAAAGAAGGCTGCAGAAGAAGCGGGGAACGTTCTGAACAAGGCGAATGAACTGGCTCCCGAAGCAGAGGAACTCAAGCAGCAGATCAATAAGATCAGCGATGAGGAGGCAAAGTATCAGTTAAGGGATGAATGCAGGAAGTCTTTAGCAGAAGCGCAGAAGCATAATGAAGATATCTCTAAGCGTGAGACCGGAATTGCAGAGCAGGAGAAGGCTCTTGCGGGCAGAATAGAATCATTGAGCAAAAAGGTTGCCGAACTTGAGAACAGGCCGGGAGAATTATCCAAAGCAGAAGCTGAAGGTGAGAGACTAAATACGCTCAGGAATAACATTGGTGTTATTCTCAATGAACATGTTAAGAAGCGTGAGAAATACAGGGATGCTCTTGCTGACAGACAGAATATATATATTTCTTCATATGGTGCTTATGAAGAAGCACAGAGGGCAAGAACAGAAGCTGAGAGACTTCTCAATAACTGCCGTGCGGGAATCCTTGCTTCAGAACTCAAGGAAGGGGATATGTGTCCCGTATGCGGTTCTGTTCATCATCCGCAGCCGGCTAAGCTTCCTGACCATTCCATCAACGAGGACGAATTTGAAGTGCTCAGGAAGAGAGAAGAAGAACTGCATAATAAGCAGAGCGAAGACAGCATTGAAGCTGCCAAGGCAAAGACTGCTCTTGAACAGCATGAGCAGCATATGAAGGAAGATATTCTCAAGTGCCTTGAAGATGAACCTGCAGACAGCAACAGAGATCTAGATGTTCTTATTGATGAACTCGGAAAAGCATCTTCAGATGTGGAACAGAGAATAGAAGAGAATAACAACAGACAGGAAGCAATAAAGTCAGACTGCAAGACTTTGAACGACTCGAAGGCACAGCTGGATAAAGCCCGGGGAGAAGACACAAAGGAACTGGAAAAGAAGAAGGCAGATCTTGCATCGGAGAAGGAAGAAAACCAGAAGGCATTTGTTAAGGCAAAGACCACATTGGAGAATCTCAAGGACCTGTCTTATGAAGACTGGAAGACGGCATCAGAAGACAGGAACAGGAAGCAGGAACGTTTTGATCAGATCAACCGCGGCATTACTGATGCAGCGGCAAAGAAAACGGAAGCAGACAAGCTGGTCGCAGAACTTAATTCCTCGATCATGACATCCGAAGAAATCCTGAAGAAGCAGCAGGCGGATGAGAATAATCTTAAAGCCATATTGGATGATAAGCTCAAGACGGAGAGATTCGGATCAGTCGAAGAAATGCTTGGTCTTGTTGTTACTGAAGAGGAACTGGCCGGGACTGAGAAGATCATTACAGATTACAAGCAGGCTGTTGCAGCGAATGCAGCCCGGTTTGAGACTGCCCGTAAAAACGGTGAAGGCAAAGAACTTGTTGACGTTGCCGAGCTTACGGCAACACGTGATAAGAACAAAGAAATCGCTGACGGCATAAGGAAGGCTGAGAGCACAATATCCAACAGACTTAATACAAACCTGGACAGAAGAGATAAGATCACATCACAGCGTGACAAACTCGAGAAGTCGCAGAAAGAATACAACATCAGCAGGAGACTTTATGAGCTAGTTAAGGGTACTACCGGCAATGGTAAGATAACTCTTGAACAGTATGTGCAGGCTGCAGGTTTTGACGGCATAATCGCAGCTGCCAACAGACGTCTCCAGCCGATGAGTGACGGTCAGTATCAGTTATACCGCCAGGAAGATTCGCTGGGGAAGAAGAGCAATACTTTCCTTGACCTTGAGGTTCTTGATAACTATACAGGCCACAGGAGACCTGTCGGAAACCTGTCAGGCGGGGAGAGCTTCAAGGCATCCTTAAGTCTTGCACTGGGTCTGTCAGATACTGTATCTTCCAATCTCGGAGGCATTCAGATGGATGCACTGTTCGTTGATGAAGGATTTGGAACACTTGACCGTAAATCAATAGATAATGCCATGGATATCCTCATTAATCTGTCAGGAACCAATAAGCTAGTTGGAGTCATAAGTCACAGGGAGGAACTGATAGAGAATATTCCTCAGCAGATCCGCGTTACGAAGACGAAGACAGGAAGCAAGTTTGATATCAGTGATGAAATGTAAAAAGAGGGGGCAGTAATTGCCCCCTCTCACATTATCGATCAGTAAAAATATCAGTTGGTGTAGTTATCAAAATAACCCTGAACGAGAACGACAGGAGTTCCCTTGTCACCAGATCCTGATGTGAGATCACAAAGTGATCCGATGAGGTCTGTGAGCTGTCTCGGTGTTGTTCCTTCGCTTGCCATCTTACCTACGAGATTTGCATCCTTTGCCTTGATGCTCTCTGAGATCGCTTTCTTAAGTTCTTCGCCTGACAGTTCAGCAAAATCATTATCAGCAAGATACTTCAGCTTGAGTTCGTTAGGTGTACCGATAAGACCATCTGTAAATGCGGGTGATACGACCGGATCGGCAAGCTCCCAGATCTTGCCCTGGGGATCCTTGAATGCGCCGTCACCATATACCATTACTTCAACATGCTTTCCCGTCTTATCGAGGATGTTCTTCTGGATCTCAAGAACGAGGTCTTTGCACTCCCTCGGGAACAGTTTTACCTGATCTTCAGTTGCCTTATTTGAGCCTAGAAGACCATAGAATTCATTGCATCCGCTTCCGTTTACGGGAGCATTCATTATCTCGTCGAGGCTCAATACTGTTTCTGCACCTGCAGCTAAGAGGATCCTCTTTGTGCGTGCCCTTGTGTGGATATCGCAGTTAATGACAACCTTTGTGTAATCAAGGATCGCTTTTGCCTGGTTTGCAAAAACTATCTCAACATCGCATCCGCATTTCTTAATGAGGTCTCCGTAATATGCAACATAATCAACGCCTGTGAATTCATGTTTGTTCTCACCGAACAGTTCACGGTATTTCTCAAGTGATAAAACATCACTGTAGGGATTGATGCCTGCCTCATCGATCTTATCAAGGCTTACCAGACAGTTGCCTACTTCATCAGAAGGATATGAGAGCATGAGAACGATCTTCTTAACGCCCTTGGCTATGCCTCTTAAGCAGATGGCAAATCTGTTGCGTGAGAGAATGGGGAAGATGACTCCGACCGTCTGCCCGCCTGTCTTTGCCTTCACGTCTGCTGCGATGTCTTCTACTGTGCAGTAGTTGCCCTGTGATCTTGCAACGACTGATTCCGTGATCGCGATTACGTCACGGTCACGCATTGCAAATCCCTCGGATTCTGCTGCTTCCAAAACGGAATCTGTAACTATCTTCGCCAGATCATCACCCTGTCTTATGATGGGACATCTGATGCCTCTGGATACGGTACCGACTTTTCTTTCTGCCATATTGTGTTCCTCCGCTAAATAAAATCATTTATATCTTATCACAATCCCGTCAGCATCTCGTAAGTGACACCGTATTTACGTGCAATGTCACTGGCATAAGATGAACCCTCGGGAGCAGCTTCAATGACCTTATATGAACGCTTGCCCTCACTGCTCTGCATAATGATCGATGATACGTTGAATTCTTCTGCGTTAGCTGCCAGTTTATGCATATGTGTATTGTAGATCGTGCGCGTTCCCTTGAGCCTTAGTGCCTTGACGGCATCAACTGCTATGTAATACCCCTCCTCGAAAGAGGTGGTAGAGAAGCTTTCATTAAGGAGTACGAGGCTGTCTGATGTGGCTCCTTCATAGATCTCCTTGAATCTCACACATTCTTCTCCGAGCCTTCCGAGATCCATCGTCTTATCCTCATCTGCGGGGAAGTGTGTGTAGATCATGTCAACCGGTGTGTATCTGAAAGATGAAGCCGGTACATATACTCCTCCCTGTGCGAGAGCAAAAAGAAGTCCTACAGCCTGCGTCAGTGTTGTCTTGCCGCCGCGGTTAGCTCCGGTCAGGAGATATACTGTGTGATCCTTATCGAATACCAGGTCGTTATCGACTATGTCATCACCCGAATTATGTGATGATGCCAGCTTGAGATTGTAGAACCCTTTGGCATCCATTGATGTATCGGAAGATACGGGTTCAGCTTTGCAGAAGACCATCTTCTTATCTGTCAGTCTTCCGATGAATTCAGCGAACCTGATGTAATAGATGAGTTCAGGGATGAGCTTTGATATCGTGACGATCGAGATGTCGGTATATGCCGACAGTGTGGTGCGCAGTTTCTTGACAAGGTGCGCCATCATTTTCGAGGCGACGTTGGAGAGGTAGAAAGTAGAGTTTGACGTTCCGTCTCCGTCGGGAACTTTGGCCAAAGTAGCGCTGTCACCGAGCGCGGGGGAGGCGAACTTTGCCATTGCCATGGAAGTCTTGTCGACCTTGTCCATGACGTTGTCTTTTCCGGGAACATCAGCAGGATCGTACCTAAGATCCCCGTCCCATTCCTCATTGGTATTGAGCTTGTCCTTTGATGCCACGGCATCGGCGAAATTGCTCACTATACCCGACTTCTTGAACGGCTTTGCATTGACCGATACAAGTCCTAAGCTTTCCGCCTCAAAACGTGAGTTTACATTGATGCCTATGGTAACGCTCTGTATGGAGGATGCATCCGTATCCAGATTCTCGATATCCTTCTTCATCTGCGCGAAATTTGCATCATTATAGAGCTGGTCTATGTATGCCTTCAGATCCTTTAAACCTTTGGAGGTGATCCCGGAGTCAGATAAGCATTCACGCAGTTCTTCAACGCATCTGATATAAGTTCTTATCTCATCCAGACGGTGCATCAGATCCCACAATCCCGGTTTGTCATCGGAACTCTTACGCCATGTTCCGTAGTCCTTCAGGTAGTCTATCTGATTCATGAGATCAAGAAGATGAGATCTCATATCAGGGAGTCTTATCATGTCATCGAATACTTCCTGTCTGTATTTTGCTACATCAATGCCGGAAGTCATCTTGGTCAGCACGCGCAGGAGCATCTGCTGTTCTTTGGCGTCTTCTGTCACCTGCTTTACTATCGTATCGAGGCCGAGGTCATGAGATGTCATGTCACTCATTGTCTTGTATTCTGCATTATTGTCAGGGTAGAGGAGACTTACAGATGAAGTTGAATTTATGGACATGAGGGGATACCTCCTTATATATTTAATTCTAATGGTATGGTATCATTGCGGGGTATAAAAGACAACGTCAGGAGAGAGTTATAACAACATGTACGACTATATATTATTTGACCTCGATGGTACATTATCCGATACGAGCGAAGGTGTTACAAAAGGTGTTCAGATAACACTTAAGGAGTTCGGCATTTCTGCTGAACTTGACGACCTGAAATGCTTTATCGGGCCGCCTCTTCAGCATTCGTTCAAGTGTTTTTACAACTTCAATGATGAGCAGAATGTTAAGGCTATAGACATCTTCAGAAAATACTATATGGATGAAGGCGGAATGTTCCTGAACACTCCATACGACGGCCTGCACGAACTTCTCGACAGGATCCATGCCGACGGCAAGGTGCTCGGTGTTGCCACGACAAAACTTGAGACGGCAGCCGTTCAGGTGCTTGAGCGCAACGGTCTTGCAAAACACTTTGACATGATTTGCGGAGTAACAGCTGACGGAACAAGGACGACAAAGGCCGATGTCATTGAAGAATTTTTTGCAAGAGCCGGCAATCCTGATAAGTCAAAGGTCGTTCTGATAGGTGATACCCACTTCGACTGCGACGGTGCCAATGCGTGCGGAATAGACTGCATCGGAATACTCTACGGGTTCGGAACGCGCGAAGAACTCACAGGTGCCGGCGCGAAATACATAGCGGAGACAGTGGAAGACATTTACCCTCTGCTGTAAGCATTATCCGCTGTGCTATAATTGATTTATGCATTACAACTGTCTTATTGTCGATGATGAAGTAGAACTTACAAAGATGACTGCCGAATATTTCGAGATGTTTGGCGTCAGTACAAGTGTGGCAAATGACAGGGATTCGTGTCTTAATTTTCTTGCGGAAAATACATGTGATGTGGTCCTGCTCGATGTCAATCTCGGCGACCAGAGCGGCTTTGAACTGTGTAAGAAGATACGCGAGGAATCAGATATTCCGATACTGTTCATCAGTGCGCGCCAGAGCGATGATGATGTTCTGATAGCTCTCAACATAGGCGGTGATGACTACGTCAAGAAGCCGTATACATTAAGCGTTCTTCTTGCAAAAGTGAAAGTAATCTTAAGGAGGAACAGCGGTTCTGCGCCGGCTGATACTTCTCCCAAGACTGAAGAATCACCGATCGACCGTTCCACCATGAGCGTTACGATCGACGGGAAGAAGATACAGCTCAAGGCACGTGAATTTGCACTGATGGATTATCTCTATGAACATAAGAATACGATCGTTACCAAGAACGATATTTTCGAGGCGGTGTGGGGAGATTCATTCTACAGTGACGGCACGCTTAACGTGCATATCAGAAGGCTCCGTGAGAAGATAGAGGAAGATCCCAATGATCCCAGATACATCAAGACAATCTGGGGTACAGGATACATGCTGGAGATGCCGTAAATGAAGTTCCGGGCCATAGTGATCTGCTGGATTCTGCTCCTTCTTCTGTGTCTGATCCCGATGTTTAAGCTACCCGGAAAGCAAACCCGTGACATGGTCTATCATTCCACTCAGGTCAACAGCATTGCTGAGGGCGGACCGGTACCTGAAGGATGTGAAGTTATATGGGTTACAGACAGCGATTATTCCGCACGCCTGAACAGTTTCTACAAGTCAAATGCTCTTGTCATGGATATAGTTCAGGACGGTGTAATCACGGGGAAGGCCGTATGGGATGATGCGTCACTGAATGAGGAAACCATGCAGAAAGATACCCGCTTCCGCATGATCGTTATCTGGGCAGCCGTTGCTGCAGCAGGTACTCTGCTTCTGATATATGTTTACATCACTTACATAAGGCCCTTTAAGAAGCTCAATAAGTTTGCCGGAGAAGTTGCGAGAGGCAATCTGGATTTTCCTCTTGGAAAAGGACGCAATGATTTCTTCGGAGGGTTTACGGAGAGTTTTGACATCATGCGCACCGAACTTAAGAATGCGCGTGCAAAAGAGGCTTCTCTTCAGAAAGCCAAGCAGGAAATGCTTGCCGAGATATCACATGATATAAGGACTCCGCTGTCAACGATCTCTGCAACATGTGAAGTATTGGAGATCAAGAATCCCACTCCGGATGTCACTTCCAAAACAGAAGTCATCCGCTCGAAAGTTGCGACCATAGACAGCCTCATCAGCAACATGATGAGTGCATCACTTGCCGAGGTTGAGGAACTTAAGGTTGAGCCGCACGAAGAGTCTTCGCTCCTCATCAGTACCATGGTCAATAATCTTCATGATGTAGGTGATATCAATGTGACGGGAGACCTTCCCGAGTGCCTCCTGTTCTTTGATCCGCTCCGTCTTGAACAGGTCATCGATAATGTGGTAGGCAACTCTCTGAAATATGCGGGAACCCCGATCGATGTCGAATATATCCGCCAGGAAAAAGGGGTTGTTATAAGGATCTCAGACAGAGGCCCCGGAGTTAATGAAGATGAGTTGTCACTGGTAACCCAGAAATTCTATCGCGCGTCAGGATCTGAGGGACGTCAGGGCAGCGGATTAGGTTTGTATCTTGCAGATTATTTCATGAAGAAGATGGATGGCGAGATCGGTTTTTATAATAGAGACGGCGGCGGATTTGTAGCCGAGATCTTCGTGCGCAAAGTGTGAGTTATTTACTCTATATTAGAAGTAAAAGAATAAAGGAAAATGCCGATAGAATAAGCTTTTGCGGGTTTTCGGGAATTGTGAAAAAATCTCCAAAAAACTATTGCAATTATTTTTTGCCGTGCTAAAATGACAATCACGATGAAGGAAGTGCCTGTCCGACATCTGACATATGAATGATCTTTGTATGCTCAGATATCAGTGCGCTTCCTGTTTTATTTACAGGAAAAAACAGAAAGGAAAACGGTAAGACAAATGACTGTGTTGATGAGACATTTTGATATAGCAGCCGAAGCGTATGTATCAGATACGCTCCGTTCAATATGGTCTGTTCTCCCGGATTCCTTTCATGATCTCCTGAATAACGGCTTTATTGAGCATGTAGGACGATTGCGGTGTTGCTCCATGGATTAGTGCGCATATGCACATGACAGAACACATTAAGATCGTCCGGAAATTCCAAAAAATACCGGGCGGTTTTTTTGTACCTTGACAACTGAATTCTTCACTATTTACCCCTGTAGCTCAACCGGTTGAGCACACGGCTGTTAACCGTAAGGTTGGAGGTTCGAGTCCTCCCGGGGGTGCCATAACGGGATCTTACAAAGAAACAGGCACTCTTTGTAAGCCTCCGTGGGGATAGACGATCGGTTTTATCTCTATCCCTGTAATGGATCGGAAGCTAACTTAGTAGAAGCGTCCGGTTGAAGCCCGGAAGGAGTTGGAGCGTAACCAACCTGATCCACCAAGGCTCGTGAACACTTTCTTTGCTCCGGTGCTCGGTGCTATTACAGCAAAGCATAACAATTCAAGATCCGCTTACGCCCCTGCGCAGGTCGCAAAGAAAGTGTTCACGAGCTACAGTCCTCGGCGCTGCACAAACAAACTGCTGAACTTCAAGATCCGTTGACGCGCCTGCGGTAAGTCCGCAAAGAACATCTTCACTCGCTTCATTAATGGTCGTATCGTATAACGGAAATTATGTCCGGTTGTCAGCCGGAAGACCGGGGTTCAACTCCCCGTATGACCGCCAAGGCTCGTGAAGAAGTTCTCTGCTCCAGTCCTCGGCGCTGCACAAACAAACTGCTGAACTTCAAGATCCGTTGACGCGCCTGCGGTAAGTCCGCAGAGAACATCTTCACTCGCTTCAAAAATCGAATTGTTTGGCGCCTTCTTCTAAAAGGCCAGGAAGCCGGTTTCTCAGACCGGAAATGCAGGTTCAAATCCTGTAGGCGTCACCAATTATTTGTTGACAAGATTTACCCCAAGTTGATTTCGAGAAATGGTTTGGGGTGACTTCGATCACTCTGGAGCGACTGAAGTTCACCCCATATGTTCAATAATTCAATGACTGAGGTGAGAAAATCTTGCATCATCGTGAAATAAAGGACTTGAACTCACCCCTAATGGATCTTGAGGAGAGATTTAGGGTGAAGATCGACAGCAGTTAGAAGAATTAATTCACCTCATTCAGGCCATTTCATCTGCCATGGGGTTACCAAGGCTCGTGAAGATGTTCTTTGCTACAGTCCTCGGCGCTGCACAGACATAATGCATAATTTCAAGATCTGTTGACGCGCCTGCGGTAAGTCCGCAAAGAACATCTTCACTCGCTTCAATAATGGAACGTAGCTCAACAGGTTAGAGCACCGGCCTTATAAGCCGGCGGTTAAGAGTTCGAGTCTCTTCGTTCCAACCATAAATGGCGGGGAGGGTTGGTTCCCAGTGAGGTCCCATAAGCCGAACTATTCGAGTTCGATTCTCGGCCCCGCAACCATTTTTACATGTGGTTATTGGTGTAATGACAGCACGGCAGTTTGTGGCACTGCAGGAACAGGTTTGATCCCTGTATTTCCACCCAGACGGCGTATTGGAGAAGAGGCAAACTCACAGGATTTTCAATCCTGCATTCGCTCGGTTCGAATCCGGCATACGTCACCAAGGCTCGTGAACACTTTCTTTGCTCCGGTGCTCGGTGCTATTACAGCAAAGCATAACAATTCAAGATCCGCTTACGCCCCTGCGCAGGTCGCAAAGAAAGTGTTCACGAGCTACAGTCCTCGG
>Ga0247611_10003004_pt1 | contig 25905 bp, 24 predicted proteins | sample 177DNAGHGhighgp2_FD_192422 | JGI IMG/M metagenome (GOLD analysis project Ga0247611, IMG submission 192422) | Sheep rumen microbial communities from Palmerston North, Manawatu-Wanganui, New Zealand - 1770 DNA GHGhigh gp2 | ecosystem: Host-associated > Mammals > Digestive system > Stomach > Rumen... | reverse complement strand
CCTTTGGAAGCCCTCAACAAACTCAATGATATCAAAAAAATCGTCTCAGGAAAGTGAGACGATTTCTTTTTATGCTTGTTTCTTAGCCCTTATCATGCACCAGACTCCGAGGATGATAAAGGGAATGGAGAGTATCTGGCCCATGTCGATGGGGAGAGAGGCCTCGAAGGCTTCCTGCACCTCCTTGGTATACTCGATGAAGAAGCGGAAGGTGAAGATATAAGTCAGGCAGAAGCCAAAGTACCAGCCAGTACCGATCTTCTCAGGCATCTTCTTGTGCAATACCCACATGATACAGAAGAGAATGGCGTAGGCGATGGCTTCGTAAAGCTGTCCAGGATGACGAGGCACAGCATCCACCTTCTCGAAGATAAAGGCCCAGGGCACGTCTGTAATCTTACCGATAATCTCAGAGTTCATGAGGTTGCCCAAACGGATACAGCAAGCCATCGAACCTGTGGCGATGGCTATATTATCGAGTACGGTCCAGATGCTCAGCTTGGTCTTACGGACATAGAGCCAGAGGGCAATCATCAAGCCCAGTGTGCCACCATGCGAGGCGAGTCCGGCATAACCAATGACCTTCCACGATCCGTCTTCCATGATGTGGATGGGCAGAATCATCTCTATGAAGCCTTGCCAGGAGGTGAGGAAGTCCTGTGGCTGGTAGAAGATGCAATGGCCCAGACGAGCACCTATCAGGATGCCCAGGAAGCAGTAGATAAAGAGGGGGTCGAAGAGCTCATCCTTGATTTTCTGCTCCTTATAAAGACGATGTACGAGGAAATAGGCCAAGGCAAAGCCAATGAGCCACATGAGACCATACCAGCGGATGCTTAAGGGTCCCAGATGGAAAGCCTCCAGATCAGGATTCCAGACAATATAACCAAGTAAGTTCATCATACGTTAAAGCGGAAATGCATGATATCACCATCCTGAACCACGTAGTCCTTACCTTCTACAGCAAGTTTTCCTGCCTCGCGGACAGCAGCCTCAGAGCCATACTGGATATAGTCGTCGTACTTGATCACCTCAGCACGGATAAAGCCCTTCTCGAAGTCGGTATGAATGACACCAGCACACTGGGGTGCCTTCCAACCCTTCTTATAGGTCCAGGCCTTCACTTCCATCTCTCCAGCAGTAATAAAGGTCTCGAGGTTCAACAGAGCGTAAGCCTTCTTAATCAGACGATTCACGCCACTCTCCTCCAGGCCCAGCTCCTCAAGGAACATCTGCTTATCCTCGTAGCTCTCGAGTTCTGCGATATCCTCTTCAGTCTTGGCTGCGATGATCATGGCCTCTGCACCTTCTTCCTTGGCCAGAGCCTCTACTTTCTTGGTGAAGTCGTTGCCTGATTTGGCATCAACCTCACCCACGTTGCAGACATAGAGAACGGGCTTTGAAGTAAGCAAGAAGAGGTTGCGAGCGCAATCCTGCTCATCCTTCGATTCGAATTCCACGATACGAGCGTTCTTACCCTGCTCCAACACCTCTTTATAAGCATGAAGCACATTCACCTCAATCTTTGCATCCTTATTACCAGCAGCTGCAGCTTTTTCTGTCTTGGCCAGACGACCCTCGATGGTCTCGAGATCCTTCAGCTGAAGCTCTGTATCAATGATTTCCTTATCGCGAATGGGATCGATGGTGCCATCGACGTGGGTGATATTCTCATCCTCAAAACAACGGAGCACGTGGATGATGGCATCCGTCTCACGGATATTTCCAAGGAACTTATTGCCTAGGCCTTCGCCCTTCGAGGCGCCTTTAACGAGTCCAGCGATATCTACAATCTCACAGGTAGCTGGTACGATACGTCCAGGATGAACGAGTTCTGCGAGTTTGGTGAGTCTTTCATCAGGTACAGTGATGACACCCACATTGGGTTCAATCGTACAGAACGGGAAATTTGCTGCCTGAGCCTTGGCGCTCGACAAACAATTAAATAAGGTGGACTTTCCCACGTTGGGGAGTCCCACAATACCACATTTTAATGCCATTTTCTTCTATAAACGTTTATTTTCGGGTGCAAAGGTACGAAAAAAAGTGAATAGTGAATAGTGAATAGTGAATAATTCTCTATTTCTTTGCAACTTTTTGTACCTTTGCAGCGTCAAATAGTCAAAGTAAAACAAAAATGAGGATGAATATGAAGACAAAAGTAATGTTATTGATGGCTGCTTTGATGCTCGCAGTTACTTCGTGTAGTGTTAGAGTCGGTGGAGGTTTCAGTATGCTCGACCCCAGTGAGAATATCACCAAGGCCAAGTATCCGCAGGATCCATTCGACAAGGTGCGTAATCATGTGGGAGGTAAGATCCAGCTGGTGCAGAGCGATCAGAGTCGTGTGACCCTTTCTGCTCCTGATAACTATATCGAACTCATAGAATTCGAGAACGAGGATGGCGAATTGAACATCAACTTTGCTAATCGAAACGTGAATATTGATGTTAAGGATATAACCATCCTGATCTATACGCCGAACCTCCGTGAAATCAAGAACTCTGGTGCAGCAGATATCCGCTTGGATAGTCTGACTACGGATGAGTTTGAGGTAAGCAATACAGGTGTAGGTAGCTTCCAGTTGGATAATATCAAGGCCAAGAAGGTGGATGTTTCTTGTAGTGGTGTAGGTAGTATCAACATCAGCGGAGAAGCTATTGAGGCAGATTATAGCTGTAGTGGTGTAGGTAGCATCAAGGCTGGCAATATGAAGGCTCGCGAGGTTGAAGCTGGTGTGAGTGGAGTAGGGGGCATAGAATGTTATGCCACAGATTATATCAAGGGTCGTGTATCTGGTGTAGGAGGACTGAAGTATGGTGGTCATCCAGCCAAGAAAGACCTGCATAATTCCTTGACAGGAGGTATCTCAGAACTATGACAGTTATTCCAGAATTACATTTCTATCAACTTGGTGAGGGCGCGAAAGCCTTCAGCAGTACAAGGCATGGTGGCTTTAGCAAAGGCCACTATGCTTCGTTTAATATCAATCACTATTGTGGCGATAGCGAGGAATCTATCAGTAAGAATCGTGCCTTGTTGTGCGATTTGTTGGGGATTAAGGATGAATGTTTGTTGATGCCCCATCAGGTACATCTGACGGAGACTCGAGTTATCGACGAGGCATTTTTAAGTCTTCCTGCTGAGGAGCAAAAGGCTTGTCTGGAGGGTGTTGATGCTGTGATGACGAATGTGCCTGGTGTTTGTATAGGAGTCTCTACCGCTGATTGCATTCCAGTATTATTATATGATAAAGTACGTCGTGCTTCTTGTGCCATTCATGCTGGTTGGCGAGGCACTGTGAAGCGTATCGTAGAGAAGTCTGTTGCGAAGATGATTTCCGTCTATGGCTCTCGTCCTGAGGATATCGTAGCCCAGATAGGACCTGGTATCCATCTCGAGAGTTTCGAGGTGGGCGATGAGGTCTATGAGGCCTTTGCCAAAGAGGGTTTTGCAATGGAAACCATCAGCAGAAAATACCCAGCTAATGATGGCTCCAAGATAGAGAAGTGGCACATCGATCTACCAGCATGCAATCGCTTGCAATTGGAAGCTTCTGGCATCCCTTCGAGTCAGATAGCTGTTTCTGAAGTCTGCACCTTCCAGCAATACGAAACCTACTTTTCAGCTCGTCGCTTAGGCATCAATTCAGGACGAATCTTTACAGGAATCTTATTGGTTTAATGGGCCTCGAGCCAGTTTTGACCAAAGCCGGAATCAGCCACCAAAGGTACATTAAGGGGGAAGGCTTTCTGCATCTCTTCGATGACGATCTGCTCCACCTTTTCCTTCTCTTCTGGGTAGACGCTGAAGTTCAATTCATCGTGTACCTGCAGAATCATCTTGCTTCGAATGCCTTCAGCCTTGAAACGCTGATGGATATGAATCATTGCCACCTTGATGATATCAGCTGCTGTACCTTGGATGGGGGCATTGATGGCATTTCGCTCAGCAAAGCCTCGAACTGTGGCATTATGCGAGTTAATATCTGGCAGATAGCGACGACGTCCGAATAGGGTAGTGACATAGCCTTTCTGACGAGCCACTTCCTTTGATTTCTCCATGTAGTCGTGTACCTGTGGGAAGGTGGCGAAGTAGCCGTCTATCAGCATCTTAGCCTCGTCGCGAGGAATATCCAATCGCTCTGCTAAACCAAAGACGGTGATGCCATAGATAATACCGAAGTTGGCTCGCTTCGATTTGGTGCGCTCATCGCGAGTCACCTCTTCAATAGGTTTCTTATAGATATTCGCAGCTGTGGCAGCATGGAGGTCTTTACCCTCACGGAACACTTCCACCATATTCTTATCCTGCGACAGATGAGCCATCACACGTAGTTCAATCTGCGAATAGTCTGCGGAAAAGAACAGACAACCAGGCTCAGGAATAAACGCCTTACGAATCTCCTTACCATCCTCGCCTCTGATAGGAATATTCTGGAGGTTAGGATCAGATGATGAGAGTCGGCCTGTAGCTGTAATGGTCTGATTAAACGAGGTATGGATATGTCCTGTGCGAGGATTAATCAGTTTGGGAAGGGCATCGATATAGGTGCCTATGAGTTTCTTTAATCCTCTGTGTTCCAGGATGTCTGCCACGATCTCATGCTTGTTACGAAGTTGCTGAAGCACTTCCTCCGAGGTGACATACTGACCTGTTTTGGTCTTCTTGGCCTTCTCAACAATCTTGAGTTTGTCGAAGAGTATCTCGCCCACCTGTTTGGGCGAGGCGATATTAAACTGTTCGCCAGCCAATTCATAGATACGGGCCTCGATCTCATTCATACGAGTAGTGAATTGTTTTGACGTCTCTGCCAAGGATTCGGTATCCAGACAGACACCATTCATCTCCATTTCTGCCAAAACAGGCATCAGGGGCATCTCTATATTATAAAAGAGGTCTTCGCACTCATACTTCTTCAGTTCTGGCTCCAACTTGTTCTTCAAGCGGAGGGTGATGTCAGCATCCTCAGCAGCATACTCGTAAACCTGAGAGGGTAGGAGAGAGCGCATGGATTGCTGGTTCTTCCCCTTAGGACCAATCAGTTCTTCGATATGAATGGTCTGATAGTTGAGATAGATCTCAGCCATGTAGTCCATGTTATGATGAAGTTCGGGTTGGATGAGGTAGTGGGCGATCATGGTGTCCCACATCGGACCAGCGAGATGGATGTCGTAGTTGCGAAGTACCTCGAGGTCGTACTTCAGATTCTGACCAATCTTGAGGATTTTGGGGTCTTCATACACCTCTTTAAAGATATTAACAATTTTCAACGCTTCTTCACGTTTGGCTGGAATGGGCACATAAAATGCCTCGAATTCCTTCACAGCGAAGCTCAAACCCACCAATTCTGCGTCGATGGCAGAGGTTGAAGTGGTTTCCGTATCTAGACTGAGAATTTCGTTTGTCCTAAAATAATCACAAAGTTTCTTTAAATCCTCCTGATTATCAACGAGTTTGTAATCATGAAGGGTAGTTTTAAGGGTCTCAAAATTCGATTTTTTTGGAAGATCCGACCCGTCGGAGGGAAAATCGGCAAATAAATCGAGCTGTGCGTTCACAGGTTTTGGCTTATTTTGAGGTTTTTTAAGAATTCTGTCTGCGAGACTCTTGAACTCGAGTTCAGTGAAGAGTTTGGTTAATTCTTCCTCATTGGGGTCGACAAGTTTCAGAGCATCCATGTCGAGTTCAACAGGAACATCCGTTTTGATGGTTGCGAGGAAGTAACTCATCTTGATATCCTCAACATGCTCTTCCACTTTTTCGCGAAGCTTACCCTTGATCTCTGACGAACGAGCGATCAACTCTGATACACTTCCAAAGTCGTTGATGAGTTTCGAAGCAGTTTTTTCTCCCACACCTGGACATCCAGGAAAGTTATCAGCAGAGTCGCCCATGAGAGCCAGAAGGTCGATGACCTGGAGTGGGGTAGTGATACCATATTTCTCTGTTACCTCTTTAGGACCCATCGTCTCATAACCACCACCATGACGAGGACGGAAAATCTTTACCTTATCAGTAACCAACTGTCCATAGTCCTTATCAGGTGTCAGCATAAAAGTGTCTACTCCGATGGAATCGGCCTTTTTGGCAAGGGTACCTATCACGTCGTCAGCTTCGTAACCATCTACTTGTAAGATAGGTATGCGATAAGCCTTGAGTATATCTTTGATGATGGGCACAGCCTTGCGGATATCCTCTGGTGTCTCCTCTCGCTGAGCCTTGTATTCAGGAAAAGCCTCACTACGGAAGGTAGGTCCATGAGGATCGAAGGCCACACCGATATGCGTGGGTTGCTCTTTCTGCAACACTTCGTTGAGGGTGTTACAGAAGCCGATAATGGCACTCGTATTCAAGCCCTTAGAGTTGATTCTCGGATTCTTGATGAAGGCGTAATATGACCTGTAAATCAACGCATAAGCGTCTAAAAGGAACAATTTCTGCATAACTTTCTTAATTTTCCGCTCAAAAGTACTCATTTTTTTTTGAATAAGAGAATTATTTCTTATTTTTGTACCAAAATTCTGCTAAAGATGGATTATTTATCGACAATAAGAAGACCGATTGCGGTAGAAATGAACGACTTTACCGAGTTGTTCGAGAAATGCCTTTCTTATAAAGATGGTTTGTTGGGACAAGTGCTTTCGCACATTCGTAAACGTGGTGGAAAGCGCATGCGTCCCATGCTGGTTCTGCTTTCTGCCAAGAACTATGGAGATGTGTCGGATGTGACTCAGAATGCTGCCTTGGGATTGGAATTGCTCCATACGGCCAGTCTGGTTCACGATGATGTGGTGGATGAGAGTAGTGAGCGTAGAGGACAAGCCTCTGTGAATGCCTCTTATGATAATAAGGTGGCTGTATTGGTGGGCGACTATATCCTTTCAACAGCTCTTCTCAGAGTGGCGCTTTCGAATAATCATCAGATTGTCCAGCACTTGGCAGAATTGGGTCGTACGCTTGCTGCTGGAGAGATTCTTCAGCTCTCAAACATTTCCAATCAGGAAATCTCGGAAGATACTTATTATCAGGTCATTGACAAGAAGACAGCTGTTCTTTTCGAATCATGTGCCGCTCTTGGAGCCATCTCTGTTGGTATGCCTGAAGAGGAGGTCGAGAAGGCTCGCCAATTCGGACATAACATAGGTATGATTTTCCAGATTCGCGATGATATCTTTGATTATTACGACTCAAAGGAGATAGGTAAACCTACTGGTAATGATATGACGGAAGGTAAGTTGACACTTCCTGTGATCTATGCTTTGAACCATTCTGATTCTCCAGCCATGCAGACCTTGGCCAAGAAAGTAAAGGCAGGAACCATCAATCACGATGAAATCGCTGTTTTGGTGGAGTTTACCAAGCAGAATGGTGGTATCGAGTATGCTGAGCAGAAGATGGAGGAGTTTGCCAAGAAAGCCCAGAAATATATCGATGAATGCGTGAAACCTGAACTAAAAAAGGCCTATTCGGCTTATCTGGATTATGTGATTCAACGAAACAATTAATGAAATAATAAAACCCTCGCAGATTTGCGAGGGTTTATTGTTTTCAGAAGCACTCGAGCTTGCTTGCTTTTGTTAATCAAAAGAATTTCACTTCTTCTCCGATAACTTCGCTCAGAAGCAGGTTTGCCAATCGCGATGTTCCCATGCGGAACCACTGGTTGGTAAGCCATTTCTCACCCAAAACCTCCTTTACGATGGTGTAGTAAATAAGTGCATCCATCACAGAATTCAGGCCTCCAGCGGGCTTGAAACCAATCTGAATACCAGTCTGCTCGTAGTATTCCTTGATAGCCTGACACATCACGTATGCTGCCTCAGGAGTAGCTGCTGGCTCGAGTTTTCCTGTAGAGGTTTTAATGTAATCTGCACCACTATACATAGCCAAGATAGAAGCTGTTTTGATGTTAGCAGCTGTTTTCAGGCAACCTGTTTCCAGAATTACCTTCATCTTCTTGTCATCGCAAGCCTCCTTCATCTGCTGAATCTCATCACAAACGGTCTCATAGTCACCAGAGAGGAAAGCACCCACGCTGAGCACCATATCGATCTCTGTGGCGCCATCCTTAATGGCTAGCCCTGTCTCTATCGTCTTTACCTCAATCAGGGCCTGAGAAGAGGGGAATGAGCCTGATACACAAGCTATTTCTACACCTTCTACCTCGAGGGTCTCAGAAACCACCTTGGCAAAGCGTGGATATACGCAGATGGTAGCTACGTGGGGCAGGGTAGGATAGGCCTCTTCAAACTGGTTTACTCGCTCTGTAAAGGCGAGTACACTCTCGTCTGAATCGGTGGTTTTCAGGGTGGTCAGCTCTACACTTCCCATCAGGAATTTCTTCACTTCGAGATTATCGTTCTCGTGCACTTTCTCTGCAATGATTTTCTTCACTGCTTCCTTCACTTCCTCGTCGCTGATTTCGAGGTTGTACTTACTCAGAGCCTCCTCAATGCGGCTCTTCTCTGGCATCTCCACGTGGTGGTGGTGATGCTCGTGGTCGTGATTGTGTTCTGCCATAATTATGCTAATAGTTTTTTGTTATGTATATGTCTTAAAGAGTCTCTTTGTGTCTTCTTTTCGATGGATTTCTCGAGTTCTGTGGTGAGATCCACCCCCGTTTGATTGGCCAGGCAGAGGAGTACCCAGAGCACATCGGCCATCTCTTCGCCCAGATTATCCTTCTCGCCCTCCTTGAAGCTCTGATCGCCATATTTGCGAGCCATCACACGTGCCAATTCGCCAACTTCCTCCGTTAAAACGGCCATATTTGTGAGCTCGGAGAAGTAGCGCACACCATACTCCTTGATCCAACGATCCACCAATTCCTGTGCTTCTTTAATCGTCATCTTGCTCTCAACATTTGAATGAATAATATGATAATAGTCATCAGGATAATGACAATATACTGCTTGTTCTCGCGCTCGTATTCTTTCCAATGGAAAGCCTTATACAGAAATACCAGAAGGAACAAAGCTATGCCTATTCCGCAAAGCCATCCGCCATAAATCGAGCCCCAAACAAAGGAACTGACGACCCCAATAATCGCCAAAATCACTCCTGCCAGTTCTATTTCTCGAAGATACTTCTTCATGTTTTATAGTCCAAATAACGATAATCCGACGAGTACCAGGAAGGCGACGGAGATGTAGTTCGACATCTTGTCGTTTTCCTTCCAGTGGATGATGGTCCAAATGCTGGAAAGGGTCATGATACCAAGGCCAATCCAGATGAGGATTCCCATGCTTGCAACACGTCCAATGATGTAGCAAATGAGTGCAGCGAAGTTGACGTAATTCGTGATTTGTCTTCTGTCCATTGTTATTCTTTGTTTTTAGTATCCATGCATATCGTTACTGGACCATCGTTGAGTAATTCAACCTTCATATCTGCGCCAAATTCGCCCGTTCCAACGGGTTTTCCGATGGCTTCAGAAAGGTCTTTGCAGAACGCTTCGTAGAGTGGGATAGAGTGCTCGTGAGAGCCAGCACGGAACCAGCTGGGGCGATTACCTTTCTTATAGGAGGCATAGAGTGTGAATTGACTTACTACCAGAGCCTCGCCCTGTACATCAAGTATTGAGCGATTCATCACATCGTTTTCATCGCCAAACACACGCAGATTGGCTATCTTCTTCACCAGCCAATCCACATCCTCCATCGTGTCCTCATCGCAAATGCCTAAAAGGATCAGGTATCCCTGACCTATTTTGCTTTTCACGTTGCCCTTGATGGTAACGCTGGCATGGGTGACTCGTTGTATGACTGCTCTCATTTCTTGGAATTTTCGGCAAAGATACGATAATTCCTTGATAACTCCAAATTTCTTTGGATTTCATTTTGGAGTTTGTGACAATTGTGACAGTTTTTTCAGCATACCCCCTCCCTCTGAAGATACTATTATATATAATTATATATATATTTATTTATCATAATGTTCAAATGCAAGGGGGCAGGGATGATGAATTAATTGTCACAACTGTCACAAATATAATTTACCCCCAGAGTATGAGGGATATAATTGCTGATTATGCAATCCTATTTCCCCTCCTGTGTAGGAAGGGTTAGGGGCGGTCTGATCAAAGTAAAGCTTGCTTGTTTTCAAACTTGCTTATGTTAATATATTTCACTATGGATTTAGATAAAATGTTCGCATTCCTAACTCCTTCATAATCAATGACTTACGCAAGCTGGAATTTTACTCGGAGTAAACCCGGACTTTCCTCGGAGTAAAGCGGAGGTTTCCTCGGAGTAAAGTCCCAGTTTCCACGGAGAAAACTCTCACTCTTTGGCGTAGAATCCTTCGCTTTGAAATATGTGTAAAGATACTTCGTTATTCACCAGGGTGGAAATGCTCGTAGATAATCTTAGCCTTCGAAGCGCCAATCGCATTGGTAAGCGTTTCAAGGTCGGCCTCACGGATGCGTTTAACGGATTTAAGGGCCTTTAGGAGTTCATCACGCGTCTTTGGGCCAATGCCCTTGATGTCGTCCAACTCGGAGTGTAAAGCACGCTTAGAACGCTTGTTTCTGTGGAATTCTATGGCGAATCGGTGTACCTCATCCTGTATATGAGTGAGCACGTGAAACAGTTCGGATTCTACCTTCAAAGCCACCTTCAGCGGAGGGAATCCGTAGAGCAGTTCGTTAGTTCTGTGACGATCGTCTTTGGCCAATCCAGCGATAGGGATATCGAGGTTCAATTCGTCTTGAATCACCTCACGAATCACCTCCATCTGCCCCTTTCCTCCATCTGCAATGATGAGGTCGGGTAGGGGTTGTTCTTCGTCTAAAAGTCGGGTGTATCTGCGATGCACTACCTCCTTCATCGAGGCATAATCGTCAGGGCCTACAACGGTCTTGATATTGAAGTGTTTATAGTCCTTTTTGCTTGGCTTCATGGCCTTGAAAACCACGCATGATGCCACAGCATCTGTACCAGAGATATTCGAGTTGTCGAAGCACTCAATATGGTAGGGTAGTTTAGGCAGATGAAGTATGTCTTGCAACTCCTTCATCAGTCGTGTTTGCTTCTGTTCAGGATTCAGTTTTTCGGCTTGTTTCAGGCGATCGAACTTATACTGTTTTCCGTTCATAATCGAGAGGTCGAGCAGCTTCTTTTTATCGCCTAATTTGGGCACAGTAAACTTCACGCCATCGAGCTCAACATCTATCTCCTGAGGCACCACAATCTCCTTCGCATCACTCTTAAAACGTGCTCTGAGTTCAATGATACCAAGCTGCAGAAGCTCTTCGTCGCTCTCGTTGAGTTTCTTCTTGTATTCTATCGTAAAGCTCTGATTTACATTACCATTCGATACGTGGATGTAGTTGATAAATGCCATTTTTTCATCGGAAGTAATCGAGAAAACATCCACATTATTAATAGTATGGCTTACCACCTCACTGCTACTTACAAATGCTTCCAGAGCCAGGTATTTCTGCTTCACCTCTTCTGCCTCTTCAAACCTTAGTTCCTCTGAGAGTTTTAGCATTTCATCCTTCAAATCTCTGAGCACCTGACGTGTATTTCCTTTCAGGATTTCCTTGGCTTGGGCGATGTTTTTCTGATAGTCTTCCTGACTCTGTTTTCCTACGCATGGACCCTTACATTTCTTAAGATGATAGTCCAGACAAACGCGATATTTTCCACTCTGGATTCCCTCCTTAGTGATGGGTTGTCTGCAGGTTCGTGGACTATAAAGTGCCTTAATCAGCCCCAGCACTTCATACATCACGCTCACCTTGGCATAAGGGCCATAATATGTACCTCCTTTTTTCTCGATGTTACGGGTCTTGAAGATTCTGGGCAGATACTCGTTTGTGATGCAAATGCTGGGGTAGGTCTTACCATCTTTCAGGAGAACATTGTATCGAGGATTATACTTCTTGATGAGGGAATTTTCGAGGAGTAGGGCATCCTCTTCTGTGTTGACAACAGTATAACTAAGGTCGAAGATTTTACTGACGAGTACTTTTGTCTTGAATCGATCCACTTCCGCATGGAAGTAACTCGACACTCTCGACTTTAGGTTCTTGGCCTTACCTACATAAATAATGGTATGGTCTTCGTCGTAGAATTGGTAGCTACCAGGTTTCTCTGGCAACCTACTTACGATACCTTTCAGATGCTCCAATCGTTTTTCATTCTCTTCCTTCGTCATAGTGCTCTCTTTTGTGAAACCCTTTATTTACAGGCCTTCCCCACGCTCTTGTTTCACGTGGAACAATTTAAAAGCCCCTCCTGAGTGGGAGGGGAGCTTTAATATATTAAATAGTCAGGAGGGTGGTGAGGTCGATGTCCTTGAAGAGGTCACGACCATGCAGACCTTCATCCGTAATCTCGATGATGAAGTTCATGTACACCTTCTTGGGGTGGAAGTGCTGAACCAGGTTATAAGCAGCCTTAGCTGTACCACCTGTAGCCAACAGATCATCGTGGATCAGAACCACATCGTTTTCATCGATGGAGTCGATGTGCATCTCGATGGTATCGACACCATATTCCTTAGAGAACGACTCTTTGATAACTGTTGAGGGAAGCTTTCCTGGTTTACGAGCCAAAACAACGCCACAACCCAGACGACCAGCGAGGGCCGAAGCCATCACAAAACCACGACTCTCGATACCTACGATCTTCGTGATGCCCTTGTCTTTGTAAATGGCCTCGAGTTCGTCGAGCATAATCTGTAAACACTTGGCATCCTTGTAGAGGGTGGTAACGTCTCTGAAGTTGATGCCCTTTTTGGGGAAATCTGGTATGCAACGCAGATTGTCAATCAGTACTTTGTTATTCATAATCAATGAGTTATAGTGTTTGTACAATTATCCTTGTTTCACGTGAAACATCATCGGCCCATCAATACCAGAAGCACATTAATGTCGCTGGGCGATACCCCAGGAATGCGACTTGCCTGAGCCAAAGTTTCGGGCTGAATTTTCATGAGCTTTTGTCTGCACTCCGTAGAGAGACCTTTTAGTTCTTCGTAATTGAAGTGTCCACGAATCTTAATGTTCTCCAAACGGTGCATTTTTTCAGCAACGATCTTCTCGCGTTCGATGTATCCTTTATATTTCATTCTGATCTCTGCAGCCTCTGCAATCTCCTCTTTTCGATTAATCGGGCGGTTTAGTACCTCTTTTAATTGAGGAATCAACTCTGAGAGATTCGAAAGATTCAGCTGGGGACGGTTCACCAAATCGATCAGCTTGCAACCAAACTGGAGTGGGGTAGTGCCAAGTGCCTCAAGGGCAGAGTTAATCAATCGCGGTTTAATCGCGAAGTTCTGACAGAAAGTCTCGATTTCTTCGATATGTTCCTTCTTCTCTATCCACCAATCATATCTATCCCTTTTGGCCAAACCAAGTCCGTATGCCTTTTCCGTTAAACGAGCATCGGCATCATCCTGACGCAGAAGGATGCGATACTCAGCTCTGGAGGTGAACATACGATAAGGCTCATCAACACCCTTGGTTACCAAATCATCGATCAATACGCCAATATATGCTTCGTCGCGATGGAGTACGAAGGGTGAATACTGGCTCTCACTTTCAGCACCAGCTTTCAGGGCTGCATTGATTCCAGCTAAGGTGCCTTGACCTCCAGCCTCCTCATATCCTGTGGTTCCATTTACTTGTCCAGCCATGAAGAGGTTGGAAATAATCTTCGATTCCAACGAATGATTCAGTTGGGTAGGATCGAAGAAATCGTATTCTATGGCATAACCTGGACGATATACCTTTATATCTCTAAAAGCCGGCATCTTCTTCAAAGCCTCTATCTGAACATCCATGGGAAGGGACGAAGAGAAGCCATTCAGATACATCTCATTGGTATCCTCGCCTTCTGGCTCAAGGAATAGCGGATGTTTATCACGATCAGGGAAGGTAACTAACTTCGTTTCAATCGAAGGACAATAGCGAGGGCCTATCGATTGAATCTGTCCATTATATAAAGGTGAGTCCTCGAGTCCACTCTTAAGTATCTCGTGAACTTCCGCATTAGTATTAACGGTCCAGCAAGGCAATTGCTTTAAGGCGCCACCTTTGTTCAGATAACTAAACTGGTAAGGGCGAGTTTCACCAGGTTGAACCTCCATTTCATCGAAATGAATCGAGCGTTTGTCTATACGGACTGGGGTGCCCGTTTTCATTCTGGCCGAAGTGACACCATGCCTCGTGATGCTCTCCGTGAAGTGGGGTACTGCTGGCTCTGCAATTCTTCCACCAGCCACCATCTTTCGTCCTATGTGCATCAATCCGTTGAGGAAGGTTCCTGCTGTAATTACCACACATTTGGCATAAAGTTCTGCACCCCAAATGGTGCGCACACCAATGGCTCGAACCTGACTTCCATCAGAGGCCCCCTCTATGGGTTCAGTAATCAGTTCATCAGCCTGGTCTTGCCAAACTTCCAAATTTTCGGTTTCATCGATATGTTTGCGCCATTGCCAGATAAACTTACCTCTATCGCATTGGGCTCTAGGGCTCCACATAGCCGGACCCTTACCAACATTCAGCATACGGAACTGGATAGAGGTGGCATCAGTAACAAGGCCCATCTGTCCTCCGAGTGCATCTATCTCCCTGACTATCTGACCTTTAGCTATTCCTCCGATAGCAGGATTGCACGACATTTGGGCAATCTTATTCATATCCATCGTTACCAAACAGGTCTTAGCACCCATATTGGCAGAGGCACATGCTGCTTCGCAACCAGCATGTCCACCTCCTATCACGATGACATCATACTTTAGTATCATTATTTTTTCATTTTGGTTGCAAAGATACGAATAATTTTGTATTTTTGCACCGTTTAAAAATAAAATGTTTATCCGAAAGAAGAAATAGGCTATGAATGCCAAGGAAGTAATCAGTTATATGAAATCGTTGCAGGATGACGAGCAACGAAAGATACTCATGGGCTTCTTCAAAACAGGTCCAGGCGAGTATGGTGAGGGCGATGAGTTCTTAGGACTGAAAGTACCCCAGACTCGTGAGGTGGTAAAAGCCGTAGCGAAGGATTTCCCCTTGGACCAAGTGCCTGAATTGCTGATGAATCATTGGCACGAAGTACGCCTTTGCGGATTCTTGATTCTTGTGTCGAAGTTCGAAAAGTTATCGGTGAAACGGCTCGAAAACGATCAATCCGCCATCCGCAAGCGCGATGAGATTTTGAAATTATATCTTAAGTATGCAGAGAAAGCCAATAACTGGGATCTGGTGGATCTCTCAGTACACAAGATTCTGGGCCATTGGTTGCTTTTGCCCTCTACTCTTGGCGATAAGGATTATAAGATAAAGGTGCTCGACGAGTTGGCCCAGAGCGATAACCTCTGGAAACAGCGTATGAGTATGGTTTGTTCGTGGAAGACTTCGCAGATGGGCGATCCGTCGTGGTGTTTGCGATATGCAGAGATTCATCTCCATCATCCTCATGACTTGATGCACAAGGCTGTAGGGTGGATGCTTCGCGAGATGGGTAAACGCGTAGATATGGATCTGCTTCGTGATTTTCTTCATCAGCATGTCCATGAGATGCCTCGCACCATGCTTCGCTATGCCATCGAAAAGATGCCAGAGCGCGAACGTCAATATTGGATGAAATTATAATGGATAATAGTTATGAATCAGAGATACGCTTTATTTTTCGACATTGATGGAACACTCGTAAGTTTTAAGACCCACGAGATTCCACCTTCCACTATCCTTGCCTTGACTCAAGCCAAGGCCAATGGCTCACGTGTTTACATTGCTACAGGACGTCCTCCAATCATCATCACAAACCTGGGTGCCATCGAGCATCTCATCGATGGATACATCACCACCAATGGTGCCTTATGTTATGTTGGCGAGGGGTTTGTAAGTTGCCAACCAATTGATACTCAGGATGTTATGACGTGTATAGAGGATTCTAAGGCCAAAGGATATAGCGTTATTGTTGTGGGCCGGAAGAATGTGGCCGTCCTTGATCCGAAGGGTGATGTGGATCGAATCTTCCGTCAGATGCTGGCTGTGAAGAATCTGGATAAAGCTTCGCCATTAGAGGAAGTACTCCAAGAAGATATCCTACAACTTACGCCTTTCTTCCCCCCAGAATACGAACCAGAATTGATGGCCCGTATGCCGAAATGCGTATCAGGTCGTTGGCATCCGGAGTTTACGGATATCACAGCCAATGGAGCTGATAAGGGTAAAGGCATTCTCGCTATGGCTCGTCATGAGGGATTCGATCCTAGTCGTACCATCGCTTTTGGTGATGGTGGTAATGATACCTCGATGATTCTTCAGGCTGGTATCGGAGTTGCTATGGGTAATGCCATCGATGAACTGAAACAGCAAGCCGACTATGTTACCACATCTGTTGATGACGATGGCATCCTCAATGCCCTTCGCCATTTCCAAGTGATTTAGGGATTGCCTTTACAGACTCGAATTCAAACGTTTTAAATGGCAAAGCAAAAGTTTGCCATCACCATCGCGCAGATGCATACCATTGCCTTGGCAATAGCGGAAGTATTTGCAGGAGGCACATTCGCCCGTTTTCATCCATTCACGATGACGATAGGGATGATAGCGATTCTCCCATACATCCATGAAGTCATCCTCGTAGATATTGCCTTGGTTATAGTCAGCACGAATGCTGGCACATGCAGCTATCGAACCATCAGCCATCACAGACCCCACAGTTATACCAGCCTGACAAGAGAAAAGGCGTGTTCTGACTTCTCCCTCATAATTGCCTAAGAAGCCCTCGCAACCATAGTCCACACGAATCCTACCTTCCTCACGAGTCTTCTTCAGATATTCGAATACCCCACGAAACTCCTCATTGGTCAATCTCATGTCAGGATCCAAAGCAGCACGCCCTACAGGGAAAACAGTAAAGAGTCGCCAACGTTTCACACCCTTGGATATCAAGAATTCCTTGATTTCATCGAGTTTCGGATAGTTCCTACGATTCACACAGGTAACGATATCGAATAAGAAATCACCCTTAGCCACCAGCATATCCAGCGCCTGACTTACCATCTGGAAACTCTGATCATTGCCTCTCATCCAGTTGTGTTCCTCCTCCAAACCATCCAGACTGATAGCCATGGAGCGAATGCCAGCTTTCAGGAGTCCTTGCCAACGTTGAGGGGTCAGATGGAGAGCATTTGTTACCATACCCCAAGGGAATCCTTTTTCATAAATGGCTCTTCCACATTCCTCAATATCTCGTCGCATTAGGGGTTCGCCACCAGAGACGATGACAAACACCTTATGTGGATCCGTCTTTTTCGCGATTCCATCGAGCACTCGCAAAAAATCCTCCTTGGGCATGTCCATGCTCTCTGGTTGCATCTTACAATCACTTCCACAATGACGACATTTTAGGTCACAACGCAAGGTACATTCCCAGAACAGCTGTTTCAGTGGATGTTCCTCGCGCACCATCTTCTGCTGTTGGCGCCATAGTTCCAGGGCGAGTTTCTTCTTGAGGGTTAGTGGGGTAGGTTTCATTATTTCTTCTTTAGTTTGATATCAGCCTTTACGTCAAACTTTCCTGTGTACCATCCATTGCCTTTTTCTGTCTGGGTCTTTGGCAGAGTATTAACGAAAATGGTATCACTCAGAAATTCTCCTCCGTTAGCCTCGCCATCGATGTCCTCGACGATAATTTCTCGCCCCCTTGTTGAGGAGAATTCCTTCAACGTAAAACTTCCTTTGGCATCTGTCTGCACAATCTGAGCAAATTGGCTATCCAAGTCAGAACCATAAGGTGCCTTCACGTTGATGCCTTGGATAGGATTGCCTGCTTCATCTGTTACGGAGCCTTGAACTACATAGTCGGCATACGGACAGCCATACTCTTCTACATCCACATCCCTGTTCTCATCAGTTGATGAGCAACCATAGCCTAACATGGTCAGCAGAGCTGTTAAAATAGCATTGTACCAGCGATTAAATCTTACTTTCATCTTACTTTTTCTTTTAATGGGTTCTTTCTCTAATAACTGATTTGGAGAGGAATCCTTGCATCATATCGCGTTAATTATTCTTAATCTGTACCAAATAGTCTGCAACACACCCCTCATGGCTAGGTAGACGATCATGGCGAGCCATAGTCCGTGATTGCCCAAAAGAGGCTCCGTTAGCAAGTACAAACCAAAGAAACAGAGGGCTGAGACGAACGAAGATACCAGCATGCCACGAGTGGCTGTAATGCCAATGAAGATGCCATCCCAGATGAAAGCTACACTTCCAGCTGCTGGCACGAGCCAAGTCCACCAAAGATATTCGTCTGATACAGCTATCACCTGGGGTTCATCCGTCAGGATGCTGAAGATCCATCTGCCACCTATGATATATAATAAGGTGTAGACTGTTGTTACTATCAGCATCCACATCCAGAGTCTGCGAAGTGTTTCGCTGAAGGCTGTTTTGTTCTTGGCTCCATACGTCCTGCCTCCAAGTGCCTCACCAGCATAGGCAAAGCCATCCATGAAATAGGAGAAGAAGAGATAAAGTTGCATCATGACCGTATTTACTGACAGAATCACAGCTCCACTACGTGCTCCTGCAGAGGTGAAGTAGAGGTTTACAGTCACCAAGCAAAGCGTACGAAGGAAGATGTCGCTGTTTACATGGAAGAAGGCGCTGATATCCTTGAAAAGTCTTTCGCCACGATAATAGGGGAACAATCTTCCGTAATACTTCAGCAACAAGGCGATAGCCACGATGAAACCAGCATATTGTGCTATAACAGTACCCAGAGCCACACCCTCGATCTTCATGCCAAAACCATAAACCAGCGTGAGCGAAGCCAGGATGTTCACCACGTTCTGCATGATGCTGATGAACATGGGGAATCGCGTGTTCTGCATACCAATAAACCAACCCATCAGACTGAAAAGTGCCAACGAAGCAGGAGCACCCCAGATCACGATGTTAAAGTAGGTGGAAGCAAAGGGCGCAACATCTTCCGTAGGACCAATCAAGGCGAAAGCAGCCCATTTCATCGGCATTTGAAGCACCACCAACAAGAGGGCGATACCAAGGGCGATGACGACAGAACGCACCAGAATCCTTGTGACTTCAGTCAAGTCTTTGCGCCCCAAAGCCTGGGAGGTCATACCACTCGAGCCCATCCGTAGAAAACCAAAGAGCCAATAGACGAGATTGAATATCATCGAACCCACTGCCACAGCCCCTATGTAAACAGGACTACCCATGTGGCCAACAATAGCCACATCGATCATTCCAAGAAGAGGCACCGTGATGTTTGAAACGATGCTAGGAAGGGCAATTTGTAAGATTTGACGGTCTCTGATATTCATTTTCGTTGCAAAGTTACGTTTTTTATTTTATTTTTCGTAATTTTGCACCCAAAATTCGAAAGGTATGAATATAGAAGCATTGATCAGCAAGGCTGCAGGTGAGGCTGTTAAGGCCCTTTATGGCATGGATGCCAACGAAAAAATGCTGCAGCTGCAGAAGACGAGAAGTGAGTTTGAGGGTAACCTGACACTCGTGGTGTTCCCCTTTGTAAAGGCTGCCAAGAAGAGTCCTGAGCAGACGGCCCAGGAGATTGGCGAATATCTGCAGCAGAATTGCTCGGCTGTAGAGAAGTTCAACGTGGTGAAGGGATTCCTGAACCTCAGCGTGGGCGATGGTGCATGGACAGAATTGCTGAGCGCCATCGATAAGGACGATAACTTTGGCATGAAGAAGGCCACAGAGGATTCTCCCCTTGTGATGATCGAGTATTCATCGCCCAATACCAACAAACCCCTTCACCTCGGTCATGTGCGTAACAACCTGTTAGGCTGGTCGTTAGCCCAGATTATGGAGGCTAATGGCAACAAGGTGGTGAAGACCAATATCGTGAACGATCGTGGTATCCACATCTGCAAGTCTATGCTGGCTTGGTTGAAGTGGGGTAATGGTGAAACCCCTGAGACCTCTGGCAAGAAGGGCGACCACCTGATTGGCGACTACTACGTAGCTTTCGATAAGCATTATCGCGATGAAATCAAGGAACTCGTGGCCCAGGGTATGGACGAGGAGAAGGCCAAGCAAGAGGCTCCCCTCATCAAGGAAGCCCATGAGATGCTGGTGAAATGGGAGCAGAACGATCCTGAGGTTCGTGCCCTTTGGGAGAAGATGAACTCCTGGGTTTATGCTGGTTTCGATGAGACCTATCAAAAGATGGGCGTATCATTCGATAAGATCTATTACGAGAGCCAGACCTACCTCAAGGGTAAGGCCAAGGTAGAGGAAGGACTCGCCAAGGGACTCTTCGAGCGCCATGAGGACAACTCCGTTTGGGCTGATCTCACTAACGAGGGTCTGGACCAGAAACTCTTGCTCCGTAGCGATGGAACCAGCGTTTATATGACTCAGGACATTGGTACGGCTGAGATGCGCTTCCAGGATTTCCCCATCGATAAGATGATCTACGTAGTAGGTAATGAGCAGAACTACCACTTCCAGGTGCTTTCAATCCTGCTCGATCGCTTAGGCTTCAAGTGGGGTAAGGAGCTCACACACTTCTCTTATGGTATGGTGGAACTCCCCAATGGTAAGATGAAGTCTCGCGAAGGAACTGTTGTCGATGCTGACGATCTGATGCAGCTGATGGTGGAAGATGCCTACAAGACCTCGATGGAACTGGGCAAATTCGACGATATGACAGAAGAGGAACGTCGCGAGATAGCCCGTATCGTTGGTATGGGCGCCCTGAAGTACTTCATCCTCAAGGTGGATGCACGCAAGAACATGCTCTTCAATCCAGAGGAAAGTATCGATTTCAACGGCAATACAGGTCCTTTTATCCAGTATACCTACGCTCGAATCCGTTCTATCCTCCGCAAGGCTGGAAATGAGGTTCAATCTTCAACTTTCAATATTCAATTGAATGAGAAGGAAGTGGAACTCATCCAGAAGATGAACGAGTTTGGTGCAGCAGTAGAGCAGGCTGGTAAGGACTACTCGCCCTCTGGCATCGCCAACTACTGCTACGAACTCACCAAGGTGTTCAATCAGTTCTATCATGACTACTCTATCCTCAACGAGCCCGATGAGCAGAAGAAGCTCTTCCGCCTTGTTTTGGCCAAGAACGTAGCCAAGATCATCAAGAACGCCATGAGTCTGCTGGGCATCGAAGTGCCTGAGCGTATGTAGGATTCAATTTGCTATTAGAAATTGAAGACTGAGAATTTAAATCCCCCAACAAATCGTCATGATACCGTACTTCCTTTACCTTTGGAAGTACGGGCTGACGCTTGGGCTGTGGATGCAGCTTGTAGTGGAAATCCTGGTCCGATGGAGTATCAGGCCATCGATCTGCAAACGGGTTATCGAGTGTTCCACTATGGTCCTGTTCATGGCACAAACAATATAGGTGAGTTCCTCGCCATCGTCCATGCCTTGGCCCTTTGCTGGAATCAAGGTTTGCACGATAAAACCATCTACTCCGATTCTTACAACGCCATTCTCTGGGTTCAAAAGCGTAAGTGTAAGACCTCATTGGAGCGCAATCCTAAGACAGAGCCCCTTTTCCAGATTATCGCTCGCGCTGAAAACTGGCTACAAACCCATAACTATCGCAATCCCATCATCAAGTGGGAAACCCAGAAATGGGGCGAAGTCCCAGCCGACTTCGGGCGCAAATAAGTCAAATTTGGGCTTTGGATGGTCTAAAGTCCTACTTTGAATAGCTCTCATTTTAGCTTTCCACGTTTCCCCCTTTTAAATTCTCTAGAGAATTCAGGACTTTACTCCGAGGAAAGTCTGGGTTTACTACGTCTAAACCTTCAAATTCTCTAGAGAATTTAAAAGCCCTCATTATGGAAACCTCCAGAGAGAACCTTTTAAAAGGAGGCTTAAGACGGCTAAAACGCTGATTTTTAACTATTTGCGAAATGTGGTAATGATGTTTCCATCGTAATTCTCAGACGAGGCAACGATGGCGTTGGCAGGGATTTGTGGGGCGCGAGTGCCATCGGAAACGGTGAGCTGGGTGTTGGTCTCTACGCGAATCTCATCCCAAAGGCCTTGAACCAAGAAGCTTCGAAGCGTTTCAGCACCTCCTTCTACGATGAGCGACTGGATGTTGTGGGCATGGAGACTCTCGAGGTTCAAGGGGTGGGCATGATCGATGACAAGGCGCTTGGGGTTGGGACCTCGCCACTCGCGAACGTTCAGCTGAGGTTTTTCGCGTTCATCAGTTACTCGACCTACGAGGATGGCATCTTCCTCAGCACGAAGCTTGTGGGAGAGCATCTTGGTGAAATCATTTGAGATCTGCACAGGTTGGAAGTGATCGTCGATGAAACCATTAGCCGTCTGGGCCCATTTCAGGATGATATAGGGCCGTTTTTCGCGATGGAATGTGAAGAAACGACGATTCAAGGCCTTGCATTCTTCCTCGAGCACACCTACTTCGACCTCGATGCCAGCCTCGCGAAGCTTGCGGATGCCTCGACCCTGAACTTCTGCGAATTCATCGATGCAACCTATTACCACACGACGTACACCTTTCTTAATAATCAGGTCAGCACAAGGAGGCGTTTTGCCATAATGCGAACAAGGCTCGAGCGAAACGTAGATGGTGGAGTCTTTCAGATGGGGCTCGTCCTCGGAACTTACTGAAGCAAAGGCATTTACCTCGGCATGACCCTCGCCACAACGTACGTGGTAGCCCTCGCCAATGATTCGTCCATCGTACACAATTACGGCTCCAACCATGGGGTTGGGCTTCGCATTCTGTCGTCCGTTCTTGGCCAGTTGAATGCAGCGTCGCATGAATTTTTCGTCGTTTGTCATACGCTTTTCCATTTCTTTGCCACAAAAGTACACAGAATCTCTGAGACTACAAAACTTTTGAGACAAAAAAGAGGGTGTGTCATATCGACACACCCTCTTTTTATGTTCTATACGAATTGCTTTCTTTCGCTTATTCGACAGTAAATACCAAGTCTGGATCCATCACATATGTCCAGTTTGCCGGATCCAAGATACTTACCCAAGTAGTAAATGGAGTATATGCTGAACTGAGCTTCGTATATTCTATAGGCCAAAGGGTACCAATAGGAGCGCAAATCTTTTGTGGGGCTGAACCTATTGGTGCTTCCAGATTATAGTTGTTTTCAGCCCCACCATTAGGATTCACTGTTACAGGAATTGCATCAATACTTGCATACTTAGGACTACCATTTACTGCTGCAATAGTAAACTCCTGATAGTTAGCCTTGTTCAAACCGGTATTTGTCATCTGGCCAAGTGTTACATTAACACCATCAATAGCGATAGGAAGTTTACCACCATGTGCGAGTACCTTAATCTTAATCTCACCAGTACGCATAATCGTTGCATCAAAAACTACGTCGTTGAAGTCGAAGTCATTTGCACCCATGTCTTCGCAGAGCACACGACCTTCAGCTACGATAGGATTTGGCTCAGTAAACTTTTCTGCCTCACCAATCCTAATAACCCAATGAGAAGGATTCTTGTTACTGTTCTTCGGAGGGAATTCAAACACTAAGAAAGATTCTTTTAATAGCCACTCACCTGTCTCTTTATGATAAGCAGACGGTGTGATAAAGCCATAATTATAATTATAAGTACCGTCCCCATTATCTACACGGAACAATCTGCCGTTATTATCAGGAGAGCCACCCATATCAGCCATCAGAGTTGTGCGTGCTGCCGATTTGTTAAGGTGACCATAAAAGTAAGTTGTCTCAATATCAAGATAATCTCCAGTTAAGTCGAATGCGGTAGTACTTTTACCTTTTGAAAAACCAGTAACATCTTCCCATTTTCCTGTTTTAGAATTGTATGCCTGCAACTGGGTGCCATTTTTAATATTACCACCATCAGGCTGCTCTACATGCTGCAAGAAATAGTTGCTAAAATTAAAACCTTCCAGAGTTTTGATATTAGAACTAAAACCTGCCAAAGCATTAGCATTCCAGCCTTCTGCATTCTGGTTTCCACCCGCAAAATTATCAGGGATAATCCACAGTTGATCAGAAGAAGAATAGGCTGTACGTGTTAAACTACGACCTGTGGTCTGATCGAAACCCCACTTATGACCTTTTGCAATGGAACCAAATTCCTGGGTAAATGCATGATCATAATCATTAACTCTCACCTTGTCAGCGTAATTCTCGTCGTAAACGTCACGAGAACAAGCTGTGAATGCAATGCCTAATGACAGCAATGCCATTCCCTTAATCATCAATTTCTTCATACGTGTAATTATTAAAAGATTTGCGTCTATAATTGTTCTTTAGTTTTTTTGAATAATTTTACATAATGGTCTTTACGCTGCTAATCTAGTTGTGGAAAAGGATACACATATCACTTTCTCCGATGCAAATATATATATTTTAATTCAGATTCTATGTATTCGCCCATATAATTTATATTATTTAACAAATCAAAAATCAACATATCTTAGTTGCTATCAGATACATAAGTATGCCTTGTCTTGAATTTGACGAATCGTTTGTTAAAATCCCTTTAATCAAGGGCTATCTTCTTTTTTTGGTGTACCTTTGCATCATGAATTATGAAGAATTCTGGCAACCACTAACAAAAGTGTATGATATAGGTGAGGCAAAAGCCATTGCCCGTATGATCTATGAGATACGTTATGGCTTAACCTTAACGGATATTGTCATGGGCAAAGCTGACGAATGCCCAGATGAAGAATTGAAAGCTATACAAGAGCGTCTCCTCAAAGGCGAACCAGTACAATATATCATAGGTGTGGCTGATTTCTATGGACGTGAGTTTAAAGTGGCTCCAGGCGTGCTGATTCCAAGGCCTGAAACATCTGAGCTGTGTGAGTGGGTTTTAGAGTCGAAAGGTGAAAGGCTACGGGTAGACGAGCTTTGCTCGGGAATGTGGCGAGAGGTGAGAGATTACTCTATGCTCGACATAGGAACAGGAAGCGGATGTATTGCTATTACGTTGGTTTTGGAGATGCCAGAGGCGAAGGTTTCGGCTTGGGATATCTCAGACGATGCCCTTCGTATTGCAGAAGAGAATGCCCAAAAGCTTGGAGCGAATGTTTTTTTCGAGAAAATGGATGCTTTGGACATTTCTCTCACCTCTAAACAATGGGACGTAATCGTGAGCAATCCACCATATATCAAGCCCGAAGAGCGCGATGGAATGGAGAAAAACGTGCTCGACTATGAACCAGAACTCGCCCTCTTTGCACCAGAAACGGAGCCCATTATATTCTATCAGCGCATAGGTGATTATGCTTCGAAGAGTCTGAATCCAGGTGGAACGCTTTATTTCGAGTTGAATCCTCTGACAGCTGAGGCCGTTGGCGATTATCTACGCCAAATAGGTTTCCAGGAGATTGTATTTCGTCAAGACCAGTTTGGCAAGCAACGATTCCTTAAAGCTAAGAAGATATGAAAAAGGAGATGACAGAACAAGAGGCTTATCTGCAATTGGCTACGCTTTGCGCCCAAGCAGAGCATTGCGAGCAAGAGATGCGCGACAAGATGAAGCGTTGGGAGATCGATGAAACGGTGCAGAATCGAATCATCGATCGATTGGTAAAAGAGCGATATATCGATAATGAACGCTATGCCAGAGCTTTCGTGAAGGATAAGATTCGCTATAACAAATGGGGTAGGCGGAAGGTGCAACAAGCCCTGTGGATGAAGCGGATAGACAATGACATACAGCAACGGGTGCTCGATGAAATCGATGATAAGGAGTATCTGGATGTGCTTCGCCCTTTGCTGAAGCAGAAGCGAAAGAGCACAAAGGCTGCAAATGACTATGAACTGAACCAAAAACTCGTGCGTTTTGCCTTAGGGAGAGGTTTTACGTTCGATATCATCCGCCAATGCTTGGAGGTGGACGAAGAGATGGATTATGGCGATGAA
>Ga0247611_10003003_pt1 | contig 25908 bp, 27 predicted proteins | sample 177DNAGHGhighgp2_FD_192422 | JGI IMG/M metagenome (GOLD analysis project Ga0247611, IMG submission 192422) | Sheep rumen microbial communities from Palmerston North, Manawatu-Wanganui, New Zealand - 1770 DNA GHGhigh gp2 | ecosystem: Host-associated > Mammals > Digestive system > Stomach > Rumen... | reverse complement strand
ACGAAATTATATATCATAAACATAATGATATGAATTATGATGTCATGACAAATCTTGTAACTGAAAACATTAAAAATCTATTTAAAAACGATCTAGTTTAACTAAATCGTTTTTTGTTCGCAATATTCGTATACTGGGTATGTAGGAATTTTTACTAAAAAAGGAACTGATTTCTCAATTCCTAATATCTTAATATTGCGATGTTTTTCATAGTAGCAAAAAATATAATTACTCCTGTTAAAATGTATTGCATTTTAACTCTTTTGTTAAGCAAATCACATTAACCTAAAAGATTATATTTTTGGTCTATGCTGAGCCTTACCTTCAACTAAACTTGTAAATAATGGATTATTAATTATATCCGACAATTCCATTATTGCATATTCACTATACAATTTTGTTTCAAATTCTGATTGTTGTTCTTCATCTTCAAAGGACAAATTTTCTTCTCCTACAATCTTTTTAAAGTTATTATAAATATTTGGATATCTACTTTCAATTTCTATTACAATTTTATTTAATGGTAGCTTAAACTCATTATACATTGAACCATCAAACAAATAATTAAAATCTCTATTTACATTATTTAGTTCTTTTAATGCAAAAAATTCTAGTAAAAGAAGTCCTTTTTGCTCAATATCATTTAATTCAGCATTACAATTTTTATAAAAATCTCTTGTTAATTGTGCACCAATTAAATTTGCATGTGATTCAATTGCAATGGATTCATAGTTAGAATCGTAAAAAAGTCTACCAGTTGGCATCATTCTTCTAATTCCTCGTTCAATACAAACTTTCTTTAAATTAGCATCTTTGAAGTTTTTGTTTTTTATGTTAAATTCATCATAAACGTGTGCAATTTCGTGAAATAACACAAATATATTAAGTGGATTAGTTCCGTCATAAATACTTTTTACAACTTTTTCACTTATTATTATTTGAAATGTATTGGTTTCTTCAACAAATCCTTCTGATCCTTTGATGTCTTTTTCTAATGGTTTAATATAACAATTGCAGTGTGATTTTTTATCTAAAAAATATTCATTACTTGCTCTGCATATTTAATTAAAGAGTTTTTAAATTGATAAAAATCTATATTTAGTTTAACTTCATTATGTATTAATGAAAAATAGTTTTCAAATTCATTCATTTTAACACCTCTTACATATAAGTATAACATATTTTTTGATAGTAGCAGAAAAAATTAATCATCGTAATATTACTATTTTCTGAACAAAAAAGACTAGATTTCTCTAGTCTTCTAATAATTATATATTAATTCTTCTTTGCTTTGATTGCAGCTTGTACGACAGTTTACCTCGGCAGTCATTTTTCTATTTGACTAAAAAGACTAATTTTTTCATTTGTTTTCTATTTTTTTACTTCATTTATATATTTATAGTTTAAATTGTTTTCTTTGGAAATAGCAGGTCTTTTAGTTTCTTTTTCATATGAATCTCTTGCAGATTTAGCAACTGTTCCACCTCTTTTAGCAACTTTAATATTTTCGCTTAATCCACTAGGATGTTCTTCTTTGGCAATATCCCGAGCTGCAATTTCTCCAATATTTGTTAATGCAACTTCGATATCAGTCATATTATCTCTTAAATTTTCTTTTCTAATACCTTTATACACTTTATAATCTTGAGCAGTCATCCCCGACCATTCTTTATATATAGCATTAGTAAGTATTGCATATTCAGCATTATTCTTAATACCACCATCGTGCCATACTTTAGTTAATTTTTTTCGATCAATAATAGCTTTAATCCTTGCTTCAATCCATTCTAGTGTATATCCTTTTTTTAAATAAAAATCTATCATTTCATCTATTCCTTTAGATGGATCAAATACTTCATCAACTTTTTGTCTTCCAAGTTTAGCTAACCATATCTTAAACGGTTCTGCTTTGGGACTAGGTACTGACTCAATTAATCTAAATATTCCTTCAGTATCTAAAGTATCAGTTTCTCGAAGTTTCCCATCTTTGGCTTTCATTTTCAACTGCACGATTTTTTCGTGCAGTTCACTTCCTTCTTCAATTAAGTGCCTTTTTAAATCACTCCAATAATTTCTAGGAATTTTAGCATTGGTTAGTGTAAAAATTACATCTACTACACTAAAGTAATAATCCTCTTTTTCACTATCCCAAATACTCCTTATTTCATTTCCTTCAAATAAGTTTGTTAATGTTTCTAATTTATTGTTCATTTGATTCCTCCTTTTTTACAATTTTCAATTTATAACCAAGTGCATCCAATAGTTTAGTAAAATTACTAATTGACATAGAATGCATATTCTTCTCCATTCTTGCAATTGTAGACTGTGCTATTCCTATTTTCTTTGCTAAATCCCTTTGACTCATTTTTGATTCATACCTTATTTTTATATATTTACATATTAAATCAAATTCTTCATCACCTATAACATACTCATTTATATCTTTCATAATATACCTCTTAAACCAATGATAGCAAATATGCATTATGTTGTCAACAAAAAAAGATTAAATATTTCTATTTAACCTTTTATCTTTATAAATTAATTCCTCTTTGCTTTGATTGCAGCTTGTGTTACTGCGTTGTTTGGGTAGCAAAACTTTATTTTTACTAAATTGCTTATCTAAAATCTATTATATCACATATTTAGTAAATCGGAATATCTTAATCTTCCGAGCAAACAAAAACAGGAATGCTCGTGTTCATTGCATTTATGAATAAGTTAATACATTATATTATTTCTTATTTTTATTTAACAAGCCGCTTTACTTTTCCTTTATTCAAATCAAATTCTGATTCAAACATGATATGAGTTATTTCAGAAATAGATTTAATATAATTATCAAATAATCCTTTTTCTTTTAATTCAATAATAAAATTTTTAACTTCTTCTTCATCACATACATAGCAATTATTAAAATCGAAAGCATATGGAAAACCTACTTGTTTACCGCTTAATTCATAACTACTATTATAAGCAATAAATAATTCTATACCTGAAACGAATTCTCTTGCTTTAAATCTATTAAACTTGTGCGCTGCTGGATATAAATTAATACTGTGTGATATCATTCTTTGAAATGCCATACTTAAATTATTATTAACAACCATAAACATTTTTTGATATTCTTTTGGTATACCATTTTTTTCAAATATTCCTATTGCTGTTCCATCAGTAAAAGAAATAGTACTTGGCTGTGGATATGTCATACTTCTATCACCATTATCATCTTTTAAAATATGCATAATCAAATATATATTCTTTGCCTCTACTCCAATAAATTTTTTATGTAACATAAACCTTCACCTCACAAGTAATTTATTGTACATTAAAGCTCTTATTATTGCAAGCAAAAACAAGAATGTTCCAATAATCGCAATATTACTATTTTATGAACCGAAAAAAAGACCAGAAAATCTCTAGTCTTTTATACTCTTATTATTAATTCTTCTTTGCCTTAATTGCAGCTTGTGCAGCAGCAAGTCTTGCAACTGGAACTCTAAATGGTGAACATGATACATAATCAAGTCCTACATTATGATAGAATTCAATTGATTTAGGGTCTCCACCAGTTTCTCCACATACACCTAAATGAAGTTCTGGACGTGTAGATCTACCTTTTTCAGCAGCCATTTTAATAAGTTGACCAACACCTTTTTGATCAAGTGTCTTAAATGGATCTTCTTCATAAATCTTATTCTCATAATATGATGGTAAGAATTTACCAGCATCATCTCTTGAGAATCCAAATGTCATTTGAGTTAAATCATTTGTACCAAATGAGAAGAATTCAGCTTCTTTTGCTATTTCATCAGCAGTTAATGCTGCTCTTGGAATTTCTATCATAGTACCAACTTTATAATTCATTTCAATTCCAGCGTTTGCTATTTCTTCATCTGCTGTTTTAACAACTATATCTTTAACAAATTTTAATTCTTTAACTTCTCCTGTTAATGGAATCATAATTTCAGGAACTACATTCCAATCTTCATGTTTTTTCTTTGTATTAATTGCTGCTCTTATTACAGCTCTTGTTTGCATTTTAGCAATTTCTGGATAAGTTACTGCTAAACGACATCCACGATGTCCCATCATTGGGTTAAATTCATGAAGTGAAGCAATAATATCTTTAATTTGTTCAACTGTTTTTCCTTGAGCTTTAGCAAGTTTTTTAATATCAGCTTCCTCAGTAGGAACAAATTCATGAAGAGGTGGATCTAAGTATCTTATTGTTACTGAATTACCTTCTAGAGCTTCATATAACTCTTCAAAATCTTTTTGTTGATAAGGTAATATTTTATCAAGTGCCGCTTCTCTTCCTTCTAGAGTATCAGCACAAATCATTTCTCTAAATGCAGCTATTCTATCTTCTTCAAAGAACATATGTTCTGTACGACATAAACCAATTCCTTCTGCTCCAAGTTCACGAGCTTTTCTAGCATCTTTTGGAGTATCAGCATTAGTTCTAACTTTTAATGTTCTAAATTTATCAGCCCATTCCATAACTCTTCCAAATTCACCAGTAATTGTAGCATCTACAGTAGGAATAATTCCATCATAGATTGCTCCTGTTGAACCATCTATTGAAATATAATCTCCTTCATGATATGTTTTACCACCTAATGTGAATTGTTTATTAACTTCATCCATTATAATATCGCCACATCCAGATACACAACAAGTTCCCATTCCACGAGCAACAACGGCAGCATGAGAAGTCATTCCTCCACGAACTGTTAAAATACCTTGAGCAGCTTTCATACCAGTAATATCTTCTGGAGATGTTTCAAGTCTAACTAAAACAACTTTTTCTCCTTTTCCACCTATTCCTTGTACTGCAGCATCTTCTGCTGTAAATACAACTTTTCCACATGCAGCTCCAGGAGATGCACCAAGTCCTTTTCCAACAGCTTGAGCATTCTTCAAAGCTTTACTATCAAATTGTGGATGAAGCAATGTATCTAAATTTCTTGGATCAATCATTTCAACTGCTTCTTCTTCTGTACGCATACCTTCATCTACTAAATCACATGCAATTTTAAGTGCTGCTTTAGCAGTTCTTTTACCATTTCTAGTTTGAAGCATATATAATTTACCATGTTCTACAGTAAATTCCATATCTTGCATATCACGATAATGTTCTTCTAATGTTTTACAAACATCTTTAAATTGTTTAAATGCTTCAGGAAATTTTTCTTCCATTTCTGTTATATGCATTGGAGTTCTAACACCAGCAACAACATCTTCACCTTGAGCATTTGTTAAAAATTCTCCAAATAAACCTTTTTCTCCAGTAGCTGGATCTCTTGTAAATGCAACACCTGTACCACAATCATCACCCATATTTCCAAAAGCCATTGATTGAACATTTACAGCAGTACCCCATGAATATGGAATATCATTATCTCTTCTATAAACATTAGCTCTTGGATTATCCCATGATCTAAATACAGCCTTAATAGCTCCCATTAATTGTTCTTTTGGATCACTTGGAAAATCTGATCCAATCTTTTCTTTATACTCAGCTTTGAACTCATTTGCTAATTCCTTCAAATCATCAGCACTAAGTTCAACATCTAATTTAACACCTTTTTCATTTTTCTTTTTATCAATCAATTCTTCAAAGTATTTTTTACCAACTTCCATAACAACGTCAGAATACATTTGAATAAATCTTCTATAACAATCCCATGCCCATCTTGGATTATTAGATTTTTCAGCTAATACATTAACAACATCTTCATTTAATCCTAAATTTAGTATTGTATCCATCATTCCAGGCATACTTGCTCTAGCACCACTTCTTACCGAAACTAATAAAGGATTCTCTTTATCTCCAAATTTCTTTCCTGTGATACTTTCCATTTTTTCAATATATTCATTTATTTGTTCTTGAATTTCAGAATTAATCTCTCTTCCATCCTCATAATATTGAGTACAAGCTTCAGTAGTTATTGTAAATCCCTGAGGAACTGGTAACCCAATATTAGTCATTTCAGCAAGGTTAGCACCCTTACCACCAAGAAGTTCACGCATATTAGCATTTCCTTCTGTAAATAAATATACATATTTCATATAATCCTCCCAACCAGTATATTATATAAAAAAAAAGTTATTATTTCAATAACTTTTTGTTGTTTTTTACACTATATACTTACTCATTATGTCTAAGAATTTTTCTTCCAGTTTTTTCCACCCATCCTATTACATTCAGATTCTGTAACATCAGATGCTGTTTTATTATTAGATAATGTACAAGTACCATACTCTTCTCTATCAAAAATACTTTTACAATCATTAAATCCTTCATATTTGTCATTATCTAAATTTTCCCAACAGGTGTACCAAGACTTTGTATCTCCGACCTCACTACCAAAAGATTCATTTAATACCCACATAAATAATCGAACAATAAATGGTACCAAAAAGATAATAATACCATATATAATTCTTTTTATAAAAGTTTTTACATGTTTAGGTCCATCTTTCTCATCATTAGAAGTAACAGCTCTAACTAAATCAAAAGTACCATACCCGATTAGTATTAAAGGAACGCTCCATTGTAAAATACCAATTATTGTTTTAACTATTCTTAAAATAAATCGAAAATTATTACAAGCATCAAAACATTCTAATATATTAAACATAATATCACCTCAAATATCTAATATAATTTTATATTAGATTAAGAAATAAATCAAGTTTTTTTTAAATATAAATAAAAAAGAACTATTAAATTAGTTCTCTTTTAGCAATTTCTATCACTCCAAAATTGTCCATCTAATTTAGTACATGTTGAACTACTAACATTAGTACATTTCTTTTGATTAGTATCTTCATCAATGTATTCACATCTTCCAGTTTTTGTACTACTTGAACCACTTCCATTACTTGAAGTCTTACTATTATAGCATTCAAAGAAATTTTTAGAAGTTGCTTCCGCATCATCTGAAGGGAATATATTTCCTAAAACTGCAAATGCTAATCTAACAAGCCATGGTACTAAGAAAATTGCAATACCAAAAATAACTCTTTTGGCAAAACCTTGCCATGCTTTCTTTTGTTCTTTTTCATCACCATTTGTCATTGCCTTAAATAAATCCCAAACACCATAAACTATTAAAATAGCAGGTACAACCCATCCAACAATTCCTATAATTATTTTTACACCACCAACTAAAGCTGAAACTTCTTCTCCACATTCTAATAAAACCTGAAATAAATTCATATTTACTCCTCCTCCTACATATATATAGAATATACTAAAAAATTTAAAAAATCAAGTAATATTATCAAATTAATAATTATTTTGATTTTTTTTGACATAATCATAACAACTTTTCCATTTATTATCATAATCCATAGGTAATATTTTATCAACCGCATTTAATATAAATGGAACTAAAAATGGAACTAAATAAACACATATTGCATAAACTATTTTTAAGAAAATTCCATCCCTTAATTTTTTTACTTCTTTTTCATCTTTAGATACAATTAACTTAAAAATATCAACTGTACAAAAAATAATTAAAACTATTGGTACAAAGAAATGAACTACATCTAATACTTGAATAAGAACATTAAGTATCATTTGAAAATCAGTTGTACACATATAACATCACCCTTTATGGAAATTATACAACAATAATAATAAAAAAGCAACTATTTAAATAAACTAAATAGTCCCTTTTTAGTAGATTTCTTTGAATTATCTTCAATTATCCCTAACTTAATTAAAAATTTATCTAAATTTTGATTATGAATTCGATCATTTAATGGAGATAAATTATAATATACAGTAATATTAGCTTCTTTAGCGAATTGACTAATTTCATTAGGAGCTAATAAACTATTTACAAAGACAACTTTCTCTCCTTTTAATTTTATAAAAGCATCTCGACTTTTATATAATAATTTATTAACAGTAAATAATGATGGATTTACTAAATTAATAATATCATCACAAACATTTTCCCCATTATATTCATTTAAATCAACTAGTATTAAATCAACCCCCAAATTATTTTTTATAAAATCCGGTAATTTATCTGCAGTAATAGAATACATTTCTGAACTATTATAAAATATAAAATCTTTTTTATTAACTTCAACAGCAATTACACTTTTATGATGAACTTCCTCTAAAGATTTTTTTATCATATAAATGATTTCCGTTGAAAAATTGTTTTCAGTAGTACTTCTAAATCCTAAAACTATTCTACCAGGAGCTTCAGTATTATCATATAAATTTTCTTCTTCTTTAGGAGGTTCTTCAGGTTTCTGTATAACAAAATTAGAAACTTTATCATAAGTATTACTATTATTAATTAACTCTATTAATCCTTTAGGATTATCAGTAAAATTATAAAGATTAATACTTACTAAAAATGATAAAAACTTCTTTGGTGGAGGATTATCAGGAGGTAAAAACAAAATTAATTTATCTTTATCAAAAGAATTTACTAATTCTCTTAAAACCATTTCATTAGGAAATCCCTCTAATGCAGATGCATCAATGATAATCTTTTTATAAAATAAAGAATTTAAGTTATTTACAATTTGTCTAACTTTAAATATCCCATTCATTTCTTTTAATACTTCAATATTAGTACTATAAATTAATTCTCTACATCTATTTGTTACAATTATATTCATTCTAATCACCTCAGAACAAAGTAAATTTTATAAAAATTTTACTATATATTTATTATATAACATTTTTTCTTTTTTATCTATACTTTTTCTTCTATTAATTTATTTTCTTATTAATTAACATATATAAATACCTTATTTTTATAAAAAAAAGAAAAGCATTTAATACTTTTCTACTATTTAGGATTCCATTCTCCAGTTGATTGAATTGAGCTATCCTTACATCTTATACCATACACAGTTTTAGTATCATTTTTTATTGGAAGTTCTAACCTAAAAACGCCAAGTAAAGGAAGCTCGAAATGAACATAAGTTGTAACGCTAAACACTGCTCCTCTTGGATTAGAAGAATCACCAACATTATTACAAGTAACAGTTAAAGGCTTATAATAATTATTTCTTTTCAAATATGCAATAAGAGTATCATCATTAATACTATCACTACTACTTCCAAATTTAATACTTCCTTCATATTGCTCTATCATATTAACAACATAATTATTTGTACGATATGCCGAAGCATAGTTCATTATTAATGCTATAAATACAATAAATACAGCAATAAAACCCAATATGATAAAAAACAATATTGAACCGCCTATGGCTTCTCTCATCTTAGTTCACTCCTTTTTATTTATTTAAAACAATACTATAGCCTGGAATTTGAATAGATCCAGTTGGACTACCTAAAGAACTTTGTCCTTTTTTTTCGAAATTATTCCACATTCTATTAATCATGTTTGAAATAGCTGGTCTAAATGCAAGGAATACAGCTAAAATAGCACCTGCTGCAACAATAACGATTAATGTCATTGATAATTCTCCACTCGCTTCTTTCATTTATTTATCTCCTTTCTACTTATACACGTTTATTATAACATTTTAAATATTTATAATCAATATTTTTTTTAAAAATTTTACATCCAATCCATCATCATCATAACCATAGCAAAGAATAATACCATCATTGTTCCACCACCAGTAACTAACAACATAAGCATTGTTTTCTTTTCCATCTTATCAAGTCTGGCTTGATATTTTTGCTCTCTAGCTTTATTTTGAAGAGATGAAACACTTTTTGAAAAAACTGATAATTGTTCTTGTTTATTCTCTTGAGAACCAATACTCAATCTATATAAAAGTCTCATCATACGAAGAGAATCCCCAACTGGATATTTCTTTGCAAAATCCATATATGGATCGATAGACGCATCACCTTCATCAATCTTTCTAACCATTTCAGTTAATCCTTCTTTGAACATATCTGGTGCAGTTTCAATTGATCTTGATATAGCTACAGGAATTGTATAATGTTGAGCAAGTATCTCAATACTCTTTAAATAATATGGCAAATTTTGATCAATTGCAGTTAAATTCTTTTTATAAAATCCCTTTAATGATGAATATTGATTACGATATAAAACAATAAGTATAATTGCACCAATTATTAAATTTATCCACGTAAAATTAAAAAGTAAAATTGCAACAACTATTATTATTTCTAAAATTAAATTTTTTATTCTTTTTTCAAAATATAAATCTGGATCAGCATCTCCACCATATCTTGCCTTAATTAAAAAATCATAATCTTTTTCTTTTAACATTGCAAATAATTTCTTATTGTCTTCATATAATTTTTTAGTACTTATGGCTCCACTATAAGAAAGTACAAAAACCATTATTAATACAACTATTGCAAATTCCATTATTCAGCACCTACATTCTCGTTATAATATTTTTCTCCTGATAGAAGAAAATAACTGTTAAATAGTATTACTACATGTAATCCTAATTGCATTAAAATATTAGAATTTACTAAAGATATATATGTTTCTTTTCCTATTAACCATTGAACGAGCATTACCATTAAATATAAAGTAATACCATAAGTAACAAATGATTTATGAAATGCACTTCTATTCATTCTATCTTGATATACACCTTCAACTAATTGGTCAACATCTAAAAGCATATTATCAAGTACTTGTACTGTATCATGAGCACCTTCTCTTGTTACTTGTAAAAACAATTGGTGCATATTTCTTGTCATATAGAAATCATATTTACTATTCATATAAGTAATTGATTCCATAACATCACCATTATGATAAGCTAAATCAATCATAACCTTAACATCTGTTTTCAAAGGTTCTTCTAGAACTCCAGAATCATACACACCTTCTAAAGCCTTAACAAATGATTGAGTAGTTTGAAATTCCATAATGGTATTTGTTACATAAACTTGAACTTGTTCAAATATAAATTCACTATAAAGTCTTTTACATCTTAAATATGCTAAATAGGGAATAATTGAAACTACAGCAATAACATATACAAGAGCAATAATTATATTATAAAAATATAAGTAAGATATTACAAAGGCAAGTGCTGCATAAACTACAACTTGCACTGTATATTGTTTTTTAGTATATTCAAGTCCCATCTCTTTACAGCGTTCTCTTATATTCTTAAAAGAATAAGGAGCATATTTATCGTAAATATTTCCTATACTGGTAGTAACAAATTTATATAGCGACTCTCCATTACTCTTACGATATAATACTACAAATAATACTATCAATAAGAGAATTAAAAATTCCATGAAATCACCCCTTTATAGTAATTCTTCAACATTATTAACATTTACAGTTGGATTTTTTGGAGCAACTGAAACTCCACTTGCAGGTTGTGTAACTTGAGGAGTAGCTACAGGTTTATTAACTGTAGTAGTACTTCCTGTATTAGAAGGAACTGGTTGACTACTTGCACCACTGTTAGTTTGAACACTTACATTAGAAAATTCCTTCTTAGTTAAATCAACACCTTGTCTTTCTAAATATTCTATTAAATACTTAGATGGACTATTTATTACTTCAGTACCATCCGTATTTTTTAAATATATTGTATTATGTTCTGGCTTATTTTGTTCATTAACAAAGAACTCTGTTACTTCACATACCTCTCTCATAAACTTACCAGTAACTTTCTCATATCTTGCTCTAACATGTATTCCTAATTGAATATAACGATAAATAGTTGTCATAAACTGTTCTACATCAATATTTGATTCTAGCAAACTATATAAACGATACGGAATACTAGCAGCTTTATCAGCATGTATTGTTGATAAAATATTATGTCCTGATGAAATTGAGTTACGAACAGCTGTAACAGCTTCAGCAGAACGAACCTCTGATAAAAGAATCCACTTTGGATTTTGTCTCATACAACCAACTAATACATCAGAATATGAAGCTATATTATTAGTTTTCATAGATACAATATCACGTTCTGGAAAAATTCTATCAAGATGCAACTCAAGTGTATCTTCAATCGTAATTATTTTTTCATTTGTTGCCGTATGACTTGCTAAATATTTAACTAACTCAGTTTTACCTGAACCAGTCTCTCCACTTACAATCATGTTACAGTGACCTTTTACACATTCTATTAAAAAATCATGTATTCCCGTTGTAATATATTTTTGTTCAATAATCTTAGCTTTTTCAAGTCTTATCTTGGCAGGTGTTTTACGAAATACAGCTGCAATACCATTACGAGCTATTGAATCATGAATGAAATTCATACGAAGTTCTGATGATTCACTATCTAGTAGTGGACTAGCCATATTAAAAGTTTTACCCATAATATTTGCACATTGGAAAGCAATTTTTTCCATAAGTTCATTATTAATTCCGGGATTTTCAACTCTATATACACCTTTATCAAGAGATTTCAACCATACTTGACCATTATTACTATAAGAAATATCAGTAATATTATCATCATCTAAATATTGTTTTAGTGGACCAAAATCAATATTAGAAAATAAATTATCATTTATTTCTGTATTTGTTTTTCCTTCATTACTTTGAACATTGAAGTCATATGCATTTATTCCTTGATTCATAAATGCTCCTATTCAATTTCTGTAGATCTTGATTCAATATACTGTTTTATTGTTTCACTTGTTACAGTTAATGGTGCAGTCTCACCATCAGATAGTTGCAATGATGTATTTGTTGGTACCAAAATTATTCTAACATCTCTCAAATATTCTGCTTTTCTTAATAACAAGTGAATATCTTCAGTAACAGAAAATATTATCTGACTTGGAGCTCTTTCTTCATTAGAATTTTCAAATACAGCATGTCCAGCTCCATCTTTAACAGCTAAAATTTTAACATTTTCTACTAATTTACCTACCATTAATAATCCATCATCACTAATACCTTTAAAATAAACATCTACATAATTACCTGGATACATAGAGTTTCCATATGTTGACTCCATAGTAACTGCGAAATTATAAGCAATATGACCTTCTTCTATATCAATTAAGAAAGCATCTGGAAGTTGTTCTTTACGAATAACCGCATCCTTATAAAATAAACTTCCTGCTGGTATCATACTATTAACATTTGTATACATACCTAATATTTGTGTATTTGCATTAGTTAACACATTACCTCTTATAGATGTTTGAGTAATATCTAGATAACCTATCATCTCATTAGTAATTTGCGTCCTTGGTGATATTGTTTGAACTGCATATGGTACTCTAATAGGACTAGTAGCCTGATTTACCCTAATATTATAAAAAACATATAAAACTACAACTATTAATAAAGCTCCTATTAATGTAACAGTATTTTTATTTGATAAAACTTGTTTCAACTTTTTCATTTTATTCCCTCTCTATCCTTTATTTTCTAATATTGCATCAATTTGATTTCTTATATTGAAATCTCCTTTATCAAAATCCCCTTCAATAACAGAACTTTTTGGTGTTCCACTATATGTATTGTAAGTATCAACTCTTACGCTTACTTTTGGAGGATATTCTATTACTTCTTGTATCGTAACTTCAAAACTTTTATTATTATGAACATTATTTGCGAATCTTCTTAAAAAGCTTTCAACAAACACTTCCTTATTAATTTTTATTTTTCCTTTTAATAAATCACAACCTGCCACTTCACTTGGTTGTAAATTAACTGTTCTAAGAACAATATGATAATCCTTTTTGCTATTTATAATTATTCTACCATCCTTATCTCTTGGTAATGTTTTAGTATCAAAGCACAAATAAAATCCTACCTGATAAGATGCATAATCTATTGAATCATTCATCGCAGCTTCTACAGCATTCTTAATAAGTGTATAATCTTGCTGATTAGTAGTTGTAATATTACCAAATAAATTTATAAGAACGATTCCAAATATACCTAGAATGAATAGAAATATAGCCCACATTGCTGTTTTCGTAAATCCACCTCCTACTATAATAAATTATATAATATTTTTTTTCTTTTTACAAGTTTTTTTTATTCATTAATATATACTTTTGTAAAATATTGATTATTTCCATCTTCAGAAGATTCAGGGTCATTACTTCTAAGAAAATTACACTTATATTTTTTATCAAATGTTATATGACAATCTGTTCCTAAATATGAATTTCTATCTTCTGATTCATCACTTAAATTTATTTCAGCTTGAAAATTTGCTACATTCTGTGGACTTAACAAAAAGCGATATTCATAATCAGGAGAATCCCAAACTTTACTTTTTGCAATCTTAGTAAAATCATATTGATTATTTTTAAAATTACTTCCTATACCCCTTTGATTGTTAGTATACTTTTCAAGAAAAGGGTCACTTATTTCAATATTCCTATATAACAAATCTTCTTTTCCTTGAATTATAAATTGACATGCATCTACTACCTCATTTTTATCATTTGTTCTTTTATATAGCTCAAAATTATTTCCAAAATAATCAGCATTCTCCATACTTGCAGAAATAGCACCTTTTCTAAAATACAACGATGGATGATATTCATTAGTTCCCTTTAATTGTTCGTCTGAGGAACTATCACATGGTACTTGCTGACCTGTCGACATTGAAACACACATATTATCAAGAGACATAACTTTCTCTACATGTAAAACACAAGTTTTTCCATCAACATAATTTACACCATTTATTTTAACTGTAGTACCTCCCGAGCAGTTTAAAGATGATTGATGACTACCGTCAACTAATGTAATAACATCGGAATTCTTATAACCCTCACTATCATTATCTTCAAAGCTAGATGTTTGAATATTATAGATGCTATCAGAATAATCAATTCTTATTTTAGCTTTTTCCTTCATAAAATTATCAGCATATATCCTTAACTCTGAACCAGTCGTTAAAGTATTATAATTATTTAGTATTCTTGTTGCTTCATCTATTTTAGCTTGAAAAGCCGCCTTATTTTTGGCAACTGTTGTATTATTTTTTTGAGTTATATAACTAGCAATATCGTTAGCTATAATATATTTATCACCACTTTTAGTTAATTCATATTTACATCTAACATTATTTATAACTTGTAAACCAATGGGAAATCCAGAACCATACGGTAAATAAAATCCTGATTTTTTATCATTACCATTAATTACTATCGTAGCATTAAATCCCGGAACCTTATTAGTTGCACTTAAAGGCCAACCTTGATCACAAGTTACCTTATAATAATAAGAATTTTTTACATCACCGTATACATCTTTAGTTGCGCTGTCACTACAATAATAAGCTCTTGTTGTATCAGTATTTTCCCAATATACTTCGGGACTTATAATTGATGAATAATTTAAATTTTGAGTACTACTAATATAAAAGGTTGTATCATATTTTGAATTAGTTGCATTCCAACCATTTGCTTTATGATCAATTTGTATAGTAAATGGTCCTAAATTAACACCTGCACCATTATTTAAAACTGAGATTGAGTAGTCCTGAGTAGTTTTACTACTTCCAACCATTGTAAATTTACTTCCAATGTGATCTGTTAATTTACCAGCAATTTTAGCCATATTTGCAGTATAATCTGTTTCTATAGCATTAGCAACCTGATTAAAAGCACTATTATAATCATTAGTTGTTCTGAAGTCATAAAATCCTCCGCCATTTGCGTGAATTTTCGCCATCCACTCGTAATCCTTTTGTATATTCTTCGAACCGCTAGAATTTGACTTATAAAGCATAGCATATATTTTTATCTTTTTACCACCCATTGAAAAATTTTTCAATAGAGCTATCTGTCTTTCAAAATATAATCCTTTATTTGCATTATTAGGATCCTTTTTCATGCTACAATTTTTATCAAATCTTCCGCAAAGCCAATCTTTACAAACAATTGATGAACGACAGCAATCGTTATCATGCCAATATTTACCATCTCCAAATACAACTAAGTACATTGATTTACCTTCAGGAACTTTATTAAATAATTCTCTTGCTGCTTTAAAACCTTTATCTATTCTTGAACGTGTTCCAATATCATTAGTAAAACGTCCTTGTGCAAACTTACTAGAATGGAAATTTGAATCTTGATTAATTTCATTTGCAAATACAACAAGTGCAATATGATATTTTTTAAATCTTTCGCTAAATGCTATTGCCGCATTATAAGCAGCCTTATAATATTTACCATTATTGGGATGTGTTAACGAATAAGATTTATCAAATAAAACAACAATATAAGCATCATTATCATTTATATTCAATCCTGTACCAGGGCCTTTAACATTAAATGATATACTAAATTGATCATTTCTATCTTTAACTTTAGTTACTTTTTTTACAACAGTATAATCGCCAAACTTTTCCGTTACCTCAACTCTCGTAACAATGTTTTCATTATTTAGAAACTCAACACATTTTCCTTTATCTTGAGCGCTTAAATTAGTAGGACATCTTAATTGGCCATTAAAAAACTGTTTTTCTTCATTTACAACAAGATTTTCATCAAATCCACCACTTAGCAAATCATCTTCATCAAATTGCTGCGTTGATTCAACTATATTAAAATCATGTGTTACTGTATCATCGTTATCGTAGAATGGTACATCTACGTAATCAACAACATTATCATCTTCATCATCTTCATCATCGCCATTACCTTCGCCATCTTCAGTATTTTCATCATCATCTTCGTTTCCATCTGTAGGCTCTGGTTCAGGTTCAGGTTCTGGAATTATTTCTTCTTCAAACTCTATTTCTTCGTTAACGATATCCCCTTCCATTAATTCAGGTTCTTCTTCTTCTTCGATCTCTCCTTCTATCTCTGTAAAAATACTTTCATCTATTATTTCTTCATCATCTTCTGCTTTTACCCTTAAAAAGCCGACTAGAACAAAGAACATGACAATTATTAAGCAAAATTTAAATATTTTCTGTTTCATAAAAACTCCTAAATCTTTTCTTTTTTATTTTTATTTTTCATAAAAATAAAAGCTATAACAACTACTAATAATACTACACCACCAACAATATAATAAATTTGATTCCCTTTAGTTAAAATACTATTATCAGATGGTGATTCTTTTAAATATTCTCTTAATTCTTTACCTATTTCATTATCTTCTTTATCACTTATATCTTTATCTATATATTCTTTACAGTATTTAAAATCAGGATATTTTTTACACTCTTCTTTATGTCTATAATAATATGGATTATAATACGGAATTTTAACATTAATAGTTCTCAATAATTTAGTAATACATCCTGTTTCGGAATAAGCTGTTATTTTTAAACTAATAGATTCACCCTCATTAAAATGATATTCTGTCGCATATTCAGGATTAGTAACATCCAATTCATCATATTCTGTATCATTCGATTTAAGTTCAAAAAATAAATCTTCGTGAGCGTTTAAAATTTCTATCGTAAAATATCCAGATGTATAATCAATCTCTTCATCTTCTTCACTATCAGCATTCCTTTCCTCTTCGTGATAGTGATAATTAATTTCAACATTTTTAGCTAATTCCTTTAATCTAACCATTTCTTCAGTAGTACATTCCCCAAGTTCTATTTTTTCAGTATCAATTACATCAACTTCATCTTCTATTGCTTTAACAACTAGAACATTAAACATTAAAAACGCCACAAAAAAAACAAATATTTTCTTATTCATATTATCATCACCTATTCTTAATTAGATTATAACAAAATATTATTTTAAAAACAATACATTTTTCAAAAAAAACAGTAGAAATATTTTTTTTATTATGTTATTATATCTTTTGAGGTGAAACATGAAAAAAAATATACTATTTGTAATAGTATTAATACTAATTACAGTTGGTTGTTCTAGTAATTATTTAAAAAATACTAATTTAAAATCATTAAATAAAATGTTAGATAAAAAAGAAACTTTTGTCTTATATTTAAATGATAACGATGAAGGAAAAATATTAAGTAAAACTTTAAAGAAAGTATGCAATAGTCATAAAATTAATTGTTATTCATTAAATACTATTAAACTTAATGATGATGATTTAAAATCTTTAAAGAAAAAATTTATGTTTGATGAAACAAATATAATATTATTTGTAAAAAAAGGAACCGAAGAAACAGTTCTTTCAAGAATTGATGATTTATATATAAGTGAAAAGAAACTAGAACAAGAATTAAAAAATCAAAATTATATAAAATAAAAGAAGTATACTTTAATTAGTATACTTTTATTTTATATCACAATATTGGAAGAATTCTACTTCTTCTTCGATAGTATTGTCACATCCCTCTCGAACAAATTCACAAATATATTTCTTTTGATCATTTATATAACAATCATTTCCTTGATAACTATTTACCTTATCAGAATCATCACTAGTATCTTTTTGAATATTATCAACATTCTTTTCACCTAAAGAATATTTATACTCATATTCTTGACTCCAAATATCAGATTTTATTATTCCTGTAAAATCATATTTTGGAGAATCTGTTATACTATTTAACCAATTATTACCAATATTTCGTTCTCTAGCGGAATAATCCTGAATAAATGGATCATCAATATCTATATTACGATAGATTGGTTTACTATAACCTTTATTAAAAGTACAATCATTTAAAATTATTTCAACATCTCCCGAAAAACCTGCATTATTAATATTTACTTTAATATCTCCTTCAGTAGTGTTTTTAGGATAATAAAAATTTCCACCATCTAATATAGTATCGCCAGAACATCCTACTTGTGAATAAGAATAAACATCAACACATGATTTAGGTAATTGCATTGATTTACTACCATTCATATAACAAGTTTGATTAATTTCAATATTTTTTCCTAATATATTAGCAGTACTTATATTTGAACAAAATACGTTAGTATTAGTATCACCTTTATCAATAAAATTTGCAGTATTATTATCAGCAGAATTTGGATAATAAACTCCAATAATCGCAGTTTGCTTTTTAAATATTTCATTATAATCTTTTAATCTAGATAATAAACTTATATATTTATCCAATGTATTACTTAAATCATTTATTTTTAATTGAATACTAGCTTTTTCTTTTTCATCACCCGTTCTATTAAATTGATTTTGTAAATTACTATAATCTTTATTAAATTTATCTTTATTAAAAACATAAGAACATCTAATATTAGTTGACAATTTAATTTCTCCAGTAAATCCTAACGAAGCATCAAAATGAGTTTCTTTTGGATTTAAATTATTTATAATTACATTAGCAGAATAACCATTATAGTATCTTCCAGCGCCATCTTTATAACCTTCATTACAAACAACATAATAATAATCTGTTTTATAATATATTTCATTATCAAAAGATGCAATACCATTACAAGATGGAATTATATTAGTATTCTTAATCCAATATACTTCAGGATTATTATCCCTTGGAGATGAAATAACTTTATCTACACCATCTTCTTGATATTTTGCAGAAAATCCATTATTTGTTGGATACCATCCATTATCAACAGAAGTATCCATATTAACTTCAAATTCCTCAGATGTACCATTTTTAATTTCAACGATTTTTTCACCATTTCCATTTTCTTTAAATGCATCACCAAGTTTATCAGTGATAATTACTGAGGTATTACTACCAACGCTTTGAGAAATATCATTTAAAATTTGATCAAACGCTTTATTCCAATCATTCTCATTGGAATTATTAGCAAGTTCAACCAATCTTTTTCTTTCTCCAATTATTGTATACATATCTTCCACAGAACGACATTTTTCATTACCACTTGTATAATATCCAGGATATCTTATTCCAAATATTATTGTTCCATTATCTCTTATATTCTTTGCTTCGCTTTCCATAGTGTTACCTGTAGTATGCTTTTGTTTCTTTTGATAAGTTTTACTACTACAATTAGGATAATTTATAGTAACATAATTTGTTGTTTTTTTAACCCTCATGGCATAACTACCATATGGCCAAAAACCTCCATCACTTACAACTATTAAAATTGTATCAACACCAGCACGATGCTTTCCTGCTTTTAATAAATTATCATATACCATTCTTAAACCAATTTGAATAGCTGAATGTGCATGTTCAGCATAACCTCCCCAACTGGTAGGTGCAGTTGGATCATTAGACCATCCTTTTAACACCTTGGTATAACTACCAACAGTTAATTCAGAAAATCTTGCATAAGCAACACGATAATATGGTAAATACTCATCTTTAACTCTTTTACCAAAAGCCGTAACAGCTTTTAAAGCTGCTTTTTGAGAATTTTTGAAAGATCCAGAATAATCGACAAGTACCACTATATCTTTATCTTTATAACTTGATACATGAGATACAATATTAGATTCAAAATGTATTTTTATTTTCCCAGGAACATCTGTTTTTTTAGCAATTTTTGTTATATAATTATTTCCAAATTTTGTAGTAATTCTAATTTCTACTACCTTATTTGTATTAGGATCTCTAATTTCTTGACATCCATTATTTAAATATTTAGGATTACACCTTAAGTCACCTTTTTCTGCTTCTATATTATCAACATTTGTAGCATTAACATTATCTTCAGCTTTAACATAAAACAAACAAGAAAAGAAAAGAATAGTCAATAATAACATAAAACCCCAAAATTTTTTTTTCATATTACAAATCACCTTCTTTTTTTCTTTTTATTTCTCATTTTAGGACCAAATAATATTAAGGCAATAAAAATTATTGCAATAATAACTATTATATATATAATATTAAATTTACTATTACTTCCTGTTACTGATTCTGAATTTGGATTTTTAATATAATTACTAAATTCTTTTGCTATTTTATCTAAATCTTCCTCTATATCTTCATCTATGAATTCTTTACAATACTTATAATCAGAATATTTTTTACACTTCTCCTCATTTTTAGAATAAAAAATATTATAATATGGCAATTTTATATTAATAGTATTTAAAACTCTATCTGTACATAAATTATTTGTATATGAATATATTTTAAAAGTTAATTTTTCACCCTCAAAGAATACTTTTGCTTCTAAATCACTTTGAGATATAAATTCATATTCTCCCTCTTCATTTAAATAACTAATTCTTAAGTCACTATTAAAATTTAAAACTTTTAAATGAAATTGTGCAAACTTTCCTTCTATAACTTCTTCATCTTCATTTTGAATAGCTTCTTCATCAATAATGTTATACTCTTGTTCAATTACAACATTATTGGCTAATTCCTTTAATCTATTTAATTCTACTGTAGTACAATTATCAATTGCTTTAACATCTATAAAAGCAACCATTAACAACATTATTGATAAATATTTTATCTTCTTCATATAATCTCCTATTTTCTAAAAGAAGTATAACATATTTTTTTTATATAAACAATAAAAATTAAAAAAATAAAGAAAAGTTTTTTTACTTTTCTTTAATCTTTGTTATTTTTATAGTATATCCTAATGGCTCAAGAATTTTAAGTAAAGTATTAACTTGTGGTGAAGTAATTCTATTTTCAATTCTTGCAACCGTTTCTCTGATAACAGCAGAGTTATCAGCAATTTCTTGTTGAGTTAATTTTTTCTTCTTTCTTAAATCTAATAAAGAATCAATAAACTCTTGTTCTAACATATTAAGCTTTTCAGCTCTTTTCTTTTCAATAACTATTTTAGACATATTTACCACCCATAATCATTGTATAAAATTATTTAGAATTAATCAAGTATTTTTTAATATTTTTGATAATTTTTCCAATAATAAGTCATTAGCAACTTTTGGATTAACACTTCCTTTACTCTCTTTCATTACTTGTCCCATTAAATATTTAAAACTTCTTTCATTTCCTTCTAAATAATCATTTACTACTTTTTGATTATCATCTATAACTTTATTTATTATTTCTAGTATTTGATTATTATCAACAACATTCATAATATTATTCTTTTTTAATATTTCTGAAATTGATAATTCTGTTTCCATAACTTCATCTACTATATCCTTAAAGTTTTTTGTACTTATTTCATTATTATTAATTCTAGATACCAAATCTTCCATTCGAGATGGTGTTAAATTAATACCCGAAAATAAGGTAATGTTTTTTTTGTTTAAATAAGCACTTATATCTCCAAGTAATAAATTAGATGCTGTTTTTAATGATTTATCACTTATTAATTCTAAATAATCACTTATATCTTTATTTGCAATTATTTTATCTACATTTATTTTATTTATTCCTGCTTCTATATATCTTTTTCTTCTAGTATTTGCATTAGTAGGAATTTCTTTAATAATATTATTTATGTACTCATTACTTATTTCAAAATAAGGTATATCAGGTTCTGGAAAATAACGATAATCATTACCAGTTTCTTTAACACGCATTAATATTGTTTTATTACTTTTAGCATCAAATCTTCTCGTTTCTTCTCTTAAAACCATACCTGATTCTAATAATTCTTCTTGTCTTTTAGCCTCATATTCTATAGCTAAACCAACATTAGTAATAGAACCAATATTTTTAATTTCTATTTTAGTCCCAAGTTCGTTAGTTTTACTAATTGATACATTAGCTTCACATCTCATCGAACCTTCTTCCATTTTACAATCAGATACAGAAGCATATAATAATAATTCTTTTAATTTTTCAAGATACAATATTGCTTCTTTTGATGAATTCATACATGGTTTAGTAACTATCTCAATTAATGGAACACCAGCTCGATTAAAGTCAAGTAAAGTTTTTCCATTTGCATGAATACTTTTAGCTGTATCTTCTTCAATATGCATTTCAAGTATTTCAACTCTCTTAATTTTACCATCTAGTTCTATTTCGACATAACCATCATATCCAATCGGAGTTCTTTCTTGAGTTATTTGGTAATTTTTAGGATTATCTGGATAAAAATAGTTTTTACGATCAAAATGCATTTTATTTCTAATTTTACAATGAAGAATATGACAAGCTCTAATTGCTAAATCTACAGCTTCCCTATTAATAGTTGGTAATACTCCTGGATAACCTAAATCTATTATATTAACATTTTTATTAGCTAGATCTCCATAACTGTTAATGGCCGGAGAAAATAACTTTTCTTTTGTTTTTAACTCAGCATGAACTTCCATACCGATAGTTTTCTTATAATCACTCATTATTTCCTCCTAATTCTTTTTCTATATGTGAACTAAATTTATAAATTAATGCTTCGGAATACATTGGTCCCATTACTTGTAATCCTATTGGTAATTTATTAATAAATCCCATTGGTACATTAATAGCAGGAAATCCCCCCATATTAGCATGCATAACTAATATATCATCCATAAAACACTTTAAAGGATCATCATTATTACTATTCAAATCATATGCAACTCGACTACTTGTAGGACCGATAATTAAATCATATTTTGAAAATATATTTTCAAAACTATTCTTTAAATCATCTCTAATTTCTAAAGCTTTATTATAATATATTTTAGCATTCTCACCACTTAGTATATATGAACCAACCATAATTCTTCTTTTAACTTCTTTTCCAAAACCTAAAGTTCTAGTTTTTTCATACATTGAATCAATCGTTTTATCTTTTTCTGATAAACCATATCTAACACCATCAAATCTTGCTAAATTACTACTTGCTTCCCCCATAGCAATTATTTGATATAAAGTTACAGCTTTATCAATATGATTTATATCAACATAATCAATAGTACATCCCATATCTTTAAGTTTAGAAACTGTTTCATTAAATTTATCTAGTACATCTTGAGAAACAATATCTGAAACAAAATAATTTGGAATTGCTATTTTCATACCTTTTATATCTTCTCCAATTAATCTTGTAAAATCTTCATTAGTTTCAAAACTCGTTAAATCTTTATCATCTTTTTTACATATTGCATTTAAAAGAAGGGCATTTTCATAAACATTTCTTGACATTGGACCAATTTGATCTAAACTCGATGCAAACGCTACAAGTCCAAATCTTGAGATTCTTCCATATGTTGGTTTCATTCCAACTATTCCATTAAATGAAGCTGGTTGTCTTATAGAACCTCCAGTATCACTTCCTAAAGATAGTGGAACAATATGTCCGGATATACTAACCGCTGATCCTCCACTAGAACCTCCTGGAACTTTATCTTTATTCCAAGGATTTATAGGACATCCATAAAAACTAGTTTCACTAGTTGAACCCATGGCAAATTCATCCATATTAGTTTTACCAACAATAATCATATTATTATCTCTAATAAGTTTAACTACACTAGCATCATACTGACTAACAAAATTATCTAAAATATGAGATGCACAAGTACACTTCAAATCCTTAACCATAATATTATCTTTAATTGCAATAGGTATACCAAATAATAAATTATCTTTTTCAACTTCCATATTTTCAAGTTCTATTGCTCTTTTTTTAGCTCCATCTATATCAAAAGTAATAAAAGCATTTAACTCATTATCATGATATCTTTCTTCCACTTCATTAACTAAATCTATTGGCTTTATTTTTTTAGAAACTAATAATTCATGAATTTCTTTAATACTTAAATCTAAATATTTACTCATCTTTTAAAACCTCCACATCTAGTAATACAAAATTTCCCTTCTTATTTGGAATATCTTTTAAAACATCAACAGAAGGTATATCTAAACTATCATTTTCTCTTAATGTAGAATTATTACTCCAAGGAGCAATAATTAATTCTTCATCAAAATCTTTTAAATCTTTAATTTTATCTATTTCATTAAGCATTTTTTTAAGTTCAACTTGATATTTTTCTATTTCTTCATCAGTTGCAGTTAGACGTGCTAAACGTAAAACATGCATAACTTCTTCTTTCGTTAATTTATCCATAATTCCTCCAAATCTACATGTATTATACAACATTATTATAATAAAATCAAAAAAAACTTTATCATTTGATAAAGCTATTTAGTTTTAAAATTAACAATAATATCATAAATATTTTTAAGATCATTATATTCTTTATTAGAATAATTATCTTTAATTAAAGACTCAATCTTATTACTATTACGTATTTTTTTATATTTACTTTCCAATTTTTCTTTAGCAATAACAATACTTTCTTCATCACTTATTTTTCTATTACTTTCAATATTCATAATCCCATTTTTATTATTAATTTTATTCTTTATTAAACTAATAATATTTTTATTATTATTAGATATTTCATATATCATAAACGTATATAAAAGATCTTCTATATCACTATTTGATTTAATTAAATAATCATATTTATTCTTTAATTTAGCATAATTAACAATAACAAATTCTTTAAAATATTTTAAAGAATTTTCTTCTTCATCTTTAGCAAACTTAATTTCTTTAATATTTAACTTACTAGAAAAATATAATATTATAATAACCCAAATAAAGTTTTTAAATACTTCCATATCAACAAAAGTATATTTAACTTTTAATAAAAAAAATTGATAAATAATAATACCTAATGTTAAAGTAAGAATAGTATTAATATAATAATTTTTAATATTAATAAGCATTTCTCTTTTACTAATAATAAATATATAAATAAAATCTATTACTAAATAAAATATAATAAATAATATCATATAATCTTTTAATTTAGTAAATATACTTGCTAATAATATCATAGCAATATTAGGCACTAAAATAGTATCTGTTTTACTTATTTTATTATCACTTAAATAATTCATAAGAATAAACATTAATAAACTAAGTAATAATTCTACCAAAACAATTAATAAATTCATAGATTCCCCCATAAACAAACATATTATAACATATTATATAAAAAAAGAAAAGAAAAACCATTTTTTTATGATTTTGGTTCTATAATAAATAGTGTTGGTGAAAAAAATCACTACACTATTTTTTTCATAAAAAAGACATGTAATCTGGTACAATGTAATTGACGAAAAAAACATTGAAAGGTTGTGATTACATGTCTA
>Ga0247611_10003001_pt1 | contig 25920 bp, 65 predicted proteins | sample 177DNAGHGhighgp2_FD_192422 | JGI IMG/M metagenome (GOLD analysis project Ga0247611, IMG submission 192422) | Sheep rumen microbial communities from Palmerston North, Manawatu-Wanganui, New Zealand - 1770 DNA GHGhigh gp2 | ecosystem: Host-associated > Mammals > Digestive system > Stomach > Rumen... | reverse complement strand
ATCCCGTCTCAGGATCACCCTTCACAACTATTTTTTTCCCGCTACATTTTGGATTAGCGCACACAATCACATTGGTACCAACAACAAATTTCGCTCGCTGATGACAGTATGGACATGTACCTTCCATCTTTTCCTGCTGCGCAGCCAACTTTTGTTTATCGTTGGTTTTACGGTTTAAGGGTTTCATTCCGAACTCTTCGACAGCAATATCGTCGAAAGAGTAATAGGTTTTACTCATACCGATTTCTCCTTTTGGGACACTAGATTTTTTGGTGTTGCTGTCCCTTCATATATCGGAAAAACCCACCCTTAAAAAATGGCTAAGTTCTGCCAAAAATTAGTTATCGCATTTAGACGGTGTACCAATTTTAAAACATTTTATGAAATTTTTGGGTGACATATCATACAATATCTTGAGTAGGATGGGGCGATTTTTACTAAGTTTAGTGGTTACTTTGCCACGATTAGATTGCATGCCTGGAGTAATAACCAACGCCCTGTTTAATAACCATGACATTAATCCCGCATAATTTTTAGACAAAGTAATATGACGTAGCGCATCAATTAATTCATCATAATCAGTTCTCAGTAAAAAATAATCCTCGGTAGACGATTCTTCCGACATATTAATGCGAAACAATTCTAAGGAATAATCCTCAATTAATTTCTCCACACGTTTTGATTTCTTATAATCTACTTTGTTGGAATGAGAAACAAAGAACTCACTGTTAGCCATAACATTGTCAGTATGTACTACTTTATTTTTCATCTTATATACGCAATTCATCGGGCACACTATATTAGGATTTATCTTATCACGAAGATCCGGTCGTATACCTGCAAAGAAAGCAGGATAGCCGATAGACTTAATATTAAGGGCTTGTTTAATACGCTGAATTTCCTCATGAATATTAATATCAAATGTACGTTTTGCGTTGTCAATGGCACACTGCGCAAGTACCGCAAGAATTGCCACTTGGTCTGCAACACCATCCAGATTGTTGTAAGAATAACTAAGACCAATCTGTGCCACATTTGATGACTCGCCAATATCAAGCTGTGCTGCTGCTAATTTATTATCTACAACTGCAAAATCCAAAGGAGTATTATTATATATATTTTTTTCCTTCGGAATATTATTAACAATAGTCGGAAACTGTTTGTAACAATATTTTGCATGTTTCACAATCGCCAGATGATTGGTTGTATAACCTTGATCACTATCCTGATCCAAACCATTTCCCCGGTCTTGAGTGTCAGTATGTACCATATTAACGGCAATCACTAATTTACCCAAGTCAAAATACTTATGCATTAACTCGTGTTTAGTATTATGGAAATATAACATGTTATTTTGGGAGTTATACGGAGATCTCATAAACGTGATATATTCCCCGTCATCGAATCGCTCCGTGTAGCATTGTATACATCCATCCTCTATCGCAAACGTAGGGTCTTGTTCTGCATCCTCCCCAACACTATGCATCAGCATACCATACGGATTGCCCACAATAACCAAATTGTCTGCGTTCTGCAAAACGTGTCCACCCTTTACATCTTTCACATATGCATCAATAATACGGCGACGGCGCTCCACCACATACTCACTTTTTATAAAGTCGGAATTATGATCACACAATGCCAGTATTACTTCAAAATCATTACAAAAGTTGGAGTTGCGTCGCAAATAATCGAAGAATACTTCATCGTCCGTCTTCAGCTTATAAATATAGTCCTTGGTATCCGCTAATATATCGTCCATATCCTCAAGCGCCATCGCATTTACCATCTGGTAACTCATACGCTGTTTGTCGCCGAGCTTTGATTCGTGAGCGGTCTTAACGATGCCAAATAGAGATCCATTCCTCCTTACAATATCAGACCAATACTCAAAAGATACTCCAAACTTAATCCATTTGCATGCATTATCTGTCGTGATCAACTTAATATCTTTTGCTAAATGATGATTGCCCCACATATCTATCACAGTAGCCGTCTCATAGTTGTCGCCAAAATAGTCCTGGAAATAGTCCTGAATCTTTGCATGAAACGCCGCCGCCTTAAAGAAGTGCTGGCGCAACAACACATACCCATTCCCCCATTCCGGGAAAATAGAAGTATCAATGAGTGCCTGTCCATCAAACAACACATTTTTTACCTCGTAGTTATCTCGATGTACCGCATGGCATTGCTTGTTAGTATCTGTCTCAATACTAATCACATTAGTAATCATGGACGACTCCACGTCTTTTAATACCAAGATTTGCTCAGGCTTAATCTGTATACGATCTTCAATAGTGGATGTTACTAACGACGAATAAGCACCAATCTCCACAATCGGTGCGTTTTTGCGAGGCAACTTAAGGCCCATCCACAGGAAATCATGTGCCTTCTTCCATAACCCCGCCCGTATAAACATGACGGTTCCTTTTTTCGCTTTACCAGGGGTACGGTATAGCATTTTGTATTTGATAGTAGTAGTGCGGTCACCACCGGATGGATACTGAATCTCGATCCCATTCACATAATAGTATTCCCGTAGCTCATTGGCAGACTTTCGGTCAAACATATCTTGGTGAGATTCTATAAAACGCTTGCGCTCCGAAATAGTACGCTTGCTACGCTCCACCTTTTCAATTTGTAGTTTGTGTCCGCCAGCCTTCGCTTTCTTGCGTTCGATGCGATTTTTAGCTACCGCTTTATTAATACGGTCAAGCGCCATCTTGTAGGAATCCGAACCACTATCAAACTGGAGACAGATCACATCACGAGTAAAACCTTGTTTGGTAATGCGCAATCCGTTTTCCCGCAGGAAGTCTAAAAACAAACTGTTGGTAAGCATCGCCTGGGTGGTGTTGTAGTTGGTACGTACGCCCAATGTTTTATCCCACACCGACGATGCCTGGTAGTTGGAGATTTTTACTCCGTATTCACTTTGTCCCATTGGTGATTATCACCTCCTACTATGTAATCAAGTTGTGCCTTTACAGACAAATAAATGTCGTGCAAATAAATATATTCATCAAATGGCATTAACCCGGCAGCTATGTGTAGGTAATCATCGATGGCTCTCTTTGCATATTCTGCCTGCTGCTTTGTGAGTTGAATACCATAATAATCATATGGTTTATCAGGCACAGTAACCACCACATTGTATGGTTCGATTGTGATTTGTTTATTTGTGTTCATTTATTTATCCTCCTCCTTAAACCGCACCAACCATGTGTCATATTTTGGTTCATATTTGACAGAGTCACATTGCGAAATCAGTTCGCCAATGGTATATGAATTATCTAATCTAATTCGAAAAGAATGTGGTTTTTTAAGTTGTATTAAACCAAATATAAATAGGATAATACCAAGAAATAATAAAAATAAACCAACAACCCCAGCCCAATCGCAATATTTTTCAACAAACATTGCAAAGAAAACAATGCTTACGATTATTATTATCAGCCCAACCCACCACAACCAATCATAGTTAATTTCGGTTATTATTTGCATCCTGTTGTACCTCCCTCAAATGGGTTTCAAAATCCTCGTCAAATTGTCTGCCGTATACCCAATCCTTGCACGCCTTGCATTCCTCTAACGCCTCTTCGGTCATCATGTCAATTCGTCCATAGCAATACTTCTGAGGCTTTCCATTGTGGTAAAATTCGGTTGTTGACATGCCCCTCTGATTTTTTCCTAACGGACACTTACTCACATGAACCACTCTGCACCTCCCTCTCAATCCTTTCAAACTCAATTACCCATACCCAGGGGTTTGAATCCCATCCGTAGGAGTCAAGCTCCTGCTTTTTGATTGTAGAGTTCCACAATTTCTTGAATGTATCTGGATACGCTTTCTCCATAAGCATATCGTGATACTCCGGTGATAATGTTTTATAGTCATCATAGATGCCTTCTGCCTTGCACCCATCAACCGTTATATCCTGAAGTGGTTCAACCATCACATTGATCACTCTCAACCATATCCGAGCCGCTTCCTTCGGCATATGAATTGATGGCTTCCATTTCCATTCTGGAGAGATTTTTGTTCCTACGAAATCTGCCCTATATACATAATTATCAAAACAGTCCTTTGCCCACGCTTCACGCACATACAGATAATCCCCTTTTTTATATGGCGGTCTAATATCTGACAACGCGGCTCGTTCATTGTTACAATTGATCATTTTTAAGAATCTTCCTGTATATGCATCAATAAGCGGTTCAACATGGTCCGCCTTCTTATCGGTTGGCTTAATCACTCTCCTTGTTACGATCTTTCTGTCATCCAAGATCGCTTGCACCATATCAGTATTGAATAAGATTGGCTTTTCACTCATCCGTCCACCCTCCTATTCCATAATTGTTTTGCTTCTGTTAATGATTGCGCACATTCCCATGACATTTCAAATTTGTAAAATGGACAACTCCTAAGATTAGCATGAGAAAAAATAAACACTCTTTTCTCACTGTTTGACATAAGCGCAACATTCTTCCCACAGAACGGACACGGCTTCAATCTCTCGGTCTCATTTGATACACTGGTTATCATACGTCCACCTCCATCTTTACTCCGCAATTCGAGCAATAATTCGCCTCGCCGTTTTCTGATGCAATCTCAAATATTGCCCCGCATCTATCACATTTACTGTGAGTTGCATCAATATTTATCCAATGTCCTGTCTCCGGCTGTGGTGTGACGGGCGGCACATCATCAAGACAGTCAACACATTTGTCGTGGAAGTCATAACAAGAGTCCCCATCTTCCCATGTAACCCTTGCTACCTTCAGTTTTGCCGCCTGTCTGCTTATAGCATCATTACAAGGCTGTTGATCCAATCTATATCTTGGTACAGGCTTCTCAATATGTATTTCGTGCCCTGTGTACATATGACGATATACTAGGAAATCTTTCGTTTCTGTATCATACTTATAGTCTTTAGGTATTTCTTTTATTGTTTCGCAAGGCTCTTGCTCTAATGCTTTGATTGCCATCTCAAGTGCGCCTGCATCGTCAAATGTAACATAACATACTGCATTTTCGTCTGTGGTAGCTTCTTCTAAAATCATTTTTAATCTTTCTATCGATTCTTCTCTTGTCATATTTCCTCGCTTTCTACCTTATCTGCTTCTATAATTGTCTGAACGTCATCAATACATTGTCCGATTGTTTTTTGTCCTTTATGATAATCAAAAAGACTCTTGATTACTTCGCTTCTGTCAATCAAATCTCCATGTCCTTTTGGAAGTGGTGTGCCGTTTGCTATCATGCTTGAAAAGTTATACAGAGAATAATGTAACGTATTTCGAGTTTTACAATCCTCATACATCTTTTCGTCTATATCAATCACTAACTTCAATCTTCGCTACCTCCGCTCATTTCCGCAAGCTTTGTATCCCGCTCTTTAAACCATTCCTTAGTAGACTCAGTATTATCCGAGCCACAGCTATTACAGTAGTTGTCATCTCTGTCAATCCAATTAAGTTTTCTCCCACATTCAGAACACTTAAAGTATTCTGTTCCGAATCTGGATTTGCACTTTATCCATTTTCCTTTTGGTCTTTCAGTTTCCTTAACAGCTAACTCCATCATCTTATCAACGTAAGCCTGTTCAACCGCTTGTGCCTTGTCAATTTCTTCATCGGTGTACTTCGGTATTACTGGTGGTGCATTTTTAATATCTGCTAACATAGAAAGCACTTGCTCATCTCCGTTTATACAGATATTCTCCAATTCTTCTACAATCGGCTCTATGTATTCTCTGCTTATACAATCGCCACACTTCTCCGGCTCGACAGTTGACGAATCAGTTGATGAATCGCTGTTAATAGTTGACGAATCAGTTGACGGATTGACAGATGGCAAGGCTTTAAGAATTGATTCTGTGTCAAATTCGTCAAGCATTCCATCATTCACATCATCCAAGAGCCGTCTTTTGATTATCTCAGTATAAAGTGCCTTTATTGCCACCTGCCTACTGATTGCATCGTCACACGGCGCCTGTTCTAATAACTCTAATATCATTTTGTGTTCCTCATAGACTTTGCCCGAAGGATTTTCGCCTTTTGCTTTAGCCCACATTTCGCACATTTCAATTTGCTTCTTACAATGCTCTTTGAGTTCTTCTCTTGTCATGCCTTATCATCGCCTTCTGCCTTATCTGCTTCTATGATTGTTGGGGCAAAATCAAAATCTCTTTTACTTATCAATGGCTCATAGTAATCAGCATTAAAGATAAGAGCGTCTGCATCAATCAACCTTCCGTGCCCTTTTGGGAGTGGTGTGCCGTTCCTAATCGCTTCTAATCCCCACTTTTTCATTTCAACAGGAAACGTATTATATAAATCACTTTTTATTGTATTATACTGTTCTTCGTCTATATCAATCACAATCTGCATCTGCGTTTACCTCCTCTCAATCGGTATTGGATAACCATCTGGTAGTGCATTTATCAAATTTGATAATGCCGTTAATCCAACCTTTTGTGCTGATACAAAAGCATTATTTTGACAAGTGTTTAATTCCGACATCTGATTACTTATGCCTTCCTGTATTTCACTTCTAAACATTGGTGTGAGCGGTTTATATTCATTCATCAGCGTTTACCTCACTTTCTGCCTTATATGGTTCGGGTAATGGCATCCATGCCATCGGATGGAACCAACCGTCCCAACCGTAATGTCTGAAATATGTTACAATCTCAATACGAGTTATAGTATTTGAATCATCTACATGATCCGGCGTTATTTCCTTTTCACCATAACAAAGACAGCGTACCCAATCTTCGCCATCCGGAATATCCGGCAACCTCTCGCTCACAGGAATCCACTTACTCTCAGGCTCTACAGAGGGTATCTTGTCAAGAATCCAATGTACCAACGGAGCAAACTCATAATTATATGGTTCGCTCATACCTTTTGCTTCTTCTTCAGCCTTACACAATACCGCTTCTTTACTTATAATCGTCATTTGTTACCTCCGTATAGTTAGCCACCAAATCTGTTTCCATCCTGACACCACAGTGAGGACAAAATAATGATATCTCCCGCACTGTTCCACGACACTCAGAACATCTCCAATTCCGACTATACGGATGGGGTGATATTATATCCATGGATTCTATCCATCGGCCTACCCGTGGCTTTTGCCCAAGCTTATAGCCCAACATTGCCAATTGATCGAGCGCCACATCTCGTTCCCATTGAATTTGGCGAGTATTGGCAATTATACGGTCTACAGTATCATCCATCTCTTTGAGATAAGCTAAGGTGCGGGATTCAAAGTTTTCCACCTCATCCATTGCGTGTTGGAGAAGGTATTCACTAGTCACTTCTGGGGATTTAAATATTTCTATCTCAGCAGCCTTAACACCGTCATACCAATCCTCACCAATATGATTAGTATCAAGCAAACCAATCAATCTATCTATTATTTGGTCTTTATCTATTAGTCGCATTCGGTATACCCTCCGTTCTCTATATATGTATATTTATCGCTTGCCAAATGACGACAAATCGCAATTATATTGCCACACTTGGGACATATAGGATATTGTTGACCATCCACCCACAACTTTTTAATAGTAGTCATCTCACTCACTTTAAACCGATATTGATCGGTATGTTTTGCCACAAATCGATCGCCGCATACTACACATATCATGGCGAAACCTCCTCCTCATAGTTAGCCACCAAATACTGGTAAAGATCATCTACGGTACTCATTGGAATAGATTGCCCATCCTCATCTTCCATACTCCCTTCTTTCCATTTGGTACCAAACTCGAGTTCGTAGCACCACCACCCAATAGTGTCGGATTTGTCGTGCATGACGTCTTCCAACAAATTAGTTAGAGCGTCAGCACAGTCGGGGTAACTATAGATGTCTATATCTATATAGGAATGAGGGTGGGCATTTCTAAAGCCTGCCACAAAAGCAGCGAAGTCGTCCTTAAAGTCGGAGACGATTTGGATAGCAGCGATAGCATCTTTGAATTGGGAAAGTGAAATAGGAATGTTGTTCATTAATCTAATCCTCCTTTTGCTCTAAAGTACCCATCAAGCTCTTGCAGTTGCGACAGGTTGGTGCCGCCATAATAGATAGATGGGTTAACAGCATACATTTTTGCTTGGTTGTGACTTATGTTGAGAATGGCAGGACGACCGCCTACCGTAATTTCGAGTAGTTCCTTAATCTTGCGGTCAGAGTTACGAGTGCTGACGTGCAAGATAGCGTCTAGTTCTGCACTATTTGGTAATTCCAACTTTTCCATCTCTTTCTCTTTAATATTGTGGCAAATCACATTGTGGTAAATATTAACGTAGGGTAGTACCAATATTAGTCTACCCAACAGCTTGTGTTCCCGCGAATCAAGGGCTTTGCTATATAGTTCTCTAATGCTATCTATAAATACCCTGGTATAACCGGAACGGTATTGTTTGTTGTCGGCAATAGATCCCCTATAACAGTAATCTGGATTAATATAATAGTATCCTTTGTCGTCACACATAATTAGCTGATGACCAACCAAAGTTTTGTATATGGTGGTAAAGGCATTAGCACTCACACCAAAGATAGCCGATAGTCCATGCTTATCTACCTTGTGGTCTTTATGGGTTATATATCCATCGTTATAATTCATGAATGTGGATAAATATATGAAGCGGAAAGCAGTAGCAGTGTCGTAATCCAAGGTTTTAAGCAACGGATCATACCGAGTTTGAATAAAGTCGCCATACTCTTGTTGCAGAAACCCCGGCAAGGGTAGTATGTTTTCCCTATAATATTTATAAGCTTCTGATTGATTATTTTGTTTGGTGAGTTTGTCCTGATAAGATTGGGGTGTTTCAACATATCCCTCCCCAATATGTTCTCCTGTGTGGAGATCAACTAGATCTTTATGATGTTCCATAGCGAAAGCAGTTTCCTTTCTAAATGTTAACAAACTGTTAACATATTTCGTTCATATTTTGTTAATAGTTTTCGTCATTCTGTGTGATTTTCGTCATTCTGTGTGAAAAAGTGGTCATTTCTTCGTCATTCTGTGTGAGCGGTTTTGAGACTTCGCCTAGGGTTTTTGGGGCTGCTCCCTCTCTAATCTCTGTTGCGCTGGAAATGGGGGTTAGTTTTGGAATATAGCCATTTAGGTGAACTAACAAAAATGATAGCTCATCCCTTGCTAAATGCTATTACTAACCATCAAAGCCATCCCCATTATATCAAATAGGGAAGTCGGTGTCAATAGGAGAAATCTGGAGTATTAACCCTCCGGTTGGTCTACCGTTGTCGTTAATGCACTCGGCGATACCACTGGAATATATTAGGGTGGAGTGGTGTACGGTGGCGTGAGCTAGATCGAGAGTGATTACCGCACCATCAGTGGCGCCAATTTCTACGATATCCCCATAGTCAATTAGGGTGGAGATGGTAAAGGGGATGGCGGCGATATGGCGGCGATGGCGGTAAAACTCTACTAATAGTGGAGTGCTTTGGTTATACCATTGGGTAAGTTGATGAATAACTAACATGGGCAGGTACCTCCTAATAGGCGAACGTGTGTTCGAGTGTTGGCTTTATTATATAGTAGCCAAAGCTGTTAGTCAATATGTTAGATGGGATAGAGGGGAATGTTTTAGACAATGGCTAGATATTAGATCGGTAATACTTAAACTAAAGAAGGAGTACTACCGATATCTCTACACTATATATATAAGGGGTAGAGTGGTAAAAAACGATAATTGGGGCGAAGAGAATGGAGTGTAGGGAGAAGGGTGAGATAGTAGGGATGGGGTGGGGAAATGGGAAATGTATTTTTGAGGTAGTGTGTAAGTGAACTAGCTACCCACCGTTGCATCCTGGCAGCCGGTGATTTCGTTTTTAATACCCCCCGAAAACCCGCATAAAATAAGGCTTTTACGCAAGTTTGACTTTGAAAAACAGTCTGTTATTATGGCATCAGAAACAAGAGATACGGCAAACAAATAGGAATGAGGTGATACAGGTTGATTGATTAAAAGGGCTATAACCCTATATCGGGATTTCTCCGCTGAGGTGGATTTATCCCGAACCTATAACCGCTGAGGTGGTTTGTTAGGGTTGCCCATTACAATTAAATAGGAGTGGGGAGAAAATACAAGCGCACTCCTTAAAAATCCCGCTTGTTGTTGATGAACACGTAAAACCGTCACGTTCCCTTGCGTGTAGAGGGCGGAAACATAGGCGAAAACCTATCATATTGAGATTGAGCTATACCCAAGATGGGGGGCAGGCTGTCAATGGGCAAAGTAAGGGCAGATACTCCATTTGGGAAATACATCGGGTAGCCTCCGATAGGAATCGTAAATCGGGCATTATGCCTTAATCATACCATAGGCGGTCACAAGTCCGCATGAGAAAATGAGAGTGAGGCAAGCCATTGTAGAAAATATAAAAAAGGAGGAAAAAACTATGGCTAAAAAGGTGGATATGTACAGAGCAAACAAGGAGATGACAGAGAGGATCGCACAGTATATGCGAGTAAAGGTGACAGGAGCTACCCTTCAGACACGCTACAAGCGTGAGATAGGCGAGTGGCAGGCGAAGATTGATAACGCTCCGAAGATGCTTGAGGGTAGTGTGCTTGCAGATAGACTGCCCGAAATTTTGGACGAGTATGCTGCAAAGATCGAAGAGATCAAGGCGAAGTATGACAAGCTCCGCGAAGAGGCTGAAAAGTTCACACTCTGCTCCGCAGACGGCGACTTCTACAAGCTGTATAAGCAGGGCAAGATTGAAGAGGGGCTTATAGCTTGGGGCAAGGCTTGGGGGCTTGAGCTTGAGGGTACAGATTTTCTCGGAGTACTCAAGTACGCAGTAGCAGGCTTAAAGCAGGCATCGGCACGCACCATCATCACGAGCGGAGCGACTGAATTCACACAGCTCCGTAACAAGGGCGATGTGCTCAAGACTATCTACGCACTCTTCGCAGAGAAGTGTGTAGCAATCGGCTTCCTGCAGGCTGAAAAGCTTGAAGATGACGTAGTATCATACTACAAGAAGCCCTCTAAGAAGTCTGCTAAGTAGATTATATCCGAGGTCTGCATAGATAGGAGTTATCCCGCTTAAGGTGGGGTAGCTCCCAATGTGTGCAGAGCTGTGGACATATACCGCTATGGCTATAACTCTGCTAACTCACTCACTCGATATAGTCGGACGTGGGCTATATCACCGTAACTGTCGGCGGATTCGGCAGTAGAAAAGGGGTATGTTATGGATACAACAATCAGTTGGACAGCTATCAAGGACGCACTCAATGAATCACGTATTGACCGTGAAGAGCTTCAGACAGACTATAATGAGAGCTTGTATAGCAATCGCTATGGCTCTCCGTTTAAGTGGTGCTAAGGGGGTGATATAGTATGTGGGTAGACAACAAATATGTTTGGGTTGGCGGCATTATTGTGGCTACTGTAGATGAAGTTGAGAATAGGAGGATTGTGGTTAATGGCAAGTAGATCACCTATGGCAATAGCTACTAAAAAAGCACGAATGTTATCTATCAAAGACTATAATTATGCCCAAAACCGGGGTATAGCAGGCGAGTATCAGAATGGTGATAGTGTGCCTGGACCTGGGCATGTAGACTGTGTGGCAGCACGCATTAATTCTCAGTTAATGCGTGAGCGTAGAGCTTGGGAGTTATTAGCAAGTATAGGCTTGGTGGATGACGACTCTTGGACACAGCACGAACATATTGTTCGCACAAATATGGCTAAAAAGATGTCCAATCATTGGTCTAAATGCCATAACTAAATTGATGGTTGACAGGAGGGGAGGCGCAATGTTATATATATTAATATACGTGCAGGATGGCGGATGGGAAATAACAGAGCAGTATAGGGAAATTGCAAATGGGAATGCAGTCTATCAGTCCATCGTAAAGCCATTATTGAGCAAGGCAGACCGTGTATATAGGGTATACGGCGACGACACATGTGATATATTGAAAGGGAAGGAGGCGGTAGCGTGAAAGCGAAAACTAAAGCGCAAGTGAAATCTACCATAAGCGAAATATTGGTGATATTAGTGGCTACCGCTATGGTAATAGGAATAGTGGTATGGCTAAGGCGAAGCCATAGCGACAGCGACAGCAACAGCGACAGCTACGTCACAAGCGAACAGTCATGTGTAGTAGTGGACTGTCGTCATAACAACGGAAACGGGTTATATGTAGTGACGGTAGAGGATCGCCAGGGAAATCTGTGGGACTACTACGACGACACCTATATGGCTAATGGACATATAGTAGCTGTCACGTTTAGCGATAGCGAAATCATAGCAATAAGACGATAAGGAAAAAGGAGAACGCTATATGCCGGACAGAGTTGCAGTAATCGAAACGCTTGCAAGAGAAATTGCAGAGAGCGACTTCATTGATGACTATGAAGTAATGGACAGCTATGACAGTGCCGAAGATTTCATAAGCGAAATGGAACAGACATTGTGGGATGAAAAGAGAAGAAAGGCATTGATTGCCGACTTCAAGGGAGAGGTCGAAGATTGGGAGACAGATGACAATGATTTAGTCGCTAAGCACGTTGAAATCATACGGAGAATGGAGGAACTGTAATATGAGCGAAACGAGTAAGGCATACGAAAATGGTGGTTGGAGAGAGCGTTATGCTATCGACCATGGAACGGAAATGCGCTGCACATTCGGTGGGCATGACTGTCTGCGGTATGTGTACGGAGAGGATGACGAATACCAAGATGCCAATGGTGCAACTTGGGATATGGACACAGGAAAGTGGATTGGGTGACGGAAATGAAATGGTGTTTAATTGTCGAGCATGACAACGGAATCAAAGGACAAAGAGGATTTTCGGATGACTACACTAAGACGAAAAAGGAAGCAGAGGAAATAGTGAGGCGCATGAGGGAAACCGGAATAACAGTGTACGGATATTCCATAGCGAAAGGAGAATAACTATGTATGCAAAGGTGAGGCGAAAGGATTACCACAAGTTCATGTTGGACATGGCTGACAAGGTGTACAAGGGCGAAATGTCCTGGAAAGATTACAGGGAAATGGTTGTGGAGTTTGAGCCGATCGACTTCACTCCGTATCCAGCCGTAACGGATACATCCAAGCGATATATTGAATCGCTGTTCAACGAAGAGGATACCGACCGCAAGGGAAAGTATATGCTCCGTGGATTCACCCGGCATGAGGGATATGAGATGCGCGTACTCGGTATGTCATATGGTGATTATGCAAACGCATATAGCTTCTACGGATATAACGACGAAGAACAGATGATCTACACCTACTGTGAGGGAGATACAACCCTCAAGATGTTCGGCACCAAGGAAGAGTACGAGAAAGAGAAAGCAGAAATAGCTGACTGGTACAGAAAGGAGTATGCGTAATGGGATATATACGGAAAACTAAAGATGTATGGTGCATCGAAACAAACTGGGGATCTGGTTGGGAAACGGAAAGCAAATACGACAAAGACGATTATCCGAATCCGAGAAAGGCAGCATACGACGACGCAAAGGAATACCGTCTTGCTGGTGCTATGACAAGAATCGTTAAAAGAAGGGAGAGGATTGTATGACATTAGTACGGGAAATCATGGCGGAAGCTATGAAACATGGTTACAAAGCATATACAATTAACAACTCCGATGAGTACGGATTTCTAATCACACCCAACGGAAACGTACTGCAAGTTGGTAGAGCAACGTGGGGCAACGGAGTCGTGTTCTCGCTGGAGTACAAGCCAAGTCGCACATGTGGCAGCGGCTGTTCTTGTCATGATGGCGACGATTATGATTGGGGATTCACCAAGGTAACGATCAAGGGATTGGAAGATTTCGAGAAAGCCGGACTCAAATTTGCAAGGGAGCTGAAAGCTCCAATGTATAGAAACCCCGAAGAGTGGATTGCAGATAAACAGAAGTTTTGGAAAGACAGTTTACAGGAGGTAACAGTATGATATTACAATTTAAAACAAAGCGAAATGCAAACGGACACCGTAAATATCTCGCCATTGATACGGATGCAAGGATTTATTCCACACAGTGCCGTTGGATGATTATGGAAGGTGTTGAGGTAACTACCACGGCATACCGTGAGTTATTGGAACAGTGTAAAAGAAACGAGTTTAAGGAAGTAGACTACGCTTGTTAGGAGGTGGTAGCATGGATGATCTCGCCAGGATCGAACGTATCTATGGTAGTGTAGCAGAGTACTACCGTGAAGAATGGGAAGCAGAAGAAGAACCACCTACTGAAGAACAGATTGCGGATAGCGAAAGGCGTATGGAAAAATACTATGCCAAAATTGAACAGCTCAACGGAACGGAAAGTGATTTGATTCGTGAATTGGTAGCCAAATGGAACACCGTTAAGCCACCATATGACGGGACAAACGCATCCATATATGCCGGATATGATTGGTCAAGGGAACGCACACTTACCATTGTGGAAGAGTTAGCCAATCACTACGGAGTAACAGTTGACGAAAACTCCGACACATTCTACCGAGTGCCGGCAAATCAATTTGCCATCAGCGTTGAATATAGCGATCACGGAAGAATTTACTACAAGTTCTTTGGCAACTTAGACTTTGAACAGTTTAAGAACGTGTACAGGGATCTTTGGTACGCAAGGCTGTGGCCTACGATGTCCCACAATGGACAGTATATAGGGAACTGTTCATTAGGTAGTCTGTTGTATGGGTATATAGGAAAGGAGAACGCAAATGAATAAATATCTTGTTATCTACGAAGATGGTGACGGCAAATTGCTGGAGCCTGTTATCCAAAACGCAAGGCAAATCTTTGACACAATGGATATGTCGGACTGCCACGGCATAACAATTAAGCGTATGTGGTTGATTGACGGATGCAAACTGGCAGAGTGCCGATTCCGTGGTACATGGCATGATCCAAAGAAACCGCTCAAAATGGCGATTGAAGCGATGTATCCAGCGCCGCCATTACCGTATGATATTGGTTACGGAACAGACCATTAAGGGAGGTAGAAATATGGAATGGACTGATCAGGAACGCAAAATTCTTGCGAAAGCTATGTCAAAGGAAATGAAACCGATTCAGCATATGTTTCCGACATCAATGTCGGGAAGTGAATACCAAGCATTTAAGCGAGCCGAAAGGGAACACGCACCGAATGTAGCGTGTCGCATCGTCAACTTCCAGGTTCAGTATTACAACACGGAAACAGGGGAAATAGTGAGCACACATATCTAATAGGAGGTGCTAAATGGAAAGATTCTTCAAACTGAACAAACCTGTATATCATAAGTCGGATGCAATCCGAGTGTCAGACGATTACAGCAAGCGAAATGGTGGTTACGTCATTGAATGCGAAGTAGTTGAGTTGATACCAACAGATGAAGGCGGATGGATATATGGAAAAATGTTCTGCCCGGAATACTACAACATGGGCGGTGATGGTTACACGATGATTGCAGAAAGTAGCAGACGTAACGCAAAGAAAGCTGCATTAGCAATAAAAGCTATGGAAAACGCAAGAGAATACGCAGAAAAGTATGTGGAGCAGATAGGCAACGGAGAATTGCAAATAGTTGAGGAGGTATAACACTATGTTATTTGAAAGCAAAGTAGAAAAGCGTGACGATGGATATGTTGAGGTACGAAAGTACGAATACAATCCTGGCTACGTTATCAACCCCAACAAATGGAAGATAGTTTACCGCTTGGAATACATCGACGATAAAAAGACATGGGAAAACTTAGAGAAATGGAAAAATCCGTGGGAAGCATACAAGAAAATCGAGTTTGATAATCTGTCAAACGCAATTACATTGTATGCACTGTGGCAGATACAGGATAACATATACGACTGCAAGCTGTGGATGACCATGACATCATCTAACGGAGAATGGTACGAAGAGTATATAGGGTTCGAATCTACATATAATTGGAGCTTAAAGGAACGCATTAACCGTGAAATGAACAGACGGATTGATGGTGCGGAAAAGCAAAACATAGAACTCGCAAGGCAGAACACAAAGATGGCGGAGTTCTTAAAGAAGTACGGAGTTGATCCTTACAAGGTGGTTATGGAGGAGGTGTCATAATGAAGATTACGGAAACAGGAACATGGAGTCGCAGTATTTTTGGAACGGAAATGGAATGGAATATCAACTATTCATCCATTCTCACCAAACTGATACAGGATGCCGGAAGATACTGTGAAGCTTGGGCAAGTGATTTGTTTATCATATGGAAATACGATGTAGACAACAGATTACAGAACAGGGATACACAATCCTTCACCATTAAATTTGGATTCCGTGACACTGGTGTTGACCATGATGACAGCTTGGATACAGAAAGAGAATACAAAATCGTCGAAACCCATTACAAGACTAACTGCTATTATTATCGCAAGATTGACACCCTTACGGTAACCGTAGATGGCAACAAAATCACAATGGAATTGGAGGCGTAACTATGCAATATCTCGAATGGTCTGGTGGCTACAACGGAGAGAAAACAAGGCGTGGTGATGACATTGTGCGTACGTCTAAGAACGGAAATGTAAGGATCGTATACAGTAGCGGAGCAATTCAGGGTAAGTATTCTGCGGAACGGAAACTTGAAAATGGCGAATGGGACAGAATGACAATGGCAAGATATTCCAGCGACTTCATAAGCGAAGTGGAAAAGGCTTGCAGGATGTTGAATGATGAACCTCTCACATTTGAAACGCTCAGATGGTTACTGGGTGCTGAATAAAAGGAGGTGTGACCATGAAAGAACACAGTTTAGGTATCTACACATTAGTTAATGACTTTGATGTGTGGGGTAACGCAGAAGACGGATGGGTAATCAACGATTGCCATATTGAAGAAGAAAACATTATGATTGACGATTTCGCAACAGATAAGGAAATCGTAACCATGTTAAAAGATAAAGGATACTTAACCACAAATGATATGCGGAAGCTTGCCGTAGAGAAATACGGCACCGACATTATGATCTACGAACGCAAAGGTATGAAACCGCTGTATGAATTAAGAAGGATGAACTAATGCACAATACACAGAAAAGGAGAAAAACACTATGGAAAACAGAGAACAGGTAATCGCATTGGTAAAGGCTTTGGGTATCACACCCGAGGAACTTGGTATTGAACCCAAAGTAATAACTGACAAGCAGTTAATTCACGAGATAAGTGAGATGATTAGGCAAGATGAAATCGAAAAGGAACACGCAAGAGAATTCTTTGATGAAAAATATTGGGACGATTTAGGAATTGCTCAAAAGGAATATAGAGTGGTAAAGGTGAGCTTACGGAAAACCATCTACAAACATGTTGATGTAGTAATTCCACAAGACGAACCCTTGTGTGGTGCAAGAGATTATGTAATGAATTTGGGTGATCTTGATAATGATTATCCCGAGGATGAAGATGATTGGGAAGAATATGACGAAGAAGAAATGGTAGACAGATTAACTAAAAAGGAAATCGAAAACAGATTCGATTCAGACGATATTTGGAACTATGACGATGTTATGGAAATGGAGGATTAAGATATGACACACTACACACAGAATTGGAAGCACACAACCCGCAACCACAAGGCATACGGAAATTGGGACGGAACTAAGTATAACACGCCGTTCATGACTATAAGCGAAAGCGACATACAGGACGAGGACGGTGATGAAGAATGAAAGCCACTATATATATCCACGATATAACGCGACTGTAAGGAAAGGAGATATGTTATGTCAAAACCAATCACCAAACCCGAATGGAACCTGTGCCAAAATTGTATCAACGCAATTAAGTCACGAGGCGAAAAGGTATTTGTAGGAAACATGATTTGTCAGGACATTGACTATGACGAAGAGAAAGATGAATGGTATCAAATGTATGACGAAGACGAGCCAATCCTCAAGTGTGATTGGTGCGGAGAGGTAGACGCTGAGTTGTATGAATGTATATAGAGAACAAATATAGTCCGGATGAAGTATGGAACTATGATGACTATGCAGAACAGGAATAATTAAATTGCGGAGGTAAAGTATATGACAATGACTTTTGATAAAAACGATTACGTACAGTTAAAGGATGGCGAAAACTACATTAACAAGTTTGTGATCCTCAGACTTAACTTTTTCAAGGAAGAGTACAGGGAAGCCAAAAATCAATTGTTTTATGCAACAGGTGGATTTGGCTGCTACCCCGAAAAGATAGGTGGAAAGGTGTTTGGCAGATGGTTTGACGAATGGGGACAGACACGAAGAGAATATATCCTCGGTGTAGCCACAGAAGAAGCAATAGCAAATTGGGAAAAGACATACGGTATATCAAGGGAAGTATTCAAGAAGGATGAAGAAGATGCTGATTAAAGAGGTGATGATATGACACTTGAACGAGTACAGAGAGCTGCGGAACTAAGAGGTATTTACTTTAATGGGGAACGGAAATGGCTAAATACCATGGTAGGGTACGGATATGAATTCTTTACACCAAGCGGTTATGGATTTTATCAGACACCTACTTTGAATGGAGCATATAAGGAAATTATAAAATACAGGAGGATCGCATAATGGAAACAACAACCATCATTGCGGTATTTAAGAACGGACGTAAGATACGCTACACAATAGCAATCTTACAGGATTTGCTGAATGATCCCGATGTGGTCTGTGTTTATAACGAACAAACTGGTGAAGTGTATTAGAAAGGAGAGTAGTTATGCTTAAATATAGGAAAACTGACAGAGGAATGTTTGTAGTTGAGGATAAGCAGGATATCTGCGATGCAATTTGTGAAGCACTCCGCCACACAGGAGCAGCAGGAAGCCCTGGTGGTAATGCACTTAAGGAAATCCGTTATGTACGGGAAGATAATGGGGATGAATTTGCAATCCCTATCTTCGAGGACGGAACAGGAGAACCGAGTGTATATTCCCCTCATGGTTACTACGGAGTTAATATCTCTGGTGATTCTGGTATAGGGATGTGGATTGATATAACACGGCAATTCGTACAGAAAATGTGGTAAGGGAGGTTGCGATGATGAAGGTTGGGATGAATACGACTATGTATGATGTGATCGGTATCAACAAGACAACAGAACAGAAAATCATTATTGAACCGCACATGACCGAAGCACAGGCACTTAAATTATGTGAGTCGTGGGGTTGGACATATGATGATGGCACAATAAACGGAAGCTATTGGATGAGTATGGAAATGGAGGAAAGCGTATGAAGTACGAAGTAACCTATACCGAGAGTTATGCATCCACATATGTTGTGGAAGCAAATAGTGAAGATCATGCCAAAGAGATTGTAGCATTTGGCATCAGTAATGGAAACTTGGAACCGCCAAACAACTGTTATGACAGTGATTATAAAGTAGTTGAAGTACAGTAAGGAAGGTGTAGATATGAAAATGGATTTCTTTGAAGAGGAAATTGAACTTAAGTTTGCGATGGATACATACACAGCAACTGGCGATAAGGCAATTATGGCAATGCAGATAGAGAACGGAGAAGTGGTTGATTACTTCGGAGATGTAACACGGTGTATCCCTGGTTGCAGTTTAGCGGTAAATCAGATTATTGCCGACACAAATAACTCACCGAAATTGATTACAGAAATGGAAAAGAACGGACTGATAAAGCGAACAAATCAAACAGTAACAAGTGGTTGGTGTACATATCCGATTTATGAGATACAGGATAAGTTATATGACGAAGTAATTGACGAAGAGGGGGAGTAAATATGGAAAAGGAAAAAACTTATTTCTACGAAGTGTATTACGGCTCCACATTCCTGCGTAACTCGGCAGACTTAGGTGATTACTTTGATAGCGAGGAAGAAGCGGAAGAAGAAGCCCAACTGTTTATTGAAGATACAATCGACAGATGGAAAGAAGATGGCGGATGGAATGATTATGATGATCCATCAGATTTTACAGTTGAAGTAGATTTTATAGAAGGAAAGGAGTTTTAAGTATGAGAGAAAAAACAATGACACAGTTTCAGAAGGATCTTGAGGTAATAATACAGAACACAGAAATACCTGAGGGAGATCTTACCTTTAACATGAGAAAGTTTCAGCGTATAGGTAAGCGTGATATATCAGTATTGGAAGTAGGAACACGAGCATACAATGTACTGAGAAGGAATCAGTTGAGTACGATTGATGATGTAGTTAACAACTGGGGTGGCTTACATAATCTGCATAGTATGGGTATCACAACTGTTAAGGAAATAAAGAACGCAATCCTGGCTTACTACTATGATCATCTTGACAACGAAGAGAAAAAAGAGTTTTGGAAAGATGTGTTCGGACAGGAGGGATAAGTATGAGAAGCCTTGAATAAATAGAAGGGAGAATGAATATGAAAGCGATAACAAATGTAAAAACAGTTGAGGAAATCGTAGGATATGAGGCTTGTGATGGTACACGTTTCACAACAAAAGAGGAGTGCCAAAAGTACGAAAATACAGCGGAGGCTGTTATTAAAGATAGATTTAAAAAGCTTGTTGTAAAAGAGATGGAGGGTATAGATATTACAAGTGAAGGGGGTGCATATGTAGGAGCTGGTGTTGAAGAGGATTGGTATTATGCGCTGGTTGAGATTAAGGACGAAAACGATTTAAAGGCAGCTCAGATGTATCATGCTCTTGAAGGATGCAGGAGTGGTAAATATGGGTTCGATGAAACCATGATAGGGAAAAGAGTTATCGTCGGTATAGGTTCTGGAATATATCCAATGCCGGAAGAGGGTGGTAAATGTGCATACGATAATAGCTATGTGTATGGAACTATTGAAGATCAGGTAAAAAAGTTTGAAGAAGCGATAAGACAGTTTGAAAAGGTAGATGAGTAATAAAACGAATATTTTAAGAGAGGTGATAATATGAAAATGACATTAGCAGAGTTTCAGAGAATTACATCGTATCTAATGGCGGAACTTGTTAAAGATACGGAAAGGGATTGGGATACAAAACATGAGATACTTTGTGAGGAGTTGATAAACGATTTTGATATTGAATTTGAAGATAAATAAAACCAAGATTTGAAGGGAGGTAGAAAAATATGACTTATGGAATTAAGATAACATATTCATGGGGAGATGAAGAACCTGTATATGGAAAATTCAAAACAGAGGAGGAAGCTTTTAAAGAAGCTTGTGCGTTAGCTGGAAAGGAAGCTTATGTACAGAACGAAGAATTTGAAGAAGACCGTACTTGTACAATGTATGTAGATGCTTATACGAAACGAATTGATTTGCAGTATGATTGTGACCAAACAGAATGTTATTACAGAATTGTAGAAAATGAATAAAACAAGGTTTTTAAGGAGGTGTAAGATATGGAATTTAGATGGATTGATGATGTAGAGTTGGGACATTATGAATGCGAACTTTATGAAGGTGATGAAAAGATAAATGATATCAGTTTTACTGATTATACTTCTGAATTTCATCAGCGAGATGATAAAAAAGATGGATATAAAAGACCTTACTCATTTGAAGTTCGTTGGTGTAATGGATGGAGTATGCATGAAGGGTTTGATTATGACGCTGATTACCGCAATCATGCTGATGAAAACGGAAAGTTGGCTGGAGGCTATCAAGGCAACTGCACACATACTGTTGATGACATTAAGAGATGGTGTGAGAATTGGTTAGCTCAGAGGTATCTTGCGAGTTACTATAATACACTTGCCGAGTTAGACAAGATGAAAGCAAGAGCAGAATGGTTTGAATCCTTGGGATTCAAGTTAGAAGAGGAAGGAGATGATTAAATGTTTAATTACATAGTAGTTTACTTATCCCCCGGCGGAATGCATTACAGATTCAGATGCTACGCACCAAACAAGCGAGAAGCAAGAAGAATGTGTCACGATGTTATGGGAGTTAGATATAAGGACATAGTTGACATATATATTGTCTGAATGAAACGGAAAATATAAATAAAATAATGTTTTCAAAGGAGGCAGAGATATGGAAAGTAGAGGTTTGGATATTAGAGGTAAAACAATTATGAAAGATTGTTTGGAAATGCGTGGTTATAATCCAACAGATAAACAGATTGATGAATTAACGGAAATATATGAAGAATGTCAGGAGTGGACACAGAGTGGAGTAATGATTAGTGGAAACTCATATGACGAGATTGAAGATTTTGTTAAGCATAGTAGATGTATTGATGAAGTAATAAAATAACTTGTTTATTGGAGGAGAAATAAGTATGAAAAAGGTAAATAATAAAACAACAACGTATGAATATAAAGGAGGAATTTGTGTCGACATTGTTGAAACACCAGATAGTTTTTACGCATGGATATATGACAAAAACTATGGAATAAAAGAGCTTATGTGGGGAGAACCTAAAAACAACATGAGATTTAATGAACCATATACGCAGACTTTTGAGGGATTTAAAAAGTTGGTTAGTGCAAATATTGAAGATTACATAGACAGTTATTATATGTTAGCAAACGGAGATGAAAGTTGAGTTTGATTGGAGGTAACAGATATGGAAAAGATAGTTATTAAGAAAACCGAAACTAAAATCAAAGCCCGCAGAGCAACAGTTGTTGTTAAACCTGAAATATATAAACGGATTTATGATATTGCATTGGAAACGAATCAGCCAATAGAAACGATAACAAACATACTTCTTGAAGCTGCGCTGGAGAATGTTGAGATAAGTGATTAGGGGGTGACAATATGTTAGTAACTGCTTTTGAAATTGAACAGAACCGAGAATTCCCATATGAATGGATAGGACAGGGATACGGATATAAGAACACAAATTACAAGACGGAAGATGAAATCATATACATTCCAGAGTATGCGTATGTAGATGGTCATGCAAATTATGGATATTCATTTAATGATTTTCTGAATATCTGTAAGGGGCATCGTAAGAGAGCTGAGTATTTGTTTGATTGGGTTGATTGGCAGCACCCTGAATTAGCATATGATGAGATTGATTTTGATAATGACGAAGAGTGGAATGACGAAGATTAACGGATAAAGGAGGACAATATGACAATTTCAAATATTATTGATCAGATAACAATTGAGGGCAGAATTATCATAAGAAAAATCAGAGAAGAAGATACGATAGAAATATATAGAACAGACGAGTGCGGTGGTACCGGGTTACAGATAACTAAAGAGTTAAAGCCATATGCTGATATGGAAATTAAGTATATGTACCCCATCCTTGACATTAAGAGTATCCGAGAAGACGCAGTCGAGATTGGTGCTTTGGTAATTGAGGTTGAATAAAGGAGATTTGACTGATGACGAGAAAGACACTGTATTCCAACTTGTTGAGGATCAGTTGAATGCCGAAGCAAAATTAGATGGGAGGAAATAATATGGATGCAACGGTATGGTATGCGGTAGAAGTGAATCAGTTAACAACATCTGACGGATATTTAATCACAAATTGGGATGATATATGGAGCGAATTAACTGAACATTTAAGTATGAATGGATACACATTCGATACAAATGGTGTGAATGTGATTTTTATCTACAACGAGGAAATCAGTTACTTACTCACGATTTTGGAAGATAGAAAATTGATTTATACGGTGCTATAAAGGAGGTAACGACAATGGAAGATAGATTTGTTTGGCAGCACATTAGTTTTGCAGATGGCAGTAACCCATACATCTGTACCTGCAAAGAAAATTTTACTTGGATGAATCGACATTATGAGATGGTAAAGATTAAGGAAAACTTTTGGTTGGCAACAGGAAGGAGGTAAAAATAAGTATGAGTGCAATTAAATACAAATTTGTAAAGGTAAGGGAACTCATTCATAAGGTATGTGATTATGAATCGCCAGAATATCCCAACATCGGTTTCACCTTTGATACACCAGAAGATTTGGAAATGCGTGGTGACCCTATGGGATGGTACGGAGTTGCGTTGTCGCCCATGTTTGACGGAGTTACATTTGTAATTGGGTATTGGGGTGGTGGAATAATAGTGAGTAGGAACGAGTGGGATGAAAAGGAGTGTGTAGAAGATTTTATTCAGTTTATGTGGGATGAAAAGGGAAGAAGAGTAGACGAAGACACGCTGATTTGTGTAGATGCTGATGAATACGGAAATTAACGGAGGTATATATATGAATATGACGAACATTGTAGAACAGGAAAATGAAAAGGAGGATTAACTATGATTACTTACAAACTGTTTAGGGTTAAGAATGGTAATCTGTATCCGCTGTATGTGAATGCAAACAAGCCGACACCGATTGGCGAGTGGATTGATGCTGAGGTAGGAACTAAGGCAGATGAAACTCATGTCAAGTCAAGGCTTGGCCCACTGTCGCTTAGACCAGGATGGCATTCAACCGCCATACCATTTACAGATTGGATTGGAGAAAGGCAATCCGATGGTACGCTTGCACAGAAACCTAACACAGTATGGTGCGAGTGTGAAGTACAAGGAAATCAGCTGAACGTTACCAACCGCTATGGTTCGAGAGAACTGTTAGACGGTTGGTATTATTTTAGGACAAATTCCATGCAGAAAGATCCTTGGATAATAAGTAATCAAATCAAAGTGGTAAGGATACTGAGTAACGAAGAAGTATCAACAATCTGTAGAGCAAACGGAATTGAGCCACAGAGAGTTGCAGGTTAGTAAGGAACTGTTGAAAGTAACAGTTCCTTTTTGATTGCCCGAAAGGAGAAAACATATGGCAAAGAGCATTGGTAAGGAAGCAGTTAAGGCAAGAGTAGCAAAGTTGGTAGCAAAGCGAGATGAAATGATGGTGGATGTAGATAATCTTCATGTTAAGTTACAGCGTGGCAACAGAAAGACAGGTGCTAATTGTTGGACAGTGTCGCTCCTGCCTGTTGTAGATTGTGTGAATTGTAGTGAGTGTATGTGGGATTGCTATGACCTGAAGAGTGACATGATATATCCTGGAGTAATTGAAAGTAGGTGTCGCAATTCTGCTATCCATAAGGCAGATCGGAAACGGTTTTGGCAGGAAGTTGATATGCAGGTTAAGGCAAACTTCGTAACGGAACTGCGAATTAACGTAGGCGGTGATCTGGAGTACGAAGACTTCGCTTATGTAGCAGGACTCGGCACACAGAATCCAAAAACCATGATTCTGTTCTTCACAAAGAACTACAAAGGTATTAACGAGTGGCTTGATATGGGATATCAGTTCCCCGAAAATGTACACACCATTATGAGTGCATGGTGTGGAATGGAAATGGACAACCCGCACAACCTGCCGTGCAGTCATGTGTTATATGAAGACGGACGTACAACGGCACCGCAGTACGGAGCGGTATATTGCGGCGGAAATTGTAGCGAGTGTGCATTCAAGGGAGAAGGATGTTGGAATTTGGGTAAGGGTGAACACGTGATATTTAGAGCGCATTAAGGAGGTGATGATATGGCAAGTATTGCTGATAACTACGAAATTAACGTGGCAAAGAAAAGGAATAAAGATGATCCATATTGAATTTTTCTCTGTAAGATAGAAAATTCAACAGTATTTGAGGATACAGCAGAGGAAAAACTAAAGTTCTTTCGAAATCTTTTCGGAGATGAATATCTTGTGTCATTGACACATTGGCAGTGCCATGATAGAGTAAAAGATAATTGAAAATGAAAACGGAATTTGATGGAGGTAATAATATGATTTGGGTATTAAAAAATGGAGAGGAAATTATAGAAGAATTTGCTACTTCGCATAGCATTAGTTTGGAAGATGCAATAGAGCTATGCGGTTTTGAGAAACTTAATACAGTACATATAGATGATCCAGGCTATAAATATAAGGGAAAAGAATTATGGTATGATGATTTATCATTAGAATTAAAATAAAAACACTATTCAATAGAGGTGACAAAAGGGAGGAATGTATATGACA
>Ga0247611_10003000_pt1 | contig 25921 bp, 21 predicted proteins | sample 177DNAGHGhighgp2_FD_192422 | JGI IMG/M metagenome (GOLD analysis project Ga0247611, IMG submission 192422) | Sheep rumen microbial communities from Palmerston North, Manawatu-Wanganui, New Zealand - 1770 DNA GHGhigh gp2 | ecosystem: Host-associated > Mammals > Digestive system > Stomach > Rumen... | reverse complement strand
CAGGCCTTGCGCTTGTTCATGCCCTGGCTGCTCCTCGTCATCGCCATCGTCGTTCCCGCGCTCTATCCCATCATGCAATATCTTGAGACCATGCAGGTTCCTTTGCTCGACACCCTCGACCTACAGCCCACCGACCTCATCAGCGTCTCTGCCATCGTCCTCATCCTGCTGCTCATCTACGTCATCCTGAAGATCGTCAGTTTCAATCGCACCGCCTCCCAACTTGGCTGCCGGCGCTACTATCTGTCCCTCATCATCTTCGAACTCGCCCTACCCTTCTGGAACCTCTCTGCGGCCATCGCCCATCGTCGCGCCTCCAAGAACGAGTTCCGCAAAAAATTTGTCTAACTTTCAACTTTCAACTCTCAACTTTCAACTTTCAACTCTCCGCTCGACCTTTGGTCGCTTCGACACTTCGAAGAACTTTCAACTCTCAACTTTCAACTCTCAACTTTCAACTTATATGTCCTCCTTCATCGCCTGGTGCTTCGACCACCTCAACTATTGGACCATCACCTTCCTCATGACCCTCGAGAGCACGGTCATTCCCATTCCGAGCGAACTCGTCGTTCCCCCGGCCGCTTATCGTGCAGCTGCTGAGGGTAGTGATCTCAATGTCGTGCTCGTTGTGCTATGCGCCACGCTCGGTGCCAACCTCGGTGCCTTGATCAACTATACTGCCGCCCGTTATCTCGGACGCCCCATCATCTATGCCTTTGCCAACAGCACCTTCGGCCACCTCTGCCTCCTCAACGAAGAGAAGGTGCGCAAGACCGAAGTCTATTTCAACGACCATGGCGCCGTCGGTACCATGATCGGACGCCTCGTCCCCGGCATTCGCCACCTCATCTCCATCCCCGCCGGCCTTGCCAAGATGCGCCTCTCGCATTTCATCCTCTACACCACCATCGGCGCCGGCCTCTGGAACATCATACTCGCCGTCATGGGCTATGCCCTCGCCAGCTTCGTTCCCGAAGACCAACTCATGGACAAAGTCACGCAGTACAGCCACGAGCTCGGCTACGCCATGATTGCACTCTTCCTCGCCCTCGTAGCCTACCTCGTGTACAAAGGTGTCAGGAAATCCAAACCGTCAGAATAAGAGATCATCCACAATTCATACACTCATAACTTACAACTCATAAATCAACAAACTCATGAAGAAACGTATCCAATTCAGTCTCGTCTATCGAGACATGTGGCAGAGCTCCGGTAAGTTCCAGCCACGTAAGGATCAACTCGAACGCATCGCACCCGTCATCATCGATATGGGCGTCTTCGATCGCGTCGAAACCAACGGCGGAGCCTTCGAACAGGTCAACCTCCTCGCCGGCGAGAATCCCAATGCCGCCGTGCGCGCTTTCTGCAAGCCGTTCAACGAAGTAGGCATCAAGACCCACATGCTCGACCGCGGCCTCAACGCCCTCCGCATGTACCCTGTCCCCGACGATGTCCGCGAACTGCAATACAAGGTCAAGCACGCCCAGGGCGTTGACATCCCCCGCATCTTCTGCGGTCTCAACGACGTCCGCAATATCATTCCTTCCGTCAAATGGGCCAAGGCCGCCGGCATGACGCCGCAGGCCACGCTCTGCATCACTACATCGCCCATCCATACCGTCGAGTACTACTCTGACATTGCCGACCAGGTCATCGCTGCCGGTGCCGAGGAGATCTGCTTGAAAGACATGGCTGGTATCGGTCAGCCAGCACTCCTGGGAGCACTCACCAAGGCCATCAAGACCAAGCACCCCGACATCATCATCCAGTACCACGGCCACAGCGGTCCCGGACTCTCTATGGCCTCCATCCTCGAGGTCTGCAACAACGGAGCCGACGTCATCGACACCGCCATCGAACCGCTCTCATGGGGTAAGGTACACCCCGACATCATCTCCGTGCAGTCCATGCTCAAGAACGAAGGCTTCGAGGTCAAGGAAATCAATATGAAAGCCTACATGCAGGCTCGTTCACTCACTCAGGAGTTCATCGACGACTGGCTCGGCTACTTCATCAATCCCGGCAACAAACACATGTCCTCGCTGCTCCTCGGCTGCGGCCTTCCCGGCGGCATGATGGGCTCCATGATGGCCGACCTCGCCGGCATCCACGGCGTCATCAACAGCACGCTGAAAGCCAAGGGTGAACCCGAGCTGACCACCGACGAGATTCTCGTCAAGCTCTTCGACGAAGTCGCCTACGTCTGGCCACGCGTCGGTTATCCCCCATTGGTAACGCCTTTCTCGCAGTACGTCAAAAACATAGCCCTCATGAACCTGCTCACCATAGCTCAGGGCAAGGGACGCTTCGTCATGATGGACGACTCCATGTGGGGTATGATCCTCGGCAAGAGCGGCAAGATTCCCGGCACCATCGATCCCGAACTCGTCGAGCTCGCCAAGAAGCAGGGACGCGAATTCACCGATGCCGATCCTCACACGCTGCTCAAGAACGCCCTACCCGACTTCATCAAGGAAATGGAGGAGAACGGATGGGATCGCGGACAGGACGACGAGGAGCTCTACGAACTGGCCATGCACCCCGAGCAGTACCGCAACTACAAGAGCGGTCAGGCCAAGAAGAACTTCCTCGCCGACCTCGAGAAAGCCAAGGTCGCCAAGGCACAGGCCACAGCAGGCCCCAAGGTCTCCATCGAAGAACTCTCTGCCTTCAAGCACGCCAAAGCCGATGCCATCACGGCTCCCGACAACGGCCAGATCCTCTTCGAGATCAGCGGCGACAGCGGCGTGACACGCTGCACAGAGCCCGCCATCGGCACACACTACAAGGAAGGTGATGTCATCTGCTACCTCCAGACGCAGTACGGACAGCTCCTGCCTATCAAGGTAGGCATCGCCGGTAAGCTCGTCGATATCACTGCCTTCCAAGGTAAGAAAGTCATCAAGGGTCAGGCCATCGCCTGGATTGAACGCGAAGCTTGAACCAGCCCCACTATTCCATCATTTCGATTCATCATCTGCCTCTCCGTAATCACACTGCGGAGAGGTTTTTTTTCAGCTCACACAACAATACTGTTGAGTTCTACTATTTGAACGATCTATCGAATACAAGGAATTTTGCTGGTTCTATTGGATTTAGTGTGAAGGAACAACACCAGAGAATGTTCAGAACGTTCTTTGGGTATAGTTAATTCACACTAAACACAATAGAACCAAGTTGGTTTTTTGTCAACCATCAACGACCGAAGAGGTGTTCGAGGTGATGTGGCGGCGCAAGAATATATACAAAGAAGATTACTGCGTGCAGCTTTTTCAGTGAAGCGTAGCGAAACGGTGTTTTTGCCAGATGAAGAGGTGGTTCCGCAGGAATGATGGGTGTGAGGGTTGAGCCTCGGTGAGCTTGCTCACAAGGGCTAAGACCCTCACAGACATCAAGGCACGAGTGCCCACCTCTTCAACTGGTGTTTTTTATGTTTTTGTTGCCTTTCGATAGGTATATCCCTGGTATATATCCCTGGTATATCGTAGGTTATTTTGAGAATTGTTGTACCTTTGCGCCCGAGCTTTTGGCCAAAGCGTGAAACTTGAAACTTTAAACATGAAACATGAACCTATGAATCGGGCATTTGATTGGATGCGTCGGTCGGTGGCGGACCATGCCCTGATCGACGAAGAGAAGCAGCTGTCTGGCAGCTGTACGTATCTGCAAATTCCAGCACTCAGTCAGCAGCAGAGCCTGACCTTTTCGACCAAATCGCCGCCGACTAGGGCGTAAGCCCCTCCCCTTGGCCCCCTATATAAGGGGGGCCCTAGGGGGGGCTATGGCCCTAACCTTTGACGAGAGTTTGGGGGAAAATCGGTCTCGCATAGTACATGGAATGATCACACAGCTCTCTCAGATCACAGAAAATATTCACGAAAATCACGAATCACATGGAAACGCGATAGAACGTGATGATGCGCTATGATGCCTATGATTCGGGGGCTACAATGTCATACTTTTGCACTCGCAAACCAAAAGGTCTGCCATGTAACATCCAAATCATTCATCATGCAACAGTGCACAATCAGGAAAGATCGACCGCCTCCGGCAGCGAAAAGCCTCAAGGGTTAAGCCCAAAACCCTCAAGGGTTTACGGCAAAAGCTATAAGGCTTTCGGGCAAAACCCTTAAGGGTTTGAAGGGAACGAAGACGACGTTAAGCGCGTGAGGACGGTCAGTTGCTATGCTTCTGTGACTCTGCGTTGAAAAATAGACCAGCTGCATTGACAAAAATCGGCTACGTTAAGAATAAACCAAATACGTTAATTTACACTAAATCCAATAGAACCATATGTTCATTCACACTAAATCCAATAGAACCATAAATATGAAAGCGCCTGATGTATTAAAGATCATGGAGAAAAGAGTTTAGAGCTGATATGTTACGGATAACCCTCATAAAACAAATGGGACATCATGGGAGAATAGAAGAAAGGATGGGCTTGGGAAAGTAATGTGAAGAAAAAATGCGGGAGAGATATCGAAACAAACGATAATGTAGTGCTGTGTGCAAAAAAAAGACTAACTTTGCAGACGCAAAGAACAATTGGGACTTAACGTGGACATTGATCATCGCAACCGAATGGAGATGAACGGCGTGTTCACCTGGGAACTTGGTAAGGGCGAACACTCGCGTATCTTGTTCCGCAAGGATGGCGTAGAGTTGGCTGAATTGGTCTATAATCCCAAGCACACGGATAAAGAGAATGACTCTATCAGCATGGAGAATCTTGTCGTACCGACAGTTCCGCAGAAGCCTGACATCGTACTACAATTGACGAAGGATGATATAGCGAAAGGGATGAAGATGACCTATTTGTTCGATGCCAAATATCGCATCAACGACAGAACAGATGCAGGGGTTGACACACCTCCCGATGATGCCATCAACCAAATGCATCGCTACAGGGATGCCATCTATTACAAGGAACATTCCTCCAATGAATTGAAGAAGGAAGTGATTGGAGGCTATATCTTGTTCCCTGGTAATGGCGACCCGATAGAGGTGGCAAAGGCAAAGTTCCAACAATCGCTTGACGAAGTGAATATAGGAGCATTCCCATTGCGGCCAAACGATGTGGAGAACAGGAAGTTATTGGAACATTTCATCCAAGAGCTCATAGGGATGCGTTCTTCTGAGATACTTGAGGAGAGCATACCTCAGAAAGGACTATTCTATACAACAATAGAACCCAAGGGTGCGATGTATATGATTCTCACAATTGACAAGGATGTAAACAATGGGTTTGAATCAATCATCAACGGGTTAGCCTCTTCTATTATCATGGGCAGAATGGGAATGGAGGAGACACAAGACATTCAAACCATTCGCTATATCGCTCCCATCATTCCTGGCGGTCACATTCAAGGCTATTACAAAGTTGTTCGAGCCAACCTGAAGCGAGTAGATGATGACTCTTATCCTATTCGTATTAGATTTGATGTTGATGACTGGACTCCATTGGAACGTCCTGCTAGGTTTGGATTGGTAAAGTATGCTTATCGGGGTGTTTGTAAATCACGTGAGGAGTTCTTTAGACATTGTGAGGAACAGGCGGTTCATTGATCCTCTATATTCAGACTTATGAGTTTATCAAGGGAGGGATGTTTCTGCGGATAAAATCCGCAGAAAAAAGACGGGACATCAGGGAAGGGGAGGGGGTGCAAATGGATTTGTTGCGGATAAAATCCGCGGGAAAAAGGCGGGACATCATGGGAGAATCGGAGAAAGGATGTGCTTGGGAATGTAATGCCGAGAATGTAATGTGAAGAAAAATGAGGGAGAGATATCGAAAAAAACGATCATGTAGTGTTGTGTGCAAAGAAAAATGACTAACTTTGCAGACGCAAAGAGCAATGGGATATGGTGTCCCGTCACTTGAATGCATATTTGATTTGCTAATGACAAACGAAAAGACAGGCATAGCCAAGAATGAGACCTTCACATGGTTGGAGCCAGGAGCCTGGCGCAAACCTTGCATCGTACATGTAACGATGGTGGCAAACTCACGGCAGGCGTTGTTCGGAAAGCTCACACATAATGGTTCTGAGGCCGTGGTGGAAAAGACGCCGATAGGCTGGGCTCTTATCAATCAAGAGCGCCGGTTGCTGGAGATGTGTCCTGAAATTAAGATTCTTGCCGACAAAGTGATGCCTGATCATCATCACATCGTGTTGCAGGTGCAGCGGACGATGTCCCATAGCATCAGGGAGGTGGTACGGGGATATATGCAAGGCTGCAAGGGGGAGGCACGTAGGCTGGGGTTCACAGAGAACCTATATGATGCCCCGCCCTTCTATCGTGTGCTGACGCACAAGGGGCAGCTTCACGCAATGATTGAATATGTGAAAGCCAACACAGAACGTGCTTGGCAGCGCAGGCAGAATCCTGAGCTGTTTCGTATGCATCGAAAGACGGAAGTGTGTGGTCTGCAGTTTACATCTTTGGGTAATCACTTTTTGCTGGAATGGCCAGACAGACAACTGGTGGAGATGAGCAGGAGTGTCAGCGAAGAACAGATAGAGAAGCGGTTGAAAGAGGTGCTGGGAGCTGCCCATAATGGTGCGGTGACCTATACGGCAGCGATTAGCAAAGGTGAACGGAAGATTGCCCGAACGGTGCGTGAGCATGGGTTCCCTTTGGTGGTGTTACTGAACGACGGTTTTCCGGCAGAAGGGTCGCCGCAAGAGCGCTTCTACAAACCGGGCGGGACTTATTTCGAGGCATGTTCAAAGGGCAAGTTGTTGCTCATGGAGCCAGCTGAGAGCGCTTTTATCAATCCTGTTGTCAAGATGGCTGTTGAAAAAACGTTGCGTCAGAAAGCTGAGGCAAAGCACTATTGTTTTACAGCAATTCCTGTGGAATCACAACGATACAGGTTTGTGGCCCTGAATGAGATGGGGCGGATATTGGTGGAACGGTGATGAGGCGGGCGATGGGGCGGACGGTGGGGCGGATATAATCCGCTTGAATAAACGGGACAGCAATTCTGCATGAGACGCAAGATATATGTGACTTTGAAGTAATATGGATAAACTCTCACCACAGCAACGACACAAGAATATGGCGGCGATTCGGTCGAAGGACACGAAGCCGGAGATGATTGTGAGACGTGGGCTGTGGAAGAGGGGATTCAGATACCGTCTGAATGACAGGCGGTTGCCAGGGCATCCGGATTTGGTGCTGAGGAAGTACCGAACGTGCATTTTCGTGAACGGGTGCTTCTGGCATGGGCACCACACCAATTTACAATTTGACAATTTACAATTTACAATTGAGAGTTCGGAGTGCTGCAAGATTCCGAAGACCAACCGTGAGTTCTGGGTGGCAAAGATACGGAGGAACAAAGAGCGGGACATTGAGGATCTGCGCAAGCTGGCGGCCATGGGATGGCATTGCATCACGGTGTGGGAGTGTGAACTGAAACCCTCGAAGAGGGAAGAGACATTGGTGGCCCTCGCCAACACGCTCCACGAAATCTATATCATGGACCGTCATGCTCCGAAGCCCTACGACATCGATGACTACTACGACTTCAAGTTGCCGATGGCGGCAGAGGATGAAGCTTTTTGATGATTTTCTTGTGTACACGAAGGAAGCGGAAGCGCTTGCGGCTGTAGAGTGTAGTCTAAATCGGATGAAAATCTAAAAAAACAGGATATTTCTGCAGGTTTCGGCAAATTTTTATTATCTTTGTGCCCGAAATATACATTAATCAAATAAACAACAAACTAAAACCTGCGGCACAGTCGCAACCACAACTATGTTTGAAAACCAACCTAAAGGGCTCTATGCTTTGGCATTGGCCAACACCGGCGAACGCTTCGGCTACTACACGATGATAGCCGTCTTCGCGCTGTTCCTCGGCGAGAACTTCGGTCTCTCGGAATCCGTCTCAGGTATCATCTACGGCTCGTTCCTCGGCCTCGTCTATTTCCTGCCTCTCGTGGGCGGTATCCTGGCCGACAAGTTCGGTTTCGGCAAGATGGTGACCATCGGCATCATGATTATGTTCTTCGGCTACCTGCTGCTGTCCGTGCCTCTCGGCGGTGGCGGCGTGGCGCTGGCCGGCATGTTTGCCGCGCTGCTGCTCATCTCGTTCGGCACCGGTCTGTTCAAGGGCAACCTGCAGGTGATGGTCGGCAACTTGTACGATGATCCTCAGTATGCCGCTCGCCGCGATGCCGGTTTCAGCATCTTCTACATGGCCATCAACATCGGCGCTTTGTTTGCTCCTACGGCAGCCGTGTCGATCATGAAATGGGCCGAGGAGAGCTTAGGCTTCAGCCATGCCGACTCTTACCACTTCGCCTTCGCCGTAGCTTGCGCATCGCTTATCCTGTCAATTGCCATCTACTACGCTTTCCGCAGCACCTTCCGCCACGTCGAGGGCGACAAGAAGAAGGATGCCGCCGCAGGCGTTGCACAGGCCGAAGAGCTCACGCCCGAGGAGACTCGCCAACGCATCACGGCCCTCATCCTGGTGTTCGCCGTCGTCATCTTCTTCTGGATGGCATTCCACCAGAACGGCCTCTCGCTCACATACTTCGCCAACCAGTTCACGCAGAAGACCGCCGAGGGTGTCCACACCATGCCGTTCAACGTGTGGAACCTCGTGGCCATCATCTTCATCGTCTATGGCCTGTTCTCGGTGTTCCAGTCGAAGACCACGAAGGGTAAGAGCATTGCCGCCCTCGTCATCGTTGCCGCCTGCTGTTTCCTCGGCTATCAGTACAGCCAGGCTACGGGCTCCGTGGACATCAGCGCTCCTATCTTCCAGCAGTTCAATCCCTTCTACGTGGTGGCGCTGACCCCTGTTTCGATGGCCATCTTCGGTGCTCTTGCCGCCAAGGGCAAGGAACCTAAGGCTCCGCGTAAGATTGCTTACGGAATGATTGTCGCCGCTGTGGCCTTCTGCCTGATGATCTTCGCTTCGCAGGGCCTGCTGACGCCCAACGAGCAGAAAGCAGCCATCGATGCCGGCACCGCTACCTATCCCGCTTCGCCCTACTGGCTGATCAGCGTTTATCTCGTCCTCACCTTTGGTGAGCTGTTGCTCTCGCCGATGGGTATCTCCTTCGTGTCGAAGGTAGCACCTCCGAAGTACAAGGGTATGATGATGGGCGGTTGGTTCGTGGCCACAGCTATCGGCAACCTGCTTGTCAGCGTCGGCGGCATCCTCTGGGGTGGTCTCTCGCTGACCACCGTCTGGCTCGTCTTCGCCGGCCTCTGCCTGCTCAGCGCCCTGTTCATGTTCGCCATGATGAAGCGCCTCGAGAAGGTTGCGTAACTTTGAACTTTCAACTCTCAACTTTCAACTTTCAACTTTGAACATCGCCATCTTTGTGTCGGGCAGCGGCACCAATTGTGAGAATATCATTCGCTACTTTAGCGGATCAGAAAGCATCAGCACGACACTCGTCGTGAGCAATCGTGCTGATGCCTTTGCCCTTGAACGCGCCAAGCGCTTGGGTGTTCCTTCGTGCGTAGTACCGAAGGCTGACCTCAACAACCCCGATGTCATCCTCCCGCTTCTTCGCGCCAACGATATCGGGTTCATCGTGCTGGCAGGTTTCCTGCCGCTCATCCCCGACTTCCTCATCGAAGCCTATCCGCATCGCATCGTCAATATTCACCCTGCCCTACTGCCGAAGCACGGCGGCAAAGGCATGTGGGGGCATCATGTCCACGAAGCGGTGAAGGCGGCCGGCGACACCGAAACGGGCATCACCGTCCATTACGTCAGCCCGGTGTGCGACGGTGGCGAGATCATTGCGCAGTTCTCGACTCCCGTTTCTCCTGACGACACGCCTGAGACTATTGCCGACAAGGTACACGTACTCGAGATGGCTCACTTCCCCGAAGTGCTTGAGCAGGTCTTCGAGCAGTTAGACGAGCAATAAAAGGTATTTTACGGTTCCCACGAGAATCGACTCATATCTACGCAGCCATTCTCTTTGATGCGCACTCCTTCGCTCATCAAGAGAATGGCTTGTTCGTGCCAGCCCGGCACAGTGCGCCCTACGCTGTTGACCACGCGATGACAGGGGAGGTTCAACGCCAACGGCGCCTCCTTCATCGCACGTCCAACGGCTCGCGAGTGATTAGGCCAGCCAGCGAGTTCGGCCACACGGCCATACGACAACACTCGTCCGGCAGGAATCTGGCGAACGATGTCATAGACTTCGGCGATGAAAGCGTCGTGGTCGAAGGACATGAGAGATGAGAGATTAAAGATGAGAGATGAGGATTTGTTACATAGCTTTTACGTAGTTCGGAAAAAAAGATTGACGAGCTGAGTAGCTCGTCAATCTTCATTCTTTATGTTACTCGGCGCGGAAGCTGTCGAGCGTGGCAGGGTCGAAGTTGCGGATGTAAGCGGCCTTGCCTGCTACATTTTCTTCGGCCATGGCCACATAGACCACGGCGCTCTTCTCGAAGAGCTCGGGAGCCTGGACTGCATCGCGGATGATGAGGAGCGACATCACGATCTCGCAGGTCATGTCGTAGAGACGGCGCGAGAGGAAGTCGATGGCATCCTGGTTGTCGAGCGCCTTGACGGTAGCGAGGGCTTCCTCGTAGACGGGAATAAGCGCTTCGACACGTGTTTTTAATGCTGCATTTGCATTAGCGGGCAGTTCGGCCATCATCTCTTTGATGTTCTGGAGCATCGTGCCGTTGATGATATAACGGATGGCGGCTACGACCTGAAGCTGAGTTGTTCCCTCGTAGATGGAGAAGATGCGGGCATCGCGGTATAAGCGCTGGCACTTGTATTCCATGATGAAACCAGAACCGCCATGAATCGAGATGGCGTCGTAGGCGTTCTGGTTAGCATACTCGGAGTTCATACCCTTGGCCAACGGCGTGAAGGCATCAGCCAGGCGCTGATATTTCTTCAGTTCCTGTTTCTCTTCGGGAGTGAGAGCACGGTCGCGAGCGATGTCCTCAAGGCACTTATAGATGTCCACGTAAGCAGCAGTCTGATAGAGCAGCGAACGACCGGCATCGAGCTTGGCCTTCATGCGGCTGAGCATATCGAAGACTGCGGGGAAGTTGATAATCTTATCGCCGAACTGCTGACGTTCGCGAGCGTAGGCAAGGCCTTCGTTGTAAGCTTCTTGCGAGAGGCCGACACTTTGAGCAGCGATGCCGAGACGAGCGCCGTTCATAAGCGCCATGACGTACTTGATCAGGCCGAGACGTGTGCTTCCGCAGAGTTCTGCCTTCGCGTTCTTGTAGGTCAGCTCACAGGTTGGTGAGCCGTGGATGCCGAGTTTGTGCTCGATGTGGCGCACATTAACGCCGCCGTTGCGCTTGTCATAGATGAACATCGACAGGCCGCGGCCGTCCTTCGTGCCTTCCTCGGAGCGGGCAAGCACAAGGTGGATGTCAGAGTCGCCATTGGTGATGAAACGCTTAACACCGTTCAGGCGCCAGCAGTTCTCCTTCTCATCAAAGGTAGCCTTCAGCATCACGCGCTGCAAGTCAGAACCGGCATCAGGCTCAGTCAGGTCCATGGACATGCCTTCTCCGGCGCAGATACGGGGGATATACTTCTGACGCTGTTCCTCGGATCCGAACTCATAGAGGGTGTCGATGCAACTCTGCAGGCTCCAGATGTTCTGGAAACCGGCGTCTGAAGCAGAGATGACCTCGCTCAGCATAGAGAACACGATGTTCGGCAGGTTCAAGCCGCCGTAGCGACGAGGCATGCTTACGCCCCACAGACCAGCCTTACGAGTGGCATCGAGGTTCTCGAAGGTCTTGGAAGCATAGATCATGCGGCCGTTTTCGAGGTGCGGTCCTTCGAGGTCCACGCTCTCAGAGTTGGGAGCAATGATGTTGGCTGCCACGTCGCCCGTGATGTCGAGAATCGCCTTGTAGTTCTCGATGGCATCGCCCAAATCTACGGGAGCATAATCGTATTCTTTCGCGTCAGCGAAGCCTTTTTCCTTCAGCTCAACGATGCGAGCCATCAAGGGATGGTTGAGATGAAACGCGATCTCAGGATGATCGCTATAATAGTTTGCCATGGCTTATTTGCTGTTTTGTTTATAGTACTTGATAAGTTTCGGAACTACCTCTTCCACAGTACCAACAATCACGTAGTCAGCAATGCGGTTGATAGGAGCATCGGGGTCGCTGTTAACAGAGATAATAATACCAGAATCCTGCATACCAGCGATGTGCTGAATCTGTCCAGAGATACCGCAAGCAATATATACTTTCGGATGAACGGTAACACCTGTCTGACCAATCTGACGGTCGTGGTCGCAGAAGCCTGCATCCACGGCAGCGCGAGAGCCGCCGACTTCGCCATGAAGTACCTTAGCCAGCTCAAAGAGCATATCGAAGCCCTCTTTGGAGCCCATGCCATAGCCGCCGGCCACGACGATGGGAGCACCCTTGAGGTTATGCTTGGCAGCCTCTACATGGTGGTCGAGGACCTTAACGACGAAAGCTTCGGGGCTGACGTACTTCGACACTTCGGGATAGACCACTTCCTTGCGGCACTCGCCTTCATAGACTGCCTTCTGCATCACGCCAGAACGGACGGTAGCCATCTGGGGACGATGCTCAGGATTAACGATAGTAGCTACGATATTACCACCAAAGGCGGGACGGATCTGATAGAGAAGGTCCTTATATACCTTATTATTCTTCTTGTCCTCATACTCTCCAATCTCCAGCTCCGTGCAATCGGCGGTAAGGCCGGAGGTCAGGGACGATGATACACGTGGACCAAGGTCGCGACCGATAACCGTAGCGCCCATGAGGCAGATCTGCGGCTGCTCCTCCTTGAAGAGGTTCACAAGGATGTCGGTGTGGGGAGCTGAGGTGTAGGGAAACAGCTCGGGAGCGTCGAAGACGAAGAGCTTATCAACGCCATAAGGCAGGATCTGCTCCTCGACCTTACCCTTGATACCTGTACCGGCGACGACAGCGTGCAGTTCAACCTTCAGTTCATTGGCGAGCTTGCGACCCTTGGTCAGCAACTCCTGAGATACTTCCTGTACCTGTGTACCTTCTATCTCAACATAAACAAATACATTATTCATATCTCTTAACCAATAATCTTTTCTTCCAACAATTCTTTGATCATTCCCTCAACATCAGCATCAGAAGCCGTCAAAGTCTTCGACTCCTTAGCCTGGAACACGATGTTCTTAATGGCCTTCACCTTAGTAGGTGAGCCTGCAAGACCGCACTGAGCAGGGTCACCGTCCACGTCAGCTACGCTCCACTGGTTCAGCGTGAGGTAGGGGCGCTCAGCATAGAGAGCCCCCCTTTCGTCCCCCGAGGGGGACACAACAGACCCTGCAGCATTAGAAGCCCCCTCGGGGGCAGTAGGGGGGGCCACCCTCTCAAGCGGACATGTCGCATATTTGTACTTCATCACCAGCTTGGCATTCTGGGGACGGCAGGGAGCGGCGCTTCCGTTCACGGTGATAACGACAGGCAGGGGAGCCTCAACGGTCTCAACACCACCATCGATGACGCGCTTGATGGTAGCCTTGCCATCCTTCACCGAAAGTACTTCTTCGGCATAGGTCACCTGGTTCAAACCCAGCTTCTGAGCCACCTGAGGACCCACCTGGGCGGTGTCTCCGTCGATAGCCTGACGGCCGCCGATGACAATGTCCACGTCGCCAATCTTCTTGATAGCTGTGGCGAGGGCATAAGAGGTAGCGAGGGTATCGGCGCCTGCAAAGAGGCGGTCGGTGAGCAACCAGCCGGTGTCAGCACCGCGGTACAAACCTTGACGGATAATCTCGCCGGCACGTGGAGGACCCATCGTGAGTACGCCCACTGTGGAGCCGGGGTTCTGTTCCTTCAGACGCAGTGCCTGTTCGAGGGCGTTGAGGTCTTCAGGATTAAAAATTGCGGGCAACGCAGAGCGATTGACAGTGCCTTCGGCGGTCATCGCATCTTTGCCCACATTACGGGTGTCTGGCACTTGCTTGGCCAGCACAACGATTTTCAAAGCCATAAATATATTTACGATTTACAAATTGACTATTTGCGTTATGCGGGTGCAAAGATACGTATTTTCTTTTGATTGACCAAAAAAGAGCGCTAAAAACCCTCATATCAATAAAAATGCCGACTCACCTTGACAGGTAAGCCGGCAGTAGAACATTCCATCAGGTGCAGACTATTCTCACAAATCATCCATCCCGGAAGAGCTCCAAGCCTGTGCTGGCAGTTCGTTGCGACGAGACGGTGGTGCTAAGGCACGTGTCTTGGTTATCTTCAGGTTGACTTCCACCTCAATTTGGTTGGAAGCATCAGAGAGGCAGCGGTAGATATGCTCGACGCCGTAACTGTCGGTGCCTGACTTGGAGAAAGAGGTGACGAGATTACTGCCCGAGCCGCGATAGACGAAGCGTGCAGAGGTCGTGCCCACAGACTTGCTGACCAGTGAAAGGTCGGCAAAAGAGACTGAGGCGTCGCCGTAAGAATTGCCGTTGCTGGACTGGTAGGTACGGCCATAGCTGGCTCCAGTAGCTTTCGTGGAGGAGCAGTCGCCGGTGATTCCCGTGATGGTGCAGGAGAAGCTTTGGCGGTCGGTATTGGTGCTCTGCGAGCCTGAGATGCTGACGCTAGTTCCCGACTGTTGGAGGAAATTGAGGCTGTTGCAGGTTATGGAGCGCTCAATGTTAATAGAACCTCCGTTATTGTCCATCTGCTCCTGGAGCTTGAGCGTCATTTTCAAGGAGCCGCCCGAAACGACGATATCATTGCCGCTGCCCGGTGCCTGCGTAACACGGATAGAGGTGCCCCATACTTTGTCGGCATCGGTAGGCGTATCGGATTTGGAAACCCACCATTTGACGTAACCTACCCGCTTGCTTGCATCGATGTTGGGTTCTGCCTTAACAGCGATGTTTCCGCCTGAGGACGTCTTAGCCGAGAGCCAATCACTATAGCTGTCATCCACACTGATGCCAAACTTCTTGTAGCCAGTGGCGGTGACCTTGGCATTCTGAGTTCCGCCGTCGGCGTCGAAGGTCATCTCAGTGGGCGAGATGCTGGCCGAAGCCTCGTCCTCCAAGACAAAGACACCAGATCCTGCGGGACCATAGACATCGGACACGTAGAGCGTCGTGTTATCCACGCGAACTCCTCGCAAGAACTCCTCGTAATACATCGTCGCGGGGTCTATTTCATCGAAGTAGATCACGTTGTGAAGGCCTGCGTCAGTGGTGACGTTGGGGGCATACCATACATCAAGGCTATTGAAGTCCAGCCATGAGTTCTTCGGGTCGTGGAAGCTGGCCTTGTATTTGTGAATGTCCATCTGTATGGGACTACCCGTGTAGGTACCCTCTTTCTCAACCCATTTACCCTGCAGGTATTCCGGAATCGGCGCCTTCTCGCCTTCGTTGATGTCTGTGGCTATGGCCTGGAGGACGAGCGGAGTTTCTGAGACGATAGCCCCTGTGGCGAAGTCGATGGCATCGACCGAGAGATGCTGCACGCGCTCCTTGTTTCCGAGCTTCCAATATGTTTCTCCCTCGAGATCAATGGTGAACACCTGCTCGTCCATGGTTTCTCCGCCGCTGCCGTCATCGACGCTGAATCGCAGGTAGTAGGACGAGGCTGGATAGGTGATGCCGTCGGTGATGACACGAATGCGGATAGGATCTTCGAGATAGTCGCCCGAATGGCCTTGCTGATTGTTGCCCGAGACCACCTCCAGCTTGACGTATTCGCAGGTGCTGAGCGGGAAGGAGACTTTGAAGCAGATAGGGAAGTCCACTGTTTCAGGCATGGAGAGACGGAAGTGAGTTCGTAAGAGTGTATTGCCTGATCCGCGAAGGATACAATACACTGTGGTGATCGGTGATAGCTTTTTGACGAGAGCCATTCCCGCACTTCCGGCAGCGACGCCACAGACCTCCACGAACTCTTTCGACGAGAAGAAGTCCAGCACGGCGGCATAAATAGCCTCTGCCAGTTCCATCTTTGTCCACTTGCCGCTCATGATGAGCTGTGTCAGAGCTGCTCCTCGCTGCACGATATACTTCTGCACAGCACGCTTTAACGTAGCAGTGCCGACAGAGCCGACACCGGCTCCAATGATGTCAAGCATATTACAGAAGATGTTCACCACAAAATCTGTTTGTGCACGGCTCGTCATCCTGGAGAAATGGAACAGGAACTCTCCCTCGCCCGCGCTTTCGGGCAAGGTGTCGAAGTCGAAGGTTGCAGCCTCAGCCCACGTAAACTGTCCCCAACGGAGGGCGAGATCAGTCACGCCATAGTCGTTGCCGGCGGGGATGTCCAACTTCGCCACAGGCTCTCTCATTTCAAGGGTGTTGAAGAGCTGCCCCTCGTACATCGGCGTGAGTGAATAGCTGAAGAACTTCACTTTGTGACCCGAGATTTCCATCTTGAAAGGTCGCTCTGCATCTCCTCCATAGACCTGTGGCTGATCGGCACGTGTCAAAGGATATACAGACTTCTCCACACAGATTTCATTGAAGAGCGCATCGAGGGCGTTAATCATTGCGGTATTATTGGCGCTCCAAATGGGTTTATTGGCGCGCACGAGCTTCGTCACCTCGCTCTCGAAAGCAGTCCACTTCGAGGCCTTAGTGAACATCGCGGTCATGGTCTTGAACTCCTCAGCGCCCTTGACCGGTGCGAAGAGCGGGAACATAGTAGCCAGAGCCAGCGCTGTAGTGTGAGCGTTGATCTCGGGACGGTCGCCACTGGCGTAAGGCGCACGGGACATCATCACCACATCACCCTTAGAATTGCATACCAATAGCGGCTGAGGTAACGAACGACTGTCGAAGGCATTGGCGGTGAAGCTGCTGCTGGCAGAGACGGGCTGCTCGTCGAGCATGGTCATCACGGTGCAGGTGCTGGCGTCAACGCTTCCGCCGAAATCTACTGTTCCCGTGAGCTTTGTCGTGGCGAGTTCTCCCGATTCGGCCGGCTGAACCAGCGTCACCTTCTCCTCAGCAACGTATTTGCCATCTTCCTCTTCTTGGGCATAGAAGGTGACAACGACAGAGCGTTCCTGCCCTGTGCCATTAGCTTCGGCGGTGAAAACAATACTGTTGTAGCTCTTGCTCTTGTCGAACGTGGCGGTCAACCAATTGGCATCGAACTTCCGTCCGTAGCGTTTGCCATTGGTCGTGACACGGAACTCCACAGAGCCTCCCTCAGCAGGGAAGGGAACCGTTCCATTAGGACTGACGGAAATGGTGTATTCCGTCTTTTCCTCGTCGTCGAGTAAAACATCAAGGAGATCGCCAGGAGTGCAGGCCACGAAGGCGACGGCGATGATGGCTGAGAACAAGCGCGTCAGCCAGCGATGGGAAAAGATACTACGAGAAGACATGATGAAGAATGGGGGATTAAGGATGAAGTATGAGAGATGGCTAACGGCGCGGGGCATAAGCCGGTCGGTCGGTGGTGCCGTTGTGAATATCATTGATCTTGTTGGAGATTCCTTCCTGGCTGACCGTCAGGTTGACACGGTTCTTGTTCGTGTCGGTGATGGTGACGGTGGCAGAGCGGGACGACGTGAGGGAATTGGCCGTCACGGTGATGATGACCGACGGAGACCCCGAGCTGTAGGACTGGGGCGTGACGGTGATCCAGCTGCTGCTTTCCTCGACTTGATCTATGGCGGCCTTAAGATCCGTGAGCTTCACGTTCTTCGTCTGCTGATCGGCACTGAACGAGACGCTTTGCGAAGTCGTGGTGAAGTTGTTGGTCAGGTCCAGATCATCCAACAGCAGCCCCTCAAGTCCGGTGCAGGAGCATAGTAGCGATAAGACCGCTACAATGAGAAAGATATGATGTCTGCGTAGCTTCATTTTACAAGAACTTTTTTACCGTTGATGATATTAACGCCTCTTCGTGGCTTGCTCAGTCGCTGCCCGCCAAGGTTGTAGATCTCGGCATCCTCCATCATCCATTGGCCATTGTCCAAATCCTCGATGCCTGTCGCCCCGTCGGAGCCGTCGAGCGAGAGGAAGTCGGCGCGTGTCGTGCTCTCCTTCAAGGCGAGCCACGCTTTATGTCCCGGGATGGTGAAGGCGCCACCGTTGGCTGCACCCCAATACCAACCGAAGACATCGCTATAGGCTGAGCCTGAGTGACCGTACGAAAGCTTATAGAAGAGGTAGCCTGAGCCCGAGGCTGAGGTTGTCGTCGAGACATCGCTGCCGCGAAGGAGATTGGCGCCAGTGTAGGAAGCGGAGGCGTTGGTGCCCTGAAGCTTATAGGTCGTGGAGCCGGTGCCCTTGAGCATCACAGCTACACCCTTAGGAATAACGCCCGATTGCGAACCGCTGGCGATGGAAGTATAGGTGAGCGAACCGCCGGAAGCGGCCGAGACGACGTAGGCCGTGAGGCCTGAAGGCAGCGTGTACGATGTCGAGGAATCGTAGAAAGTGGCATAGCCTGCGGCTGAAGTCGCCACGCTCATCTCCGTCGAGGAGCCGGAACCGTTGGCGACCGTGAAGGGAACGAGGAATGTTTTGTTGTAGATCCACGTCTGCTCGTCCGTCCACGAGCGATAGTACTGAATGGTGGCGTAGTAGTCGCCGTCGGCCATTTCCGGAAGCGTACAGGTCATGTCAACGGAAGTTTGAGTGCCGCCTCCCTTGAACTCATGCGACACGCCTGCCGTGTAGGAAATGCCTTGAAGGTCAGCATTAAAGATGCGAACGCGCGTATCGGTGGTGACTGTGCTGCCGGCGTTCTTGAACACGACGTTGAGATAGATGCGATCGCCGGCCTTCATCTTCGAGAGATTGGAGTTGGAACTGGTCTGCGAGACGAAGGAGATATTCGGTCCTTCGTTGGGCAGCGATGGCACAGCGCCCTGACCAAGATAGATCTTGCCATTCTTGACACGTGCTACATAGTAGTCGGACTGGCCGCCTCGCGTATGAATGTTATACCAAGTGCTTGCTTGGGCATTGAGCACAGCCGGATAGAGATAATAGCTCTCGCCTTCCTTGAAACGTGCCGCATCGAAGGTGACCTTCCGCTTGAAGCTATTGGGTCCCCAGCCGTTCCTAAACAATCGGTAGTCTTCGTCGATGAGATCATTGAGCAGAGTCAGCTTGCCGTCAAGGTTGTTGGCATTCTTCATGCCAAACGTCAGATAGCAGGGAATAGGCGTATGGAACGTATTGGAATAGGCATCGTAACAATGCGCAGGGCAAGAGAACACAGCCACGTCGCCGACGTTGAAGCCCTGTTGCCAACCTTCGATGTCGAACTCATCGGCATAGAACACCATTTCGTGCGAACCCATCTTCTGGGTGCTGATTCCGATGACCATCTCCTGATTGTAGGTGTAGTTGTGGGAGCCTGGTTTTAAAGATGTCAGGGAAAAATAGATGTACGACGATCCCGAGGTCTGATGGTTGCCGCTCCATCCCCAATTGAAATGGCAGCGCCCACTGCCGTCAATGCCGTCGAGGATGAAAGCATGTCCGGCACGCTTGCCTTCGTTGTCCTCAGGACCGAATCCTCCATAGAGAATGGGCCGACCGGCTGACAGTTCCTTTTGGATGAGTTCCATCCATGTTGCATCGGGGTAGTAGTTTTTCTTGAGATACTTCAAGTTGGGGTTGTAGCCGAAGAAATTGATGAGTGCATAGGCCTCGTCGCTGCAGAACGACGATGATTCTTTGCTGCCGTAATACATGTGAACCGACAGACCGGCTGCGTACATCAATGAGGCTACGGCATTACCCTGAGACGTTGTGTAGCTGCCGCTTTCGTAAACAGGAATCATTTCCGACCAATTCAGGGCCAGGGATGACAGGCGTTTAGTGATGCCTATCTTGTGGTCATCCTTTTGAGAGACATAGTTCACCACGCTGTCGGCAGGGCTCGACGGATAACGATAGTGGTACATCACCTGCGCCATCGCCGTAGCGACACAACCTGTGACACAACGCTTGTTTGCGACGGGGTCCATGGGGCAGTAGTTGTTGAAAGGCTCGTTCTGCCCCCACTTGGCCTTGATGATCGGCGTCACGGGAGTTGTCTGTATGCGACGAGGGGCACGGAGCGAAACCGCCTGCGACTGAACGGTCTGAAACTCATGGTTATACTGTTCGAGCAACAATGCCATGCCGCAGGGGATATCATCGGCATCGAAAGAACCCTCAAGGGCATAGGCCAGAATATCTTCCTGACGGGCATCGGCTCCAACGATGACAAAGCCATGACCCGCCTCTTCGTTGAAGACATAGAAGCCCGGCTGCAACGCAAAACCTTCGAGAGGACGCTCTATGGTGCGGCGAATCTGCTGGCTGACGCGTTGACGCGCTACTAAACGCATCTGCGGACAAGCTGTGCCGCCCTTCTGCACTTGCAGGAACTGAGCTGCCAGCGCCGCGGCGGCAGTCTCGCTGCGGGGTTGCGCCATAGTCGCTAAGCCACTGACAAAGAAGAGCAACAGGGCGATAGTATATCTTGAACGTATCAGCGCATTAAAGGGTGAAACGAAGGTTTTCATATACAAAAGTGGCAAATAATCAATGATTTTGCCGCAAATATAATGAAATAATTCGAACCCCTTGTAACAAAACACGAAAAAGTTACTAAAAAACCACGGAATTTTTAGTAAAACGGCGTTTGACGAACGACGACTACAGGTTCCCGAAGGTCTTCCGGCGTTTCAGATAGTAGGCTACGAGCAAGCTGCCCGGTCGCTGTTCGGGGATGGGATCGAGCGTCGTGGCTGCGAGATTGGCAGCGCGGTCGGGTTTGAAGTCCGGTTTCATTTGTCGGAAAGCACGGCGCCCCTGCCACACGGCACGAAAGCTGGCACCTTCGCCCTTCATGAGGAAGACGAGGGAGGCCAAGGCATCGAGCCAGAAACGAATGAAGAGGACACGGCGCAGACGGCGCGCAGGAAGGTTCTTGTACAACAGCAGCAGGTTGTTGCGGAAATTCAAGAACGTCTTGCGCGGATTCTCCTTCGGCAGCGTACCACCACCGACATGATAGACAACGCTTTGCGGAACGCAAACGATGCGATGGCCGCGCGCTCTGAGGCGCCAGCAGAGATCGATTTCTTCCTGATGGGCAAAGAAGCGGCCGTCCAAGCCGCCGACCGCCCAATAGACCGCGGAGCGTATCAACAGCGCAGCCCCTGTAGCCCAGAAGACATCGGCCACCGTGTCGTACTGCCCCTCGTCCTTTTCCACGGTGTCGAAAATGCGGCCCCGACAATAAGGATAACCCAGCATGTCGATGAAACCGCCTGCCGCACCGGCATACTCGAAATGAGTCGGCGTATGCTCGGCACGAAGCTTGGGCTGACAGGCTGCAACTTCGGGATGAGCTGTCATGTAATCGACCATCGGCTGCAACCAGCCTTCGGGCGTCTCGACGTCGGAGTTCAGGAGAAGATAGCAATCATAGCCCTCCCCTACCCGACTGAGCGCCTGATTGTAGCCTTCGGCAAAGCCGTAGTTGCGGTCGAGACGGATCACCTCAACGGCAGGGAAATCGGTGGCAAGCATAGCCAGCGAGTCGTCGGATGAACCATTGTCGGCGACGATGACGTCAGCCAACGCTGCAGGCGTGTTGGCAAGTACAGAGGGAAGGAAACGACGGAGCATCGAGGCGCCGTTCCAGTTGAGGATGACGATGGCAGTTTTCATTCGGCAATGAGTGCTGTTTGGTTTTCATTCCAACCTGCGAGGCGAAGCGGAACGATCGTGTTGTCGGAACCGTGGCCACGATATTCTACTTTGATGTAATTGTCGGTAAAGCCATTGAAGAGACCTTTCGTGCGGGAGTGTTCGAGGAGGACTGGACGGGTCTGACCGACGAACTGCTCGTAGAAGGCATGGAGCTTACGGTCGCTGATGGCCAGCAGACGCTGGCTGCGCTCGTGCTTCTCCTCGGGTCGCACGACATGAGGAATGCGCAGCGCCGCCGTGCCGGGACGCTCGCTGTAGCTGAAGACATGGAGCTGGGAAATCGGCAGCGACTCGATGAAGCGTTCAGCCTCGTTGAACAGCGCCGCCGTCTCGCCGCGCGTACCCACGATGACATCAACGCCAATGAAGGCGTCGGGCATCAGATCACGCACGCGCGCGATCTTATTATTAAATAATGCGGTATCGTAACGGCGATGCATCAGCCTCAGCACTTCGTCGGAGCCGGACTGCAAGGGGATATGGAAATGAGGCATGAAGGCTCGGCTCTGCGAGCAGAACTGCAGGACCTCATCGGTGAGCAGGTTGGGTTCGATGCTGGAGATACGGTAGCGCTCGATGCCCTCGACCTCGTCCAAAGCGCGCAAAAGATCAAGGAAACTCTCGCCCGTCGTGCGTCCGAAGTCGCCGATATTTACGCCCGTGATGACGATTTCCTTGCCACCCTCGGCAGCTGCCTGCTGCGCCTGAGCCACCAACGACGCTATCGAACCGTTGCGACTGCGGCCGCGGGCAAAAGGTATCGTGCAATAGGTGCAGAAATAGTTGCAGCCGTCCTGCACTTTGAGGAAGTAGCGCGTACGGTCGCCGCACGAACAGGAGGGGACAAAAGGGAGTGAAGAGTGAAAAATGTCGGCTTCGTCGCCAAATGAAGAATCTGGATGACCATCAGGATTGGTTAAGTTCACCGAAGAGCCAGGTAAAATAAATTTTTCAGTTTTAACTTCGTCATTTGTCACTTCTTCTTTAATCTTTTCCACCACGGTTCCCTTCTCGTTCTGTCCGAGCACAAAAGAGACGCCGGGGATGGCAGCGACCTCAGCGGGCTTGAGCTGCGCATAGCAGCCCATGACGACAACCAGGGCACCTGGATTTTGACGGACGAGCTTATGGATAGCCTGACGACACTTGTGATCGGCCACTTCCGTGACGCTACAAGTATTGACGATGCAGATATCCGCCACCTCGCCTTTGCGCGCTTTCCGCACCCCCGCTTCTTCGAGCTGGCGCTGGATGGTAGCCGTTTCGGCAAAGTTGAGCTTGCACCCCAACGTGAAATAAGCCGCACATTTCCCCTGAAGGGTAGAATCCTGTTTCATGTGTTAATTTCGCTTTTCGGGTACAAAGGTAGTGTTTTTCCTTCGAAAAGGCGAGAGAGTGCAGATTTTTAACATTTCGACATACGTTTGATTATTAAACGTTTAATGCAAAACCCTAAAAAAAGTTGAAAAAAAGTTGAAAAAAAGTTGGCAAAAAAAGAACAACGTATTCAAAAAGTCCGTACCTTTGCACCGTTTTAAGAAGCATATGATTGTTTTACAGAATTAAAAAAGCAAAAAAGAAAATGAAAAAGGTTGCATTTATGTTCGTAGCCGCTATGGCTATCTCTTTCGCCGCTTGCACCGGTCAGACCAAGACTACTGAAGAAGCTTGTGACAGCGCTGCTTGCTGCGCAGACAGCGCAGTTGAAGAAGAAGTTGTTGTTGACAGCCTCGTACAGGAAGTTGTTGACACCACTGCTGCTGCTGTTGAAGAGGTTGCTGCTGAGGTCGTTGCTGAATAAGCATCACCCGTTCGCACAACGGACATTAACAGGAAACAAGGAGAGGTCTCACGGGAGTGAGACCTCTTTTTTTTATGCCAGCTTTAGAAACTGAAGCTATAGATTCAATAGATACTATAGAAGCTATAGAACAAAGAAAAGAGGCTGCAACCCTGATGAGTTGCAACCTCCAACGTTATATACTTTTTTGTATTACAGAACGTTCTCTTATGCCTCGGCAGGAGCGTCCATAGCCTCGAGCACTTCCTGCTCATCGGCCAGTTCCTGAGCCTGAGCCTCATCGACGGGAGCCTCAACGGGCTTCTCTTCAACCACGGGAGCCTCGATGGGAGCGTCGGGAACGACGGTGACGGGGATTTCAACGCTCACTTCCTTGTGCAGACGCACGGTAGCCTTGTGCTCGCCGACAGTCTTCACGTCCTTGATGGTGATGAGCTTACGGTCGATATCGAAGCCGAGCTTCTGGAGCTCGTCGGCGATCATCACAGCGTTAACGCTGCCGTAGATCGTACCCTGAGCGCTCACCTTAGCAGCGATGGTCAGAGCCACGCCAGCGAGCTTGTCAGCGACGGACTGAGCGTCGTTCTTGATCTTCTCGAGCTTCTTGGCCTTCTGCTTGAGCTCTTCTGCGAGAGCTTTCTTTGCGCTCTCGGACGCGATAACGCCTTTACCAGAAGGAATAAGATAGTTGCGGCCGTAGCCGGACTTCACATTTACGATGTCGTGCTTGTAACCCAAGCCGATCACATCTTCTTTCAGAATGATTTCCATAGTGCTTATTCCTCTTTTAAATTATTTCATCATGTCAGTTACGAAGGGGAGCAGAGCGAGGTGGCGAGCACGCTTGACGGCCTGAGCCACGCGGCGCTGGAACTTCAAGGACGTTCCCGTGATGCGGCGGGGAAGAATCTTACCCTGCTCGTTGAGGAACTTCTTGAGGAACTCGGGATCCTTGTAATCGATATACTTAATGCCACTCTTCTTGAAACGGCAATACTTCTTCTTCTTGACGTCAACGGTAGGCGGTGTGAGATAACGGATTTCAGATTGTGCCATGATTTAGTCCTCCTTTTTAACTTGTTTGTTACGTCTCTTCTCTGCATATTCTGCAGCGTACTTCTCGTTCTTGATCGTGAGGTAGCGGAGAACTCTCTCGTCGCGACGATAGTTGACCTCGAGTTTACTGATAAGCGTGGGTTCGGCCTTGAACTCGACCAGGACATAGAAGCCCGTGGACTTCTTGTCGATGGGATAAGCCAGCTTCTTCAAGCCCCACAGTTCTTCGTTCAGGAGCTCTGCACCGCCTTCGGTGAGAATCTTCTTGAACTTTTCGACCGCTTCCTTCATCTGATCGTCAGACAAAACGGGAGTTAAAATGAAAACGGTTTCGTACTGATTCATAATAGCTTAAGTGATTAATTAGGGTTATTTTTCGCAAAATGCTCGGCAAAGGTAGTGCTTTTTTCTGAAATGACAATGCTTTAGGGGTGATTTTCTTTCACTTTTTATAAAAAAGAGCCTCAAATAGCACTTTTATGCAAAAATGTTTCGGCGATTCAAGAATTTTGCGTTATTTTGTGCTGCCAATAGAATGTTTTGGCACCAAAGGCGATTAAAATCCAATAAAAAAACTATAAGCACTATGAAACTTTATTCCGGTATTATCACGGCCATCGTTGGCGCCGTCATCCTCATCCTCAGTTATTTCCTTGGCGGTGTTGATTACAATTGGATTCAATTCCTTGCCGCACTGATCATCATCGCAGGCATCGGTGTTCACATCTACGTGAACTACAAGAAGCCCAAGTACGAGGACGCCTAAGCCAACGACGCCTTGCCGTGCAACGCGTAGGAGAATGAACTGTTTGACCTCCGTCGAACACTTCATTCTCCTTTGCGTTTATCATTCTTGACATTGTGCTTCCATCCTTTCTGAACCTTCGATGAAGAGATTTCTTTTACTCCTTTTGGCGATTGTCGCCACTTCAGCCAGCGTCCTCATCCATGCCCAAGCCAACGATGCTTTTGTCAGCACGCTGGACTATCGGCGCTTCACGACGCACGACGGCTTGCCGCAGATGCAGATCGAACGCCTCTGGCAGGACGCGCGCGGGTATATATATATAGGTACGCTCTCGGGGTTCGTGCGCTACGACGGGCGCTCGATCACTCCCCTGCTCCGCGGGCGGCGCGAGAACATCGTCGATTTTGCCGATGTTGACGGTCAGGTGCGCGCTTTAGGTTTCCGCCGTCAATGGCTCGTGGACGGCGACGACGTGCAAGTGCGCCCCATTGATGCCGACGGCAAATGGCTGCTCAACAACTTCAATGCCATGGACTTGCCCGCCGACATCGTGCTGCTCGAGGACGAGCGCGAGGAGAACCGACGACTCTGCCGCGTCCTGCCGTCAGGATT
>Ga0247611_10002997_pt1 | contig 25932 bp, 52 predicted proteins | sample 177DNAGHGhighgp2_FD_192422 | JGI IMG/M metagenome (GOLD analysis project Ga0247611, IMG submission 192422) | Sheep rumen microbial communities from Palmerston North, Manawatu-Wanganui, New Zealand - 1770 DNA GHGhigh gp2 | ecosystem: Host-associated > Mammals > Digestive system > Stomach > Rumen... | reverse complement strand
TGAACTCTCTGTCTCATGGCCTCAGTATCTTCTGCTGATGTATTAAGAAGCGCTCCAAGTTCTGTAGCTCCTCTTCCTAAAAGTTGGCTGGTAAGATAAGTTCTTTCTGTACCTTCTTCCATGCCTTGTAAGCCCGAAATAACCTTTGAAAAAAGATCTTCCTGGCTTAAACTAGCAACTTCTTGCTCTGATATTCCCAACTGCTGGAAGGCTTCGCTATTTTTTTCTGCTGCACTTGCAAGTGTCTTCATTGATGGTTTTAAGGCTTCAATGCTTGTGCCGGAATGCTGCATAATAGCATCCCACTCTTGGTAAGCCTCTGCGGAAATTCCCATCTTCTGCGACATTTTATCGATGTTATCACCATAACTTGCCACATCTCCAGCACTACCAACGAGAGCAGTTGACACTCCGCCTACAGCAGCACCTAAGGCAGTTACTGCCCCACCAAGAACCTTCATGCCTCCGGAAACAGCATCCCCAAATCCACTGATAAGTCCTTTTGATTTACTTACACCATCTTCAAGATCTGATGTATCTGCTCCAATTTTGACAAACACATCCATAAGACCAAATGCCATCTTAGTGACCTCTTATTCTTTCCCAGATATCCGCAGCAATCTCTTCACTCGGTCTGTTATCTTCGGGTTCTTTTTCTTTTGGAGAATTGATCAGGTCATGCCATCTTGTGTTAAGAGTACGTCCATAATCAACCACTCCCTCATTACCAACTAAATGTGTGGTATTCTCAGCAATCGCCATTAGCGCATCGGTTACATAAATCTGCCATGATAACTTCTCGTTATTTAGTTTGAGCGTGGATATGCAATGCTCAATCACATATTCACGCCCAAAGATTTCTAACAGTTCAAGATTTACGCTTTCGATGCAGACAAAGTATTTGTCTGAACCAATGACACTAATGAGGTAAAAAAACCGATCACTGCTTTGTCATTTATAAGTGAATTAAATGCATCGAGGTAAGCTGACATTGGATGATCATCTACATTCTCCGGCTCTACAAAACAGCAAAGAGCCAAAACCTCAAGGGTTTCATCCGGGTGTTCTTCCAAGATCGCATCAAGCATTGCAGATACATTTCTCTTGGCCTGTTCCTCTCTCGCCTTTTTGTTTCTTCCTACAATTTCCGCTCTTTCCTCCACAGATGCCTCTATGGGTACTGCTTCAAGTGCTGGAAGTCTTTTTCTAATGTTCATGATGTCTGTATCTGTCAGCCATCTCTCAACCGATTTCTTGATTCGGTTTGTCTGCCTCAGAAACTCCGAGGGCTTGCAGTTTGCAAGCGTCTTTAATTCACTCATTCATAATCTCCTTTTCTCTCATCAAGGCTCTTCTGCTGTCCACTTAGCATAGAGAATGATGTCTGATGTAACAGGTGTGCTGAAATCATACTCGGTTGTAAGCTCGGCATCTGTGAACCAGCCATCAAACACATAATCTGTCTTTGTAGGATCAACAGGCTCTGTTGCGGTTGTTCCACTAAGTACGCTCTGAGAAGCAACTTCAGAACCGCCATCAGAATCAAATGTCACAGTGTAATATGTTGCCTCACTTGGCGGAATATCATAAATCTCCATGGGCATTACATCCTGGTGATTGATGGATACATGGCCTGTTACTGTGATGGAATTTGTGCCCTTGCCGTTCTTGGTACTCTGGATATTAAGACCGCCTGTTGAAAGAGCATTAAGAAGCTTGATTGCATACGCTCCACCATTGGCCTTATCACCAACCCACCACAGGTCCTTAAAGTCAGTCTGCTTTACATCTCTTCTTGGTGTAACCTTTGTGATTCCGTTTGCAAGAAGCTGTGTCTCTGCAGCACCAAGTGCCCACTTAGTATTTGCAGCGTTAAATTTAATTGATGAAAATGCCATTGCTGCTTCCCAGCCATCAAGATGCTTGAACTCCATCATGTTATTGGGCACATTATCAACATCCTCGCCATAGTCTGAGTATGTAGGTGTGCAGGTGGGATTCACACCACCTGTGGTTGTTGCGAGAATCTCATCACTTGTCGGCACCCTATAAGGGTTTGTTACATCGAAAGTGGTGAGAATAACACCAGCATCAACCTGTAATGCATCAAAGGCATCATTAGCGATTACTGTAAATCTTCCCATGATCTTTTCTCCTTTACTTAGTCATGTATTCAAACGTTACATTTAAAACTATTCGCTTTATCTGGTCATCATTCGGATCATCCATTTTTTGTGCAAATGTGGTCTGACCTATAAACACCCGGTATCTTCCGCCATCTATCTCAGGACATCCCATTTCCTTTATGCGTCTCTCAATGGTATTTGACAAAGTATCTGCCGTTTCCCATGAGGTTGAGCGTGTCCATATCGATGCGGTTATAGCAACAAGGTTCTCAAAGGTACTCATCGCAGCTTCGTATGTGATCCTTGGGAATGGCGCTTTATCCGGGACACTGTGTTCCTCGTATGCCGGGACTCCAAATGAGTTCCAAAATTCGTGTTGTGCCTGCCATTTATCCATTGTTATACTCCGCTGGTACAAACTCCTCTGCTGTTACCTGTCTCATATTAAGCGTTGCGCTTGCAGGAGTCTTTTTGTCATCACCATCTGATGTGACACGGAATATCTTTCCGTCCGACAACCTCCGAAATACATCATGATACTGAAGATTGACATTCTTAGCGGTTGTGATGGTATACAGAGCCTTTACACCTGCTGCCTCTGCTGCCCTTGCCTGCATGGATGAATCAAACACACAGGCCGCATCAAACTCCGCTCCGTCAACCCAGGTTGTTATAAAACCACTTCTGCCATCTGACCTTGTGGTTTTATCCATCATGATGCAGTTTTCCATTGCCTCGCTTAACAGTGACATATCAAACCTTTCTATACCTTGCTAACCTATTACCGAATACACTCTGCCAGCTTCCACCATTTGCAGTGTTAGCTGTGTTACCACCTGACTTGCTATAGGAGTAACCTCCAAATGATTCTGAATTAAACGGACTCATCATGGCGCTATCAAGGCTTTCGTTCTTAGCCCTCCATGCTTCAATATCCTCTGCCAGCTTTATCAACTCGGGAGGTATTGCCATGGTTCGTACAGTACCATTGAACTCCTCGTCTCTAAGGGTCGTTTCCTCGGCTCCGTACTGATAGACGCCATGATTAAATATTGCTCCGGATATATAAAAATACTGACCGTCCTGCAGTGGGAGTCCCTTTCCGTCAGCATAAGTAATTGAGCCATCGGCAATTATAAAATCGCCTTCGCACAGCTCAACCACAAACCAATTTTTCAGAAAGTCACACAGTTCGGTCAGCATCTTTTTATCCTTTCTTTCTGGAAGTCCTCTTTTTGGGCTTTACCTCTTCCTTCACAGGGTCCTCTTCGGGTTCTGTAAATGGCAGCGGTTCCTCGGGAGTAAAATCCACCAGCTCAATAAGAGGAATGCCTCTCTTGTTCTTATCACTTGAAAGCTCTATAAGCCTCTCGGGACTTACTTCCAGCCCTTCACGTGGGAATGTTTCACCCACGTGATAGGCATGTCTGTTATCCTGTAAATCTGTAAAATACTTTAATACTCTGTATTTCATGCTTTATGCTCCTGCAGGATCTTCAAGCTCAAGACCTGAAAGGCCAAACAGCTGAACATTCTTATGGCCTGCACTGTCACTCTGTACAACCTTAACCTTCTGACTTGCAGGATCTGTGATCTTAAATACACAGTTCTTGTCAGAATCAAGTGTTACAGGTACCATGCCTGTTGAGCTGGGCACAAGTCCAACCTTGACATTCTCATAGGTCAGGCCGCTTGCAAAGTTGCTGAATTTAAGTCCAAGGAAATATCCATCTCCTGCAAGAGGGCCTGCTGGTGAAAGACCATTCTCAATAAACTTTAATTCGCCAGTAATCTCACTGTCGTTGATGGCAATATCACTCTGGATGTCAGACGCACCCTTGCCACTTCCAAAGTAATCTGCTGCATCATCGGGCGCTACAGTGAGATCAGTTAAAAAGAATCGTCAATCTCGCCCTTGATAACACCAGCAGCATACTCTACAAAGAGCTGAATGCCGCTCATTACAAGTGACTCGATCTGTGCCCTTTCCTCGTTCTGATAACCGGACTTGATACCGATAAGTCCAAGCTCATCTGCTGTAAGCTGGAATGCGTTTGCTATATCGCCGTTCATTGTGAGGTAGTAAAGAATCAGATTCTGCTTTGCAGTTGCAAGGAATGTTCCCTGTGTGATCCTTGAGCTTGTGATTACTGTGCCAAGGCCAAGGAAGTCCTCAATGTAGTTCATGCCAAAGGCAGTCTGAAGAGTAATGTTTGCGTTTGCAAGGTAGTCAGCGATATCAAGAGGATTTACAAAGTAAACTGCCTCTGCGGTGTCATCCTCAAACTTAACCTGAAGCTGGCCCCATGCTGCTGCAAGAGCTGCTTGCAAGCCTACACCTGTCACTGCTGTGGAGCCGGTGATGGTTCCGTTGATCAGTGAGAAAAAGTCGGTCCTTACTCCAGCCTGCACATCCTTAAGCAGTTTTGCATCAGTCTCAACAACTGCTGCCTCATAGCCTGACTTCTTGATAGCCTCGGCTGATACTGCCTTTCTCCACTTTTTTAGAGTGATCTCGCCTACAGGTACTTTTTCAACTTCGTACTTTGACAGAGGGATGATGTCGCCCTCCTCAACTATGCCCGTGTGAGGTGTCCCGGTGATGTTGTAGTAGTACATTGTTGTACCTTCCATCATGGGGATTTTCCTTGTTACACCAAGAACCTCAAGAAGCTTATTAAGGCTCTGATGTGTAAACTGCTGAACAAAATCAACCTCTCTGACTTTCTTCATCTGAGCCGCTTTGATAAGATTTGTTTCTGCTGCCATGGTTATTCTCCTTCCTAGATTCCGAACATCTCAGGATTCTCAGCTATGGCTTTTTGCCTTGCCACCGGGTCCTTCATGTCCATGATCTGCTGCTTTGTTAAAGTAGTACCGCCTGTGTTCTTCGGCGGTGTTACGGTCTTTGCACCTTTTGTGCTTTCGCTTACGATGTAATCAGACCACTCCTCTTTTGCTTTTGTCTTGAGTTCATCCACGTCTTTTATCTTGCCGTCCTCTAATTCAAACGAATCGAGGTCTGCAATCCGCAGCACTGCATCAAGCCTCTTTTCTGATACACCAATCTCCTTTAACAGGTCTCTGTAAGCCTTTGTCTTTGCCTCTTTGGTTTCCTTTGCAGTTACCTCGCCCTTATAGGTGTCAAACTCTTTCTTGAGCTTGTCATATTTCTCCTTGTAGGCATCCGGCTGGCTTTCTTTGGCTTTGTAATCGTTGAGCTCCTTTTCGACCTCTGCAAGCCTGTCTGCATCAGCTTTGTACTTCTTTGATTCCTCTACAGCCTTATCTTTATCAGCCTTGATAGAATCCAAAGTCTCTCTGTGCATTTCAAGTATCTGCTCGATTTTCTCGGGTTCGATTCCCATTGCGTTTAGTGCCTTGTGTGTTAAACTCATCTAACTTCTCCTTTGTATCGGTGACGGTGTGTTGTCATTAAAAGTTTTTCTCCCAGCTCACTGTGTCGGCTTGGGATGTATGTTATGCCTTACGGCTTATAACCTTGTATGTGGCGATACTTCTAGGTAAGCACCGCCACCAGCGATTAGGACGCTGTCAACTCCGCATGCTGTAACCACTTGAGCTATCTTGTGTTAGAATCCATGCGGTAATTCTTTTCTGACAAGCAAATAAAAAAACTCCATTCGAAGAACACTCTCCGAATAGAGTTTAAAATCATGTAAGGTAATGATTCGGCATCACCAAGGTAGCTGGCCTCTGTCCATGGAATTATTTACTTGTCTTTTATCATGAGGGAGAAACCGAATGAGACGATTTCCTACTTCTATAATAACAATAGATATTGGAAAAAACAAGAGCTAACCACATGATTTAGCGGTTAGCTCAGTGCATCTTCAATGTATTTTTTTATCTGATCCTGGTTACGATCCACCGCATTTTTAAGGAATCGGTTAGGAGCCATGTTTACTGTCCCTTCATGCACCTAAACATAGATAGCATAATCGACGTTAGTGCCCACACACACCACCTTCTCACTATCAATAACCTCATGCGAAATACTATTCCTCAAATTACCCGTGTCAATTCTTCGAGGAGTATTTTCCAGCTCCTCCTTCGCTTCGCCTTCAATATGAATACCTATCGCCTCAAGTGCTGTCGATAAGTCCTTCATAACTTTGCTCATATACTCGCTTGAATGATCATCAATATGTACTCTGCTATCCATTTTATTATCACCTCCTTCCGCTCCTATTTTTTGAACAATTCGTTCAAGGATATTATTTCATTTCTGTGATACCTCGCAATCTAACTACTTTTTCCTATACTCTCTGATGTGCTTTTGACGCATAGCCTCACCAACATTCTCTTGGTGCTCTATCTCTCTCGGCTCAGGCTTGGCCTCTAACCACTCCTCATAAGACATCCCCACAACAGATTCATCCCGGTATTTATAAGCCTTTCGCTCCAATCCTTTTACAACACCACGAATAGAACACCTGCAGTTGTATATTTCCTCGGGGTCACCTTTAGGATCGCCCGGATATTCAAGCCCATTCTCAAAATCCTCACCAACAGGAGCGGTTTTATGGTCAAGTTCTCTGTGGGAGGTTCTTGTCCTGTTATCAAAGGTGGCAAGCCACATGTTTACAAGCTCCACACCCATATCCTCGGCTCTTTTGTGCGCATCAACCCTTCCTGCGTTCTGTGCCCTTGTTGCCATGGTCCTTGCGTTACGGATTGCGGCCTTTCGGTCACTGTCCCCGACTGCCTTGGAAAGTCTTGTTGCTAGATGAGGGATGGATTCACCTTGTAATATCCCCTGCGTCATTACAGATTGGAGCTTTTGTCTGTTCCAGCGCACAGCCTTACCCTCTGCAATGTCCTTTGACACCTTTTTGCCCGGTGGAGGAAGTACCTCAGGGTCTTCTTTCATCAGCTTCTCCACCGATTCCTTGGAATACTTAGTAAATCCTGTGTCAATCCGGGCATCTTTCTCTACTTGGTACGTTTCAAAATTAAAATTATCAGCATAAACCTCAGGACATACGCTCATGATCTTTTCTTTTGCGCTGTTATTCACTTCTACAAGGTCATGTGCAAGCTCTTCCTTTAAGTCTGACCACCTTTTGCCTACTGCCATCTGTCCCAATCGCCACTGTTTATACTCAGCCTCGGTTTTTGTGCCATCTTCGACCCACTCCTGCCACTTCTTGTCTTTTAATTCGAACCTGCGCAGGTAGTCGTTCAGCTTTTCCTCTATCTCCTTGGTGGCTTGCTTATACTCCTTATTTATTCTTTTTTCAACATCACTGAGTATCCTCTCGGTTTCCTGCTGCCCCTTGTCCTTTTTCGGTTTCATCTACAGTTACCCCTCCACGTTCAAGCTCATCCGACTCCATCTTTCCGAGTATTTCCTCGGCCTTATCGCCATCACCTAAGATATTGAGGATTTTCTCTGTCATATACTGCTCATCAAGGTACTCACCTGCCTGCAGTACGGAGCTGATGCTTTCGTTTACATTTACGAGCCTTGACCTTGTGAAGGACGGGTCATCCTCTATCCCGGCAACCTCTAAAATTCCTTTGATAAACTTGATTACCTGGTACTCATACATATCAGCTTTAGAGTTCAGTGGTTCGTATGCCGCCTCAATCTGTGTTGCAGTAACAGCGCCACCCTTGATCTCGTCTACATTCAAAGCCATGTAATCCTTATATAGGTCACGCTCTATCCTATCCAACAGCTTCTCCCTTGCATCATAGGGTATCTGCACTGTAACAGGCTCTGCTTCCTGATCATCATCAAGGGATGCCATCTTTGTTGAGTGTATTCTGTCGAGGAACTTCACAAGGTCGGTGTCATCCATTCCTCCGGCACCTTTTAGAATCCAATATATCTGAGCAGTGTCGAGGTCGTTCAGAAATCCGTTCTTGATAAGGTCGTAAGCATCAATCTGCTCCTGTATTCCTACAAGCTCACTTTGCTTTTCTTCATTTGCCCACAGTGGAACTATTGGAAACGCAGGATAATTCTCTCCATCATATATCTCGTCCCCATCAACTTCGCTTGTCCTGACCTTTAAGATATAGGCGGTTTTCTCAGTTAGTATCTTGCCATTATCTTCACCCTTGGCCTCTTCGGGTCTTTCATTCCAAATATAGTTGGTATATCCGTCCTCTTCATAGAAAGTAGCTCTGAGCGGTTTCTGTGCATCCACCTGCCAGAATCTCACCCCGGCTCTCAGTGCCCCGTTCTCTTCATCGTAAAGCGGTGCAAACTCTGTCAGCCCAAAAACCTCAAGGTGATCCAAATTAAAAAACCCAAACGACTCACCCTGTACCAGCGCCATCTTGCCCGCCCTTTGAAGCTGGGTGTCGAAATCATCACCAAGCACCTCTGCGGTCTTGCCCTCGTTCCATGTAACACCATTCCCTAGCAGATACTGATTCTGCTGAGTAGTAAAGTATGCAAAGAAGTTCCTTGTGGTCTTGTGGTTCGGTGACCATCTGTCCAGCACCTCCCTTCCATCCAGCCGCCTCAGTGTCTTCTGATAGTTCATAATCCCTGTGTTGCGCTTGGCATTATACTCGCAGCCTATAACCGCCATCTTATAAGCCTCAGTTGTCTTATGCTGATTAATTACAGACTTCACAAAGTCCATCCTGCGCTTGGCATCATCTTCGGGTATAGCTATCAAATCCTGATATGTATACAAAATGCGCACCTCCTTTACATGATTGATATATACGGTTGTCTCGGTGTTGCTATCTTCATGGTTTTTACGAAATACCTTGTATCATCCATGCAGTTATGTACAATCAAGCCGCCATTGATAGCGAAATTGTGGTTATCCTCTACCTCCATGTTGTACACGTCCTCTTGGGTATCCTTTTCGATTTTTGCAATCTTCACAGTATTTGGTTTGTTGATATTTATTTGCAACATATTCTTTTCCGCACCCCTCACATATTTTAACGATGTTATCAAATCCCTGTTTCCGCCTATATGTACATTTGCAATTGTTAGAGCAAAATCTATTATCATTTTTACCATACAAGTGTTTGCTCTCAAACTCATTGCCGCAATATGTGCATATATACCTTATAAGTTTCCGCTTGCTCATTGTCTCTTTTGCGTGTTTAGAATGCCATTCATAGCCTTCTTGTGTTCCATGCCATTTTTTAGCGGCTGGTGTGACTACATTTATAACTCTTTCTCTTCGGCGCTGGCGTTCTTCATCACTAAGCTCACTACCATGCAATTTGGCATGTTTGCTACTGCTCAACAGTTCCAGATTACCGAGCTCGTTATCATTTTTATTTTCGTCTTTATGATGCACATGATAACCTTTTGGCACTGCTCCGTGTTCCTTCTCCCATATATACACATGCAATCTTTTTCTACTTCCGCCTATTTTCTTGGACGATAAAAAATAGCCTGTCTTTTTGTCTTTTCTAAATTTGTACCCATCCACCTGCGCAGTTTCGTAATTATCAAAGTATTCAATCATAGTTTATACCTCCATAATTACATTATACCGCATATCGTCCATTAAATTTGCACTATTTCATCATCTTCACGCAAGTATTTTGCTAGGATGTACCCTCTTTTAGTTAGTATGGGATGGTCGCTTGTGCATCTTATTTCTCTTCCTTCCTCCAAAGTGATTTTATAAACCTGTGCTTTTCTTCTGGTCATTCTCACATCATGAAATGGCTTAAGCTCTTTTTGCTGTGTTTCTGTATTATAGCTCCATGCCATCCCTTTACGTCCTACTAGGTCTTTTATTGGTATTGCACCATTGCTGGTTTCTACCAATGTATCACCTGTCAAACAATGATCATCTATTTTTACAGGCTTGTCTTCGGCAGCAGTATCATCCCAAACATAGCCTTGCACTTCCTTTATCCAATTGGTGCACTCCGGGGATATCTTTATAAGGCCCTTCTTCATTGCTGTTGCCGTTTCCCTTATTCCGTCTGCCACATCATTCTTAGCAGGTATCACATGATACTTTCCTCTCTTCTTTAGCAGGGTAATAAAGGATGCCGCCGATGGGTCAATGATTGTTCTTATTCGTTCCACGAGTGGAATGCCCTTTATAAACTCATCAAGGTCTTGAGCATACTCTTCATCGGTCTTTTGAACACCCGTATTTCTGCCGGAGTAGTAATACTCTTTTATCCTGTACCAAATGCTTTGATATTTGCCCCATAAACCGCAGGAAAAAGCATTCTGTGTTCCATAGTCAATCGACAACACAAACTGCTCATATCCGGGCACCTGTGGCTCTGCGATGGCATCTTTATACATTGGATATATGACACCCGTTGCCGCTGTCCATAAGCCAAGAATAAAGCGGTCATAATATACAGTCCCGGCATATTCTTTCTTTAGCTGCTCCACAATCTCTTTAGGGAGCCTGCCATCATCTATCACATAAGACTGCTGGTATATATCAGCGTCACTGTCTAGGAACTCCTTAAACCAATGCCCTGGGTTATCAGGATTGCAGGTTCCATCAAAATGTGAATGTTCACACCTAAGTCGTGACTTAAGCATTTGGAATACATCTTCGCTCCATGTGGTGACCTCATCGCCATATACATACTCAAAGGTGGCACCCTGTATTCTTGAAACGTGCTTTTTGTTATCTGCTCCCAGCGCATAAACACGCTTGCCGAACATCATCACTGTATTGTCAGAGCGTATTGAACCAATGCACTTCGGATATATAGCCCGCATTGGCTCGAGGATATTTCTATCAAGGGTTCCTCTTGTGTTTCCCATCAGCACAATAAGACCCTCGCCCCGACAGGCCATGATCCTTTTAGGGATTGTCGCAGCCATATCCACAAAGGACTTCCCGGATCCTGTTGCACCCGTTTTGACATTCCATCTGTGGTTGCAGTTGAGCAAGTATTCCGTTTGCTTTTTAGTCAATGACACTGTCTACACCCCCAAGGATTTCTTTTGCCCTGTTGAATGCGTCAGGATCTGCCACTTCAACAATATCTTTCTGATCAAGGTATTGCTTACCGAGCCATATTGCCATAGCAGCAGACCTTTCTGCCAACTTAAACTGTGCTCTCCTTAAGCTTATCTTTCCCGGAGCTGAATACGTTTTATATACCTCCGAAAAAGTCTGCTTGTAAGTTTTCTTGCACCAGCTTTCTATAGTGTCCTCGCAACAATCAAACATTCCTGCTATCTCAACAAGAGTGCATTGAATCCCACAAAGCTTTTCAAACTGTGCCTTGTCTATTTCCTTTTTGGGCCGTCCTGTTCTTGGCATTTAAATCACATCCTTATAAGGTATTCGCTGTCCATCCCGGATCAGGAATACGTCCTCATCACTGCCTTTAAATTTTATGTATCGCTGTACTATTACATCTATATAGTGAGGGTCAAGCTCACACATATAGCATTTTCTGTTTAACTGTTCACAGGCTATTAGTGTGCTACCACTACCACCGAATGGGTCTAAAACGATTTTGCACTCATCAATAAAATCGAATATTTCTGCCAACAATTTTATAGGTTTTTGATGTGGGTGAGGGCTATCTTCCCTTTTGTGTTGCTCTCTTGCTATCGAAAACACATTACCCCCAAACTTTTTATATTTGATATTTCCTGCAAATATAACAGCTTCCCATTGTTCGCTGATACCACCCGCACCATTTAGTCCTGCATTCTTTTTATCCCATACCCCAACAGTATTTACTTTCAATCCCTTATTGCGTATTGTCTCCAAACTTTCTACAAGCGTTCTCCATTGCAAGAAATACACTATTTTATCGGTATTCATTATTGAAATAAAATTATTAAATACAGATAAATCTTCATCTCCTGCAATAGTCCTAACACCTAATTGACCCCTTCCATATTTTCCGCTTGTGCCATTGCCATATGGAGGGTCAGTAAACACCATATCAGCCTTTACCCCATCCATAAGCCTATCAATAACCGTAACATCCGTAGAATCTCCACAAATAAGCCTATGCACCCCCCCTAATTCGTAAATATCGCCTAATATAGCCTTTGCTTCCTCGGGCAGTTCGGGTGGCTCATCCTCTACTACTTCCTCCGCTGGGTTTTCTATCTCGGGAAGTCCCCAATCAATATCAAAGCCATCAAAGTCGAGTGTAGGTATATCCTCCAATAAAAGGTCTATATCCCAATCTGACTCGTTCAACTTGTTGTCGAGGAGTCTTAGCTTATCCACCTGTTCTTGTGACAGGTCTTTTGCTACTACAGCATCAATCTCTCGCATCTGTAGCCTCTTGGCGGCGATAAGTCTGCAATGTCCAATAATAAGTACATTGTCCTTGTCTACCACTACAGGCTGTACGAATCCAAATTGCTTTATGGATTCCATGACGTTCTTGATCTGACGCTCATCATGCTTTTTTGCATTTCTCTCGTAGGGCTTTATGTCCCCGACCTTTATCTTAATCGTCTCCATAATCCTCCAAATAAAAAGAGCCACCACCCCCAGGGTGATAGCTCAAGTGTTTTCTTTGCCTTAATTATATCAGACGTTATGCTTTTTTTCACTAATCATCTTCATCTTCTGTCGGCATAAGCATCATCTCAATCCCTTGCTCTGTGACTAATACATCCAGGAATACATTCTGCTCCTGCACTACAATTTTACATAACTCACTGAAAAGTTCCCAAGGGTCCATTACTGCCTCCTCGCATCGCCATCATTTTCATCGTCTCCTTCGTCTATCACGTTCATCAGAGCTGCCATTGTAAAGCCAAGGACACTGCCCACCAGCAGGCCGATTATGACGTATTTAATCATTAGAGTCTCCTTTCAGGGCATTGATTTTCTGTTGGATATTTTCTTTTATCTTCTTTCTCATTCCCTGTGCTGTCATTACTGTTCCCGTCACCCCGTGCCTTGTTACTATTGGAATTTCGTCAATCGTCAAATCAAGTTCCTCTAGCATAGCCACCATATCAGCCTTGAGGCGGGCTTCGTATTGGTCTTTAGGGATTGCTTCTACTGTTGATTGCATTACTACATAATTTCCACAGTTATCTGGTTCTAACTGTGGTGGCATATAGAAAGCACATTCCGTCCTAACAATGCCAGATTGAAATTCACACCCGATATTTGTACAGGAATCGCATAAATTATTAGTTGTCATTTCCATTTTTTCTCTAAATTCTTCGGATATATCGTATTTGTCTGCTAATTCTTTTGGCACATTCAAGTTAGGATTATTGCTAATGCCACGCATAAAACTCGTAAAACCTTCTATTGTTTGTTTGATTTGTTCTTTTGTCATATTATTTTCCATTATCTCCACCTCTCAAAACCTTTCCGATATTTTCCATGCACGATATTGTGTACTCACATTTATTACTTCGCCAATAATCGTATAAGTCCGCTATCTTCTGATACTTGCATATGATATCTATTGCTCCATCAAGAACAATCTGCCAATCAAGAGGATAATCCCATTCAGCTTGTGCTTGGATTACCTCTATACCTTGGATGATTTCATCAATCGTCATTCCCATCTTTTAATACCTCGCATCTTCATCAATACACAACACTAACCTAAAACATAGAAAGCCTATAATGATGTTATATATCCTGTGATTATTGCCGACTAAATTAACAATTACAGATAACGGAAAAATCCATTTGTATGTATCAATTTCAAATTTAGTCATTCCCATCTTCTAATACTCCTTAATGGTTTTATTTCTTTCTTAAAACGTTTTGAGTATCTGCTTAGTATTTCAGCTAAAGCCATTTCATTTACTTGCGCCTGCCCTAATGGGTCTACAACATACCAATCTTCACCAAGAAGATAATCTATTGCAAATTTTCTAAATTCTGCATCTGTTATTCCAACACAAAATATGTTGTCTTTATCTTCTCGATTATCATACTTTTCTTTCATATACTCAGTTATCGTCATTCCCATCTTCTACCACCTTATGTAAAGCATCCATCATAGTAGAGTAACCTATCTTTCTATCATCTACTGCCTTTATTATTCTCTTTATCTTCTGATACTTACGCATGATAGATATTGCTTTAATACTCATATCTAAAAATTCTTCGTATTCTTCTCTTATAAAGCCCCAAAACTCAGCCCAATCATCTATATCAACTGTATTGCAATCTATCTTGTCTGTAATTCCCTTAACTATTGCTTTGGCTTTTTTAATTGTCATTCCCATTTTCCTCACTTTCTGCCTATGGATTTTTTAAGGCTTTCAAATGTCCTCTTGGTCATCCAAATTACTCCGTTATCCATCATTACCACTTCTCCATGCGGCATACTATTTAATTCAATCATTCCATATCTTTTTTGCCACTTCTTATTTATGCGTTTCTTATGGTGCTTTCTTCTCTGAATTTCTTTAGTGGCTATGTAGATTGGATAGCCTGTTAGTAAGGCTTTATAGTCCGTCATTACTTATTCCTCACTTTCTGCCTTAATCCCCATTGATATGCGCTTGATAATAAACCATTAAGTAATCAGCTATCTCTTTAATCTCTTCTAGCTCAAACATATCTCTATGCACCGTTTCTCCAATTTCTTTTCCTGTAAAAGCTTTGTATGCCGCTTTATCTAACATACTTGCAGGCACTTCTTTAGTACCACCAATAATCTTTTCCGCTACTTGAATCGGTAAATCATAATCATCTATCTGTATCATTCCTTATCCCTCACTTTCTGCCTTAATAATTTTCTCTTTTTTCTTGTTCCGATTCCAATCATCTATAACTTCTTCAAATGTTTTATATTTTCTACCATAGAAACCATCCGCGGCATATATCATAGTCAAGCCACATTTTTTACAAGTTAATTCCCAGTCCCAATACGTTCCATCCATACCACCATTTTGAGCTACTTTTTTTATTTCCATTTCACCCCCACAGTAGCAAGGATGTAATTTTAATTCAGTTTCTTTCATTCCTGCTCCTCACTTCCTGCCTTTTATTTGTATTCCAATACTTAATCCGAATAAAAATGAAGGAATCATTAGTATTGCTCTATTTAGTACCTCAATGAAATATTCACTCATTTACTTCCTCACTTTCTGCCTCTTCGCAATCATCATACAAAACCGTTTCGATTTCATCTTCAACATCGTGCATGAGAATATCCACTATTTTTGACTCCTGTATATTCAGTTCAAGTGCATACTTTACGGCATTTAATATCTGCTTTTCAGTTATAATAAATTTCGGTTCATTCATACTTTCTCGCCTCTCTTATCCCATTTAGGACAAATAAAATGTATTCGACCATCACCGCCTTGCTCGCCCCATTTACACATTCTTAATGGTGATATTTGATGCTGACAGTTTTTGCATCCCTTATATCCAAGTTCTTTAATGAGTTTCTGTAGTTCTTTATCTGTTACTCGCAAGCTCATTTTGTTTCCTCGTTTTTTGGTTGCCATAATGCACAATCATATCCTTTAGGTAATGTACCTAATTTCTTGCATTTTTCGTTTCCACAATCTTTGCAGTTTTTACCTAACCATGATAGTTTTTTCTTATCATTTAATGGACTTATAGACTCAAGATATTCTGTTAAAGTCATACCGGCTTTTTCTGCTTCTTTAGTCCACTGTTCTGTTTTTTCTATGATTTTATCTCGATTGAATATCATATACATCCATAGACTATCTTTCTCTTCATCTGTCAATCTTTCAAAAATATTATCTTCCATATTTATTCCTCAGTCCGAGCCATTTGCAGTCTCCACAGGTTCTACTCATATTTTTCACCTGCCATCTCATAAGCTTCTTTTATTTCCTGCCTGATCTCCATGGGAGTCTGTCCTCTGACAATCCCCACAAGGATCCTCGGCGGAAGTATCATGTCCTTGTATGTACACCGCCATAAATGAAGACAGTTCTCCAGAAGGTTCACATAATCAGCTTTAGGTGGGTGTATCTGAATGACCGCTTCATCATCGTTCCAGACCATGTCCTTTATCTTGCACATGTCATACCAGGATGGAATGATCCTTTTAACATAAGGCCGCACAGAAGCATGTTCCCATCCTGCACCATAACTTAGGATGAAAGAGCCATCCCAGCCGCCAATGTGGATATCAGCCTTAAATCCTTCTGAATCAGATAATATATTCCTCAATCGTGGGTCCTTTTTTATTTCATCAATATCTTTCATTCTGAACCTCCTAACTCGCCAAAATTTTTATTGAGTATTTTCGAGTTATTTTCGAGTTAAACTCGAATTAACTTGCAAGAATCAGCCCGAAGGCGATTAGCATCAGTATTATTGTTATAATTTCATACGCTTTCAATTCGTGGTCTTCCATACTCTCCTCTGGAAATATACCCACCCCAATAGTGGTTTTACACTTAGATTGTCGGGAGTAACCTCCTTTTCTTTTTATTTTGGTTTTGTGTCTATCAGGGTGGGTTATCAAAGCTGGCCAGCTATTGATAACTTTTTAAAACTTCTTTTGCTTTCTTTATCTTCCGCTTTCTGTAATACTCCTTTTGATATTCCTGCCGCCTTTTCTTTTTTTCCTCCAGCTTTGCCGGATCCTTATATGCGGCATCGTTCGTTCCCACGATGCAATCAGGGTAAGGGCAGGTAAAACAATCATTATGGTTGCACTTCATTTTCCACCTCATAATCAAAGATTGACATTTGTCCATCTATCTGAGTCGCCTCTGATGTTTCTCTCTTCAAAGGATCCTCTTTGAGTTCAAGCTTTTCACCACTTGGGAGCGCCACTATTTTCATTAGCTGCCCATAAAAATTTGCTCGGCCTCTCCTTGGACTGGTAGTTCCGACTTTTGAAGCGTTCCAGACTTCCCAACTGTAAACTTCCAGATCTAACCACTTGGCAGGGATCCTGCTTAACTTGATCTCGTAGTAGTCCTTGCCATCATCCCATGCATTGATAGACTTTGGGATGTAAGCAGCATCTTTGTAAAAATCATTAACGCTCCTGTTAGGATTTCCTGCGTACTTTGGCTCCTTTGGCACCCTTGTAGGATATGGAGGTATCACTCCCTCACTGCATCCAATATTGAGCTGGTCAAGTAACTGCCCTCCGTCCTGCCGGACGGTTATCTCGAGGTCGGTTATCATAGCATTTAAGCTGATCAGGTCTTTTACTTTCATACCTCCGTCCTCCTCTGAAAATCCTTGCCCTTACACCCAATGATGGATGATACCCGGGTAAGGTCTGTGATAGCTGTTTTATGCTTTCCGCAGATATACAGCTTGTGCCCCTCTCCAAAGGTTTCTTTGTATTTTGCGCTTGCACACTCAACGCAGCGCCTATCATCAATCTCGACCATGTTTCCTCCTCACATCAGCCCCATTTCCTTGTAAAAATCTTTCTTCTCGTCATAAGCTGCCTTGCTCCTAAAGCTGTACTCAGGCAAAGGAATCTGCTGGCTTATCTTGTCAATCCGGGAAGATACTCTATCATCTACTCGCAGTTCACTAACCTTCATGTTTGATGTGAATAGCGTTACTAGCTTTTTTTGATACCTCGACTCAATAATCTTGAAAAGCAGGTCATTCATCCAATCTTCACCAGAGGTCTTTTGCCCGATATCATCAAGAACTAATACCTTGCACTCACACATAACGTCAATTGGGTTTTTCTCCCCCTGTCTCGGCTCCTGCTTTGATATGTTTATCAGGTCGCTGGCACTGACAAATTTGGTTGAGATTTTATATTTCACCATCAGGCTGTTACAGATACAGCTTGCCAAAAATGTCTTGCCTGATCCTCTTGTCTTTGAGTGGATATAGAACCCGATGCCTCGCTCCTGCCATTTCTCAAAGTTTTGCAGGAATGAATCAACAAACTTCTTCTGCCGGGTAAGGTCTATGATCTTGCCATCAACGTCAAGGTACGCATCCCACTTAAAGCTCTGAATCGAGGCATCATAATACGTGGTGGGGATATTGGCCCTCTCTCTGATCTCCTCGACCTTTTTCTGCTCGCCACCATTGCAGTACGGGCATTGCTCCGCATACTCTAACTCCCTGTCATCACCATAAACCTCCCTTGAGCGTGGTGTAGACTTCCTTACCACTATCCATCCACCGCCTTTGCACTTTGGGCATACATCCATGGTTATCCTCCTGTTTCCCAATCAATGACCTGATTCTGCTCTAAGAAGTTTCTAAAATTGCTGTCTATCTCGATTTTGCTCTTAGGCTGCCCCCGACTCCGCTGCTCCCACGTTCGAACAGCCGCCTTCCAATCTTTCATCTTGTTTTTGCCTACAAACCAGCCCTTAGAGGCATAGAAATCCACGAAAGCCTGAGGATCCACTCCTCTCTTTCGTTCTTGGCAATATTCTCTGACCTGTTCTACAGTCGGAGGTACAAAAGAGCGGTGCGGCTTGTCCGCACTTTTCTTTTTACTCTCTTTTTCTTTTACAATATCAGTATCATTATCAGTATCAGTATCATTATCATTATCAGTATCAGGTTGTTTTGCTTGTTTTTGGTTGTTTTGCTTGTTTAAACAACCATTTGCTTGTTTTGCTTGTTTCTTTGCATTTGTATTACCAGCAGGTGCTCCACCTTTGGCTCCTGCGGCTCTGCGCTTGTCACAGGTCTCTTGGTATTTGTCGTTGTCTCTATCCATCTGAGCTTTGATAAAGCTAAAAGCCATTTTTGTAGCACCATCTAATTCGATTTCATTCCCCTCAGCATATCCAAATATCGCATCAAGTAGCTGTGCCTTTTCCTCTGTGGTTAACAGGTCGATATGCTGTTTATAATCCGTATACAAAACAAAACTATTTCTCACTTCCTGCCTCCCACTCCCGGTATAGTTCTATCCAATCCTCCAGCCTCATTGTTACCAGCCACTCGCAATGATTCTTTCTATGGAACACCGCCGGCAGTTCGCCATCTTTGGTGTCCCTTATTGATTGGCTTATGGCATCCTCTAGGTTAAGCCGCTCCACTCTTTTTACTTCCATGTGGATACCCTTAAGGCCCACAACATCAGCATCACCATTTATCCCGGAATACTGCTGCCCTCTGCGGCAATCATACCCATACTCACGGAGCTTGGATGCAATCTCCCTCTCGCCCCTGGCTCCTTTTTGTCTGCTGTTAATCATGATCCCCCTTTCCGGCCCCCTGCTGAAATCAGAGGGCCTTTGTAAATGGCTTTCACTGTGATAAATTCCATTTCGGAACCAAAAGGCTATATTAAATAGCTCTTGCCGTATCGGAGCCGGAAATCATCTTCCGACTTGCCGTAGTATTCCATCCACCGGGCCTGCGCTATTCTCTGGAGCTCCCTGTCAAAGGATCCATGATCATGCAGATTCATGTGGCAGGTATGGCAAAGCCTTACTGTCAGCCCGTCCTTGTCCGCCAATTTCCTGTTGGCTACTCCGTGAATACAATGGTGCCACTCGTTTGCGTACTGCCCACAAAGAAAACACAAATCCTGCTTACTTTCGCTGTGAATAATGCTTTCCATTCTGCTCCTCCGGCTTTTTAGGCTTCCAGCCTCCCCAATTTGTGCACCCCTCGCAATATGGTGTGCCATCCACCTTGTTCAGCTTGTCCTTTAGTCTGCACTCATCGCATGTTATGTATCTCATAAACACCTCACTTTATCTGCATGTTCTGATGCTCCACAAGCCTGCATCCCTCGATGCTCTGTCCGCCCTTGAGTGCGTCCTTGATGGCCTGCTTGCTTATCTTCTTTTCTATCTTCACAAACCTTGCTGGAAGCTCATCTATCTTTGTCTCGTCAACCTCCACCTGCTCGCTCTTGCGGTATGATATACGGCACCGGGAATCCTCAAATTTCATTCCGTTTAGGTACTTTGCAAGGTACTCCTCCAAGCGGTCTGCATAGTTCTCCTTGGCGCTCTGTCTCTTGCCAAGCTCCAACTTCTCGGTCTTTATAGCCTCGGCCTCTGCCCGGAGCTGCTTGATAAAGCAGGCCGTGTTTGATATCTTGGCGTCTCTCTCCATTTCCAGCGCTTCCAGTGCCTCATAATCTGCAATCTCGCCTGTTTCGGGGTCAATCAGTGCCTCTATCCTTGCATCAATATCCCATAAACTCATTTCTGTTTTCTCCTTTCTGCTTCCATCTCTAACTGCCGTATGTGTTCCAGCTCCTGCGGTGTCATTGTCTCCACCCCCACAGCCTTGGCCTCCTGCACCATCAAATCCACTAATGCGCTCATCTCTGCCGTGTTGAATGTGTGGGAGCCTCTCAGCATCACATAACACCGGAATACCTGCCCATCCTTTCCAAGCCTCGTTTGGCTTGTCGGTTTGATATGGTACGATTCGGCGTTTAACGCCGTTTTTTCGGCCTCATCTGTATCGGGAATATAAACACATACAGGTTTATCATTTACGTGCTCTATTAGGCCCAATTCGCGCAAATTTCGGTTATGTATCATGTTCACGTTCACTCCGAACCGGGCCGATTTCTGTGATACCTTCCCTGCCAGCTCCCAATAGTATGAATTTTGTGAGCGGCTCCGCTTTTCTTTATGCTCTGTCAAGTCCCACTTGATATCATGTGGCTGTGTGGCGAGAAACATAATCATTTCGCTTGTGGTCTTGGTTATCTTCATGCTTTATCCTTTAGCTGTCCGAGCCTTTTTACAGCCTCGGCATACTGTTCGCTCGTAAGGGTCTCGGCTCCCTGCGGAAATACCTGCGCAAGTGTGCAGCCTTTTCTCTCACAAAGCGCCTTTAGTGTTTCCACCTCTTTTGCTGTGATTTTGCTTTCCCCGGCATCCTCTGCACCCATGCGGAATACATATTTTTTCTTTTTGTTGTTCCATATCGCCAGCTTACAGATTTCGCCGCGCTCATCGTATCCGATATCCTTTACTGTGAAGGTGTCGTATGTCGTGCATTTTCCATTCCGGCCCTCCTCAATGTTCACATCGCCTTTCGTTATCCATATCCGTGGCGCTGTGTAGAGCTCCCTGCCGATGCCCCAATTAAAGCAGGCCCTTTTAAAGCTGTCGGACGCTTGGCCCTTTTCCTTTTCCGTGTTGCTCTCTGTTCCCACATCCTGCTTTGATATCCAGCACCCTTTCACATGGTCATAGATGGAAACTGTGCAGTATAGGTTGGCCCCTATAAGCTGGTGGCTCCTCTGCCAATTCTCCGGGCCGACTGTTTCATCCAGCAGATTTTGGTCTACTCTTGCATCCTTGTAGAGCAGCAGGCCACAGCCATTCTCTGTAATGGTATTGACCCGGGCCTCTATCTCACTTGCATATAGCTTTCTAAACTTCATTGTTCGCCTCTCGTTTCTGTGATATAATCACGTTGAAAAAAGTTTTTTTCGCTTCTTTCTTAAGATAAAGACCTTATTGCTTGGCGGCGGTTGGGTCTTTTTCTTTTAAGGGAAAACCTGCAATGTCCATCGCTTGCTTTGTGACATCTTCGCTTGCCATAAAAAAGCGAGGATCTTTGTCAATGTGATCCTTTAGCATTTCCAGCGCCAGCTTCATCCTGGTATGCTCCCTTACTAAATCAATCAGTTCCTGCATCTTCATTCTCCTTTCTTTACATAAAAATCGTGACCACCTATTGTATAGGCATATCGGAACCACTTTTCCAATGACCTTCCGTTGTATACTGCCTCAAATCCAACTATTGAAGTGTCATAAGGGATCCCCATCTCTATATCCGCCAAAGCCTCATGTGCTTCGGGTGATATCTTTACTTTGTAATAACTGCCTGTGCTCACCGATGAGAAGTGCCGAGGCTGGAATATTACATCCTTGATCGTTCCGGGAAAGTCCTTGTCTTTGACTCGGTTTAAGACCACCGCCATCACAAGGCCCATTCCTTCTACTCCCTGGTTACCAGCCTCTGCCTCTGCAATCCTCATCAGCATCTGGGCCTCTTCGTAAGAAAACTCCCTTACTTCATGCCTTGCTCCGGTGGCTATTATCGGTGACTCTTTAGCAGGTATCTCAGCAGTTTCCGCTTTTACTTCTAAAGGTGCCTCCGCAGGTATCGGTTCCCATTTGGCTGTTGTTACTTCCGGCTCATACTTTGGAAGCGGTGCAAGTATTATGCTTAATACAAACAAGCTGCCACCAATAATCTCAAATACTTTTGTTTTCATATCTTCCCCCTTGTGAGCTTGGCAAGATCCTCATCCGAAAAGTGCAGGATGTGATCAAGTCTTGTCAGCTCGTAAAGTCTTAATGTTTGTGGGTCTTCGATGCGGTCATATAATGTCCGCCTTGCAATCCCTGTCCTATCAGATAGTTCTTTGATAGAGTCAATATGCTGTTGTGCCATGTACTGCTTCAAAAGCCACTTCATGTCTCAACCTCTCGGCCTATGAATGCAATATCGTCTATAGATACATTTAAGATTCTTGCAATCTCTACAGCCTTGCTATATGGTATCCTGCCTGGTTCCTTCTCCCAGTTCTGATATGTATTAACATGGATATTTAGCTTATCAGCCATGGCCTCCTGCGAGATTTCCCGTACTCTGCGCCATTCTCTTGGTGTAAGAGCCATCACACTACCTCCTTTCCTTTGATTCTACATTTTGTAGATTAAATATAGGATAGTCTATATTATGTAGACTGTCAATATATTTTTCTATGTTTTGTAGATTTAATTGGTCTGATGATATATCATGGTTTCAGGAGGTGATTGTAATGAAGATTGGTCAGGCCATAAGGGAAATGCGTCTGCAGAAATCACTTAGGCAGAAGGATCTGGCTGCAATCCTGCACGTATCTGATAAGACCGTCTCATCTTGGGAAAGCAACAGAACAGAGCCAAACATGGAAACGATTGATGCATTATGCAAAGTATTTGAATGCTCTAAAAGTGATTTTTGGGATTCAGCAACAGATTATGTGATTACATTGTCAGAAAAAGAAAAGATACTTATAGAGAATTATAGACATGCAGATGTCTATGACAAAACCGCAGTTGAGCGTATTTTGAAATACTATGAAAGGATAAAGGATGGAAAAAGCTAAGAAACTCCCATCAGGATCATGGAGGGCAAGGGTATACTCCCACACCACCCCCGATGGAAAAAGACATTATGAATCATTCATTGCCAGCACAAAAGAGCAGGCAAACATGATGGCGGCATCTTTTGAGAACACAAAGAAGCGCAAAGCAACCTGTGATTTGACAGTAAAAGAAGCTGTTGATGGATATATCACCGCAAAAACAAACGTGCTCTCGCCCAGTACCATAAGGACATACAGGAACATGGCAGAGAAATACTTTGACAGGTTCGGGAGCGCCAAAATAAAAAAGCTGACTTCGGAAGATGCCCAACTCTTTATCTCGGATCTTACCGCAAAGCACAGCGCTAAGACTGTCAAAAACATATATGCCCTTTTTACTGCGTCTGTGGGCTTTTATGCCCCCGATATTACATTTAAGGTAAGTTTACCCACCGTTATTAAAAAAACGGCAGCAGCGCCCTCTAATGAGCAGATAATGGAACTTATTGGCCTTGCATCCAATTGGATGAAGAATTGCATTGCCCTTTCCGCTTTTGGGAGCCTGCGGAGAGGCGAGATAGCGTCTTTAAAATATGGTGACTTAAAAGGGAACACCCTTTTTATTCACTCTGACATGGTAATGGATGAAAATAAAAAATGGATTTATAAAGAAATCCCCAAGAATCAAGCATCAGTAAGATATGCAAAGATTCCGCAGACTGTAGTAGATATGTTAGGAACCGGGAAACCTGATGAATACATCATCAAATATAACCCCAACACAATCTCTAAGATGTTCATAAAGCTCCGTCAGCGAGTAGGAATAGACGTGCGGTTTCATGATCTGAGGCATTACTATGCATCAATCGGAGCCGCTCTCAATATCCCGGACATCTACATGGCAGACTTTGGAGGCTGGCGGCATGGCAGCAACGTCATGAAGTCGGTTTATCAAGGCAATATATCCTCGATTGCAGACGGATATTCCAAGCAAATGAATGATTACTTTGAGGATATTATCAAGAAATGTATGTCATGAGATATGTCATGGGTTTTCGCAAAGTCGCATGTACACTAATCGGAGCGCCAAAGGGAAACGGGTTCGAATCCTGCTTCCCCTGTTAAAGAAAAAGCCGCTTAACTCGCATAGTTGAGCGGTTTTTTGCTGTTTTTATGCCTTTTTCAGTGTACGGAACCACGCACAGAGAGTGCGCATAAATACTACATTTGTGTTTTGGGGTTCATCAAAGTATGTCACAAGTTATGTCATGACATATTGAAAAAGTATGTCATGAAAAGAGAGTGGCAAAATGCCACCCTCTTAAAGTAACTGCCTCATCACCCCGTCATATAAACGTGGGTTTATGACTTGAATTGTCTCCATGAGTTCATTCATCACAGGCCAAATATCTGCGGCTTTCCTTCCTTTTATCGCCCTGTAGAAGTCAGTGTCCCCATAATCACCTATGGTGTCCTCGTCTACAGTCTGGAATATCGTCTGAGGGATCTCCTCTGTCAGTTCCGCTTTCTTTGGATATAAATGGTCATAGATTGTAAAGTATGCCGCAAGCTTAATGCAGGTGTTGGCATTTGGGTGCCTCTCACCCTGGCACTCTGCTATGGCATCCTGCAAGTCTCTTTCGCTAATCACATCTGTTCTACCTTCTGAATGAAGCGCTGGAACTCCTGTTTGGTTCTCTCATCCGGAGCATCTTTCATAAGCTCACGAAGTTCCATTACCATTGATGCGTTGTCCATGGCATATCCTCTTGTATAGCCTCTTGAGGAATAGCGACCCATGGAATCCCTCTTTGCATTGGACCCACGTCCTCTTGCGTATGAGCGTCCTCTATCATAAGAGCGTCCGTCATAAGCGCCATCATACATCATACCATCCTCGGAGTACTGCTCATCATAGCTCTCGATTATCTTATCGAGGTTCTTTATGGTATGCGCAAGTTTATCAACTACATCAAGGTCGCCCACATCGAGCTTGCCCTTGCTCCCATACTCATCAAGTTCATCACAAAGGCGGTTTTTCAGTTCATGTATTTCATGCATTCTCTCGCCCTCCTTATGCAATCCTGTCGACAACTAAGTTTGCGTTCTGTACTAATATCGCTGGTGCCGGGTCTGCCGCTGTAGCTCCCTCCGAATCATTCTCAACCGATACTGTTAAGCAACATCCTCTCGGAACATTGATAATAGCTGTCGATGTTACATTAAAGAAATTCTCGGTTGTTGGTGGGTCTGCCGCTACATCAGCAGGTGTTACGATTGCCCGGCTGGTCTGAATGGGCTCGCCATTAATAGCCAATGCAATCGCTATTGGACCAGCGGTCCCATCTGACGGAACCGCTATATTCCCATTAAAGGTCACCTGATATCTCGCAAAACAACAACTTGGATTGTTAACTATGCCTCTAAGAGTAAGAATACCTGAGCCATTTCGATGATATACATAGCCCTTATTACATGGTATAGATGATTCTAACAGTACATTTTGATTGGGTTGTACTCTCTGAACACTGTTTTCAACATACTCCGCCATAGTCACACCTCCATCAGCCTACACCGCATCCGCAACCACACTGATTCTGATTGCAGGTGAAAATAGGTGTGCGGCCATAAACAGGAGTTGTAGGAACAGGGCAATTATTGAGCCTGTTATAGAGCTGGTCAACTTCGTTTGCAAATCCCTGTGAGATAAACGCATTCTGAGCTGTCTGTGACTCACGAAGTGAGGCCATATTAAGCTGGCTCTGAAGCTCTGAAATTCTGTCGTTCTTAGCCTCGACCTGAGCTTTAACACCATCCAATTCGAGCTGGCAAAGTTTGTCAAGAATAGCCTGTGTGCCTCTTGTCT
>Ga0247611_10002996_pt1 | contig 25934 bp, 41 predicted proteins | sample 177DNAGHGhighgp2_FD_192422 | JGI IMG/M metagenome (GOLD analysis project Ga0247611, IMG submission 192422) | Sheep rumen microbial communities from Palmerston North, Manawatu-Wanganui, New Zealand - 1770 DNA GHGhigh gp2 | ecosystem: Host-associated > Mammals > Digestive system > Stomach > Rumen... | reverse complement strand
AAGATATTGGTCAATTTAAAAGTATTGATTAGTTGAGAGCAAAATTACAAGACACTCAAGCCCCAGAACTTACTGCCCGTCAAAAAGAGAGACAAATGAGGAAAGCATACAAGGATGCTGAACTTATTTGGCAAAATGATGAGTGGTCTGTTTGGTATCCACAAAACTGGGACGCGGCTTGTACATTGGGCAAAGGCACAAGTTGGTGTACGGCAGATTCGAGAAACCCCAGATACTATGTGGAATATGTATATGGATTTTAGGGAGTAGACATTATCCCTCTTAATGAACTTAATCGGCTAATCTATGATTAGGATAGTCTAATGGACTTTGTAGAGATTTTGAGAGATGAGGTTCTTGAAGACGTCCCAAGAGATATTATTGGGGATGAGGAAACTCCTATTGAAGAGTCTATCAGCAATTTATAGAGATTTATTGCATAGAAGTATTCTAAAGATTGTGCAATTATATGGGATGACAGTATATTTTTGGTCAATCCCCACGATAAGCTCCCCTATTCACAGTGCGAGTACCCATTGTTTGTCTTTATAAACAAAAATGATAATTCTGAAAAGTACCAATTATATGTGGGCTATATGTATGAATCATTGCAAAATTCAAATGTGGATGAATGGTCTTTTGCTAACAAAAATGACACTATGCTTGACTTTAGTGATTTTGCTTGGAATGATAAATCTTTTGCAGATTTTGCAGAATAGATATTAGGTATTCCTCCACAAGACTATTTGCCAAGCACCCCTCCTTGGGCTGATGAGTATGATGACGTAGAAGAATTTAGGTGGAGATTGGAATACTACAACAAAGAAACTGGTGTTATTAAAGAAGAGACAGTTCACGGTACTGAACATTATATTGATGCATATATGGATAAGCTGAGAGCAGAAGGTTGGACAATAACCAAGTGTGAGCAACTTTAAAGAGGAATTAAAAAATGATTAATGTCCAAGATGAATTAGATAGATTATCTCCAAAAGAAAAAGAAGAAGCATTAAAGATATTGCAAGAGTATGCCACAACTGGCAAGAGTGCAACAATGGACAAATTGTTGTATGAGGACTATGTAGAAGTACCAGTTGACATTCATACTTTTTTACACGAAGAGCAATATCTTGGAGCCGCTTTATATGACAAAGAGGGGAGATTTACATTATATCCATTTTGGGAAGAAACATTAAAGCAAGTGTTCCCGACAAACATTGATACAGATTATCATACCGCAGTATTGACTGGTGGTATTGGTATTGGTAAGAGTACAATAATGGTTATAGGGATGATATATGCTCTATATAGAATGCTTTGCTTGAAAGACCCACAAATACATTATGGACTCCAAAATAATGAATTGATTTCTTTTGTCTTTGTAAGTATGACATTGAGGGATGCCAAAGGTGTTGCGTGGGCAAAGTTTCATAATTACATTTTGTAGTCAAGCTGGTTTATGAAGCACGGTACTATATCAAAGAGTACACTGTTGCCAACTTGGAAGCCAAATAATCCTTCAATTGAAATCTATGCGGCTTCAACTCCTGGGATGCTGTAGGGTCGCGCGATTTTTTCTATCGGAATCGACGAGGTTAACTTTACTGCTACGAGTATAGATATCAACAAGTAGAAGGCAAGGGCTAAAAAACTTGTTACAGAGGCGGCAAACCGACTGCAATCAAGATTTATGAAAGGCACAAAGAACCCTACTACTTTGTGGCTTGCATCTTCAAAAGCAAGTGACCAATCATATCTTGATGAATTTATTGAGCAAAAAAAACAAATAGATAGCAAGACAACATTGGTGATTGACCAACCGCAATGGGTAGTTAGGACAGATAAAGATAGCCCGATTAAATTCCCAGTGGCAATTGGTAATAAGTTTATGGAGAACTGCTTATTGCCCAAAAATGCCAGTGAAGAATTGATACAATCTTATATACAAAAGGGTTATAGGATTTTGAATGTGCCAATTGGATATTGGGAGAGTTTTAATCAAGACCTTGATGGTGCTTTGAGGGATATAGCTGGTGTTTCTGTCGGGCCGAGTTCATCTTTTATTTCTGGCGCAAGATTAAATGCTTGTGTAATAGAAGGGTTAAATAACCCATTTACCAAAGAAATCATTGAAGTCGGAGATGACCCAAATGATTTACAGCAATACTACAACTTTTTTAATTTGGAATCTATACCCAAAGATAAAATGCAGAAACCTCTATATATACATATCGACCCCTCTTTGAGTGGGGATAAAACTGGTATTGCTGGCGTTTGGATTATTGGCAAAAAGGCTGGGCAAAACGGAGAGAGCGGGAGAGATTTACAATTTCAACTTGCATTTTCAGTTTCAGTCAAAGCACCAAGAGGGCATCAAGTAAGTTTTGAAAAGACAAGAAACTTCATTAGATGGCTTCGACAAGTTGGGTTTAACATTCGAGCCATATCTGCTGATACATTTTAGAGTGCCTCTACTTTGCAACAATTATAGGCAGAGGGATTTAACACTAAAATCATTTCTGTTGATAGAGTGAAAGATAGACAGTGTGAGCCGTATGAGTTTTTTAAAAATGTATTATACGAGCAGAGAATTTATCTTTACAAGACTCAATTATTGAGAGATGAAATTATAGGTCTTCAAAAAGATAATGCCACTGGAAAAGTTGACCATAGCCCACTTGGTATTAACTCAAAAGACCAATCCGATGCTGTGTGTGGTGCAACATTTTCGGCTTCTCAACACGGAGAGGAATATGCTTTTGACTATGGAGAAAGCATTGACACAATGTTAGAAGCCTCTGCTGATAAAGACGACAAAGATATGTTCACTCAATTACCAACTGATTACTATCTTAAAGAAGTTGACAAAACAGAGAAGAGTATTTTTATGGACTTTGGTAATGGTTTGCCACAGACACCAGATATGACAGTTATGTATGCCAACCAAGGCATTTTAATAATTTGACATAACATAAAAAATATTATATAAAAATTATGTAAATGGTCTTATTAAAAGGAGATTATTATGGAGATATATTGCAAAGGATATTTAGACAAAGGATGGGTCAATATAGATGCCGACACTAAAAAGAGGTTTGTAGTTGTAGAATTGTATTGCGACAGCGAGCCTTCTTCTTTAGAAATCGACCCAGCAGATGTGACTGGACTTCCCAAACTGTGCGACCTTGAAGATATGCAATTTGCACCCGGAAGTTCATTAATTGCAGTAAGTGACAGCAAGATTTATCTTTGTGGCACTAATGGCACATTTGTAGAGTTTGGAGGTTAATTATGAAAATTAAAGAAAGCAAGAGCATTATTATTGAGTCCGACAATGCTCCATTAAAGATTAGTGGAAGAGATGGCCTTAGTGCATATAGAGTTGCTAAGTTCCACGAAAAGGACAATGAGAATATTAAGCACGCAGTCTATCGCACTCCCGGTGGTGCATATTATAACAGATATTATGTAAAAGACATCTATGGTGATGAGGATGAGTTGGGCAACAAGGGGGTTGTCGGCCCGTTCACCAGCGAGGAAGATGCTGTGGCAAGGCTCAAAGATTACAAGAAAGATGTTGTTAAAGAGTCTTATAGGGGCAGAAGAAGAATTAGAGAAAGCAAAGAACTTGACCGCAAGGCATTTGTCTCTCTTGTAAAGCTTGGCAGAAATCCTTATGATGGCTACTCTATTCTCAATGATGGCTATTTTGTTAAGAGAATCTATGCAGAGAGCGATGAGGACGCTATTAGGCAATTTAGAGATTATCTCGCAAGAAAGAATGAGGGGCTTAATAGAAAGAGGAGTATTAAAGAGGAGAGAGAGCCTCGCTTTGTCAACAATAGAAAAAATGCTATTCTTGGTAGAGGCGAAGATGACGGCTTTGATGAGTATGACGAGTTTGACCCAGAAGAGTACGGTATTTATAAGACTCGCAAGAGAGCTCAACAAGTTAGAGACACTTCTCCTTGGTATCATTCTGACGATGTCATTGTAAAGGTCGATGGCGGCTATAAAATTATGTCTCCAAGCGACTATCAAGTTCGGAAAAAGCAACGCTAATACAAACTAATAAAGGAAGAGACAAAAGATGGCTGATGTAGTAAAAATTAAAAAAGACGATGATATATATGCTAAAAAAATAAATCCAGTGCCAAGACCAGAAAAGAATATTGGCATTGATACTAATAATCGCTTTCAAGATGATATTGCAGAAGCCGTCATTTCTTCCGAGATAGATATGGGGTAGATTGAAAAATTTACCACAATCTCACAAGGCAGAGATACGCTATATGCACAAATTGATAGTATGTGTGAAGATAGCACTATCTCTGCTGTATTAGAAGATTATGCACAAGACTCCACTGAGTACAACTCTGTTGGTCACGTTATGTGGGCAGAGGGAGACGATGTAGATGTTGCAAACTATGTCAACTTTCTCCTCGATAGTCTTAATGTTGACAAGCACGCTTTTAGATGGGCATATTGCTTGTGCAAATATGGAGATGTATATTTAAGGCTTGTTCACGAAAGTGAATACAAGGGTGATATATTTGACAAGGACGACTTAAAAGCAAGGCAATCCTTACAAGAGAGCGCGAAGTTAGTTGCTTACTCAAAGAGAGACAAATATGCCTTATATGCAGAAATGCAACCAAACCCAGCAGAGATATTTGAGTTGACACAATATGACAAGACAAGTGGTTATATTAGGACTCACATAACTCCAACAGATTACGGCAACACTGCTAATTCCTCTGGCTGGTATGACCCAACAAGACAAATTGGTCTATATAGATTTAATCTCGACAAGGATGTTGAATTATTTGCGGCAACAGAATTTGTTCACGGCTGTCTGCAAAGTGGTGTTTCAAGGTATCAAGAAAAGGTTGATTTGTATACTCTTGATGATAGAGACAATGAGACTACAAACTACTCATATTCCGTTAAAAAGGGACAGTCGGCACTGTATGATATTTACAAGACTTGGAGAGAGTTGTCCTTGTTAGAGAGTTCAATCCTCTTAGCAAGATTAACCCAAAGTGCATTAACAAGGGTTATACAAGTAGAAGTGCCAGATATGCCAAAAGAGCAAGTTGCTCAAAAGTTGGCTCAAATCAAGCAAATGCTTGAACAAAAATCTGCACTTAATACCAACTTGTCATACAGTGAATACACAAACCCCGGCCCGATTGTTAATAACATTTACATTCCAACAAGGAATGGGGCCGGAGCAATTACATCTAACACTATTGGCGGAGATTTTGACCCGAAGCAATTAACAGACCTCGAATATTACAGAGACAAGTTATTTGGTGCATTAAGAGTACCAAAGCAGTTATATGGCTACACTGGTGACAGTGCTGGTTTTGATGCTGGCAAGTCTATTGCAGAGATGTCTGCAAAGTATGCCAAGTTCATTAAAAAGGTTCAAAACACTCTTATCCAAATGGTAACTGATTTGGTCAATATCATTTTGCTTGATAGGGGACTTGACAGTTATGTTAATAAGTTCCAATTAAGGATGACTCCTCCTGCTTCGACAGAGGAAACTAATAGGGCAGAGATTTTGGAGACCAAAGTTAGAAATGTTGAGACCATTATGAATGTAGTTGGTCTTGAAGACGAGGTTGCCAAGTTAAAGATTATGAAAGCCCTCTTGTCTAATGTTATTGAAAATCAAGATGTTATGGACATTGTACAAGAGCAGATTGAAGAGTTAGAGCAAAAGAGAGATGCTGGTGAACTCGGAGAAGAAGAGGGCGGTTTTGGAGAAGATGAGTTTGGTGGTGGTGGAGACTTTGGAAGCAGCGACTTCGGAGACCTCGACACAAGTGAGGGCTCACCACTGAATGATATGGATGTTGAGTTGCCAGAAGTTCCTGCCGAAGTGGCGGAGACAGCCGCAGAAGAGCAAGTCCTTTTTGATGACAAGGGCGGAGAGCTTTTGGTCGAAAAGAAGCCAGAAGATGATGATGATAAACTCCCAAGTGCATCTGATTTAGGACTTGATTTGGTAAATATGTAAAAAAGTAAGGGGCAAGAATTGTTATGTTTCAAATTACAGATGAACAAATAATATATTTGTCAAGGGGTGATTCTTGCTCCTTTACATTGTGTATATTGAATGGAAATAAATTATTCCACGAATATTACAAAGTAGAAGCTGGCGACAAAATATATTTTGCTATTATGGAGCCAAATCAAAAGTTTGAAAATGCCATTGTCAAAAAAGTATTCACACACGAAGATGTTGACGAAGACGGCAATGTAGAGATAAAAATACTGCCCAAGGATACAGAACATTTAAAAGAGGGCACATATTATTACACCATTAAATACACCTCTAATGAAGATAGTGAAGTTGAAACAGTGGTTGAAAAGACAAAATTCTTTATAGTATAAGGAGGAAGTACAATGGTTGAATTATATGGTGTTTTAAACAAAACACTTACTCCGATTAAATATACTGGTGCAACAACTGATACTGCACAAGTTAATATAGACCAAGAAAAGAAAACCATTTCTGTGGACGTTTTAAATCATAGCGATGATGACATAGTCTTTGTTAAATTTTATATAGATGATGGTAGTGATGAGATAGTTTGCAATAAGACTTATGAGCAACTTGGGGCTGATGCTCATTATATGACCAAGCAAATTTATGCTTGTTTAATCAAAGAGTATTCAGTAACTAAGTTGCCTCCGACGGCTTATAATATGTTGTCTGTATCATATACTACACACGAAGGCAAGGATGGATTAGAGTTTATTTTTGCATAGAATTTATATATAGACATTAAATTGTTTTACCCGAGTGATGGGTCAAACATTGTGATTGTGAGTTAAAAAAATATTTTTATAAAGGGTGGAATAATGAGATGAGTGACACAGTTTTGATTGCACTAATCGCTGTGATACCGTCTGTTATAGCCGCAATAACAACAGTAGTCACTACTTTGGCTAGCAATGGGAAAAAGGAGAGGAAAGATATTCAAGGTCAAATAAAAGACTCAAACGAAAAAATCGCAAAGAGGATTGATGATGTTGAAGACGAACTCAAAAATTGCATTGTTGAAGTAGACGCAAATCTGCAAAATCATATTGAGATTGACAGAAAGATATCTATGGTGTTATTAAGGCATAACATAGACCAGATGTATGACAAGTTTATGGAAAGGGGTTATATAACCTTTAAAGAGATGGAAGAAGTCGAAGAGACTTATCAAGCGTATGCTTCTCAAGGTGGGAATCACATTGGGGAAGAGAAGTATAAGGCTATTAAAAGGTTACCCAGAAAAGAAGACGACTAACTTGTAATAACAGGAGAAAAGATTAAATGATAACTGATGATGATTGCTTGCTGATGCTTAACACAATAAAAGAGAAGGGTATTGATACCACAAAAATCGAAGAAGAATTGACTTCTCGTGGCCCGACTAAAAAGGTCATTAAGTTTATTCGTGACAATGATGATTTAGACATCTACAACTTTTATAAGAAGTTGAGAAAGTCTTATAATGACAAGAGGTCTAAATTGTATGTCAACATTGTCAAGGAAGATTTTTCTGATGTTGACAATATACCCACTACAATGGCAAGTTATGTTTTACAATCTCTTTTGTACTCTAAACAAGCAAATGATGAGACTATGTTTTTAGAGCAGTCACGATACAATGATTGTTGTGAGTGCTTGTTGGAGTATGGCAAGAGTGGGGACTTAGTGCCCTGTATTAGACTGCTTCAAATCATCAAGCAAGAGATTAAGGCTCTCGAAGAAATAGAATAATTTAAATTTTTTCAAAATTTCTCGAAAAACTGAAAAAAAGTGCTTGACAAGATAAATTAAATAATGTATAATACTCTCAGGTGGTAAGGAAGCCACTTAAAAAATCACTTGGGAGGAAGTACCAATGAAAGACAGTAAGCACTACAATGGAGACAGACAGTTAAGAGAGACCATTATTAGAGCCATCGGCTATGGACACACCATTAAGTCCAAGTTGGTTGACAGAGGTCACAAGAATGGCCCCGAGATTCACGAGGTTAGTGACACTGGCATCATCACTATTTACAATGCCGCCACTCGCAAGATGGTTACAAGGCTTATTGCAAGACCGGCTCAAATTGTAAGATATTTTGAGCGTGGAGAGAGAATCCCTGAGGAAACAATGGCAAAGGCAAGACACCACGAAGCAATGAAGTGGAATGAGGCATAAGGAGGACTTAAAGATGGACTGGAAAGAATTAGCAAAAACTTGCTGGAATGAGGTTGCAGGTATACTGTATAATCTTGATTATCTCACTGCGAGAGACAACAAAAGTTGCCATATGGAATTTGATATTGTTGGAGATTGGAAGCACGCCCACGCTCATTTTATGCAGTGGCTTGAAGACTTTTGTCAGAAGAACAATATTAAGTACAAGATAGATGGTTGCCGAGTTGTCGGAGATGATGACGATGCTGATGATGCTTTTAGAGCAGTTTATCAAATTACAATGAGCATATAAAGGAGATAAGGAAAAATGTTTAAAGCTTGGATTGGAAATCTTGGAAAATATAATGAGGGAGAACTTGTTGGAGAGTGGCTCGAATTCCCTTGTGATGAGGAAGAGTTTGAAGCTTGCTTGAAGAGAATTGGCATTGGCTCTACCGATGAGTTTGGTGACCCCTACGAAGAATATTTTGTAGCAGATTATGATAGCGACTTTGGCTATGGAGAGCTTGGAGAATATCCCTCTTATGAAGAACTCAATGAGTTTGGAGAGAAGTGCGAGGAACTTGAAGAACTTGACAACACCTATGGTGATGGCTTTGCCCACTCTTTAATCAAAGAGGTTGGTGACATTGATGAGGTTCTTGACAATGCAGATGACCTAATTGTTTTTGAGGGAGACTCTGACAGTGATATCGGCTATTATTGGGTAGATGCCGTTGGTGGTGTAGAAGGGCTTGGCAAAGATACTCTCGAAAGGTATTTTGATTATGAAGCGCTTGGCAGAGACCTTGGTTTTGATGAGTATGAAAACAATGACTATGACCCAGATGACCCAGACTCTGAAGAGTATATCACAGCAGGAGAATGTTGGTGTGGAGATGCCAATGCAAGTGACTATGATATTGGCGAGGCATTTGTTGATGCAGTTGGTTTTGATGGAGTAAGTAACCCAGAGGCATATTTCGATTATGATGCTTATGGAAGAGATATTAGACTTGAGGGTAACTACTACAATGTTGAAGATGATGACTACACTTATTATTGGGTAGAAATTCCATACTAATTTGACTTTTTATTTAAGCATATTATAATATAATAATGAAAAGGCATTGTACCAACCCTACAATGCCTAATAGTGTTGTAAAAAGATTAGTGTTGTTTAGAGATAATTTAAAATTGAAAACAACAATGGCATTAGGAGAGGCGAGAAGCAATGCTGGAAAAATTAAAAGAGGGCTTGTTATTTGAGCCTTTAACAGAGGAAGAGAAATAGAGGAGAGGCATTCTTGGAAGACTTTACGGCCCGATTGCCAGTTTTAAGGTTGGCACGAGAAACGGGCGTTTCTATAATGAAGATTTGTGGGAAAAAGTTTTCGAGAATGATATTGTTAAAGAACTTCTTGCATAGGGTGGAATACCCGGTGAATTAGACCACCCGACTACGCGCGAGGAAACCGATAGCACAAAAATAGCAGTTATGATGCCCGAAGCGCCCAAAAAGGATAAGCAAGGACATCTTGTCGGCTATTTTGATATTATAGATACTCCTTGTGGCAAAATTGCCGCCGCCCTCGCCAAATATGGTTTTAGATTTGGTGTGTCAAGTAGGGGCACTGGAGATGTTATTACAGATGAAAATGGTAATGAGTCTGTCGACCCAAATACCTATGCCTTGAATGCTTGGGATTTAGTTTTAATCCCTGCTTGCGAAGATGCGAGAATGACATTTCAAGAAAGTTATAATCCAAATACAAGCAAACTCAAAACTGAATTATTTAATGACATAAACAATGCAAGTGAGAGCGACAGAGAAATAATGATGGAAACTCTCGATAATCTTGACGTTGATTATACACCTGCTTGGGTGGCTGGCAAGAAAGGCAAGAGTGTATTAGCCGAAAATACCGGAAATTCACAAACGCAAAGATTGCAAAGTCTTCTCAAAGAGAATCGTGAATTAAAGCAACAAGTTAAAGAATTGAATGCAAAATTGTCTGTTGGCTATGCTCAAGGAAATGAAATGCAAACAAATCTTAATGAAGCTTTATCACAAGCGAAAGCAAGTGAAGATAAGGTTGATTCTCTTAATGAGGAAAATAAAGCCCTCAAAGAAGATTTCAAGCAACTCAAAGAGGTACAAAGAAGGCTTGCAGAGCAGAATAGAGATGCAATTGCAGACAAAAAGAAACTGAGTGATTTGTCCACCAAGTTAAATGAGTCATTAGAAGTCAACAAAAAGTTAAATGGAGATATTAATTCCATTAGAGAGAATCTTGAAGTTGCACAAAGGACAATTAAAACTCAAAAGCAAACTTTTGTTGAGCAATTAAATCAAAAGGATGCAAGGATTGCAACCCTCGAAGAGAACATTAAGAATGATGGTGCGATTTACAAAGAAGGAATAGTAAAGGCTAAGAATCTTGTTGAAAAATACAAGAAGATGAGCTCAAGTGCTGTCAATGGCTACATTAGGCTTAAAGCAAATATGATTGGTGTGCCAGAGTCTCAAATTAAATCAAGACTTGGAGAAAGTTATACATTTTCCGATATTGATAAGATTTGTGAAAGTTTAATGCCCACTATCAAACAGAGAAACTCTTTGCCATTTAATTCAAAAGTTATTGGAGCAAAGGTTACATCACAAAAGATAGAGGATAGTACACCACAAAGGCAAGCTGATGTTGTTGACATATTTGGCTATTCTGAATGGTAATCTTTCCACAATAGATGAAATTATAATTATAAAGGAAATTGATATATTATGGCTAAAACTTTATTAGAAGCATATGCTAAGCCAATTGCGATTGCCGAGAGCTACTACGCTTCGAAGCACGATGGCGAGGCTATGGATACCACTAGGAAGCTGGTTCTTGCTTCCTGCTTAAGAAATGTTAACAAGAAGTTACACGAGGCTTTTGGTGTTGCTCAGGCGACGCAGAAGGCTGGCGTTGCTTGGGATGGCACTGGCAACCCGAAGACCGCTCTTGGTGTTGGTTCTTGGGAGAAGTTCACGATGAACCTCGTAAACGCTGCAGTACCCAATCTGATTGCGTTTGACCTTTGCATCGTTGCTCCTATGAAGGACTGGACGGGTTTTGTTACCTATGTTGAGTACCTCAAGGGAACGAACAAGGGTATCTCTCAAGAGGGCGACCTGATTAATGGTGTGTTTGGTCTTGGCCCTGCACAAGGCAAAGAGTTTGATAAGAACTACACTGGCAACATCATCGTTGAGCCGGTTACTGCTACCGCTTCCACGACCTATGCCTTTACGCCTACGCCTTCTGCCGCTGACCCGAACTATGCTCCGATTGATGGCACGTTCACTTTTGTTGATGCCAATGGTGTTGCTTATAAGCAGGGTGCTTCTGCTTCTGACACTGACAAGACCTTTACAGTTGCCGAAGCTTCTGGTGTTTACACCTTAACTTTCGCCGCAGCTCTTCCTGCTGGTGCAAGCAAACTTTCCTACCATTATGACAATATTGTTATCCCGCAGAAGGCTGAGAGTCTTCCTACACTCAATATGGTCATTAAGTCTATCCCGCTGGTTGCGAAAGCCCGTAGGATTGTCATCAACTATGCGCAGATTGCTCAGTTCCAAGCGCAAACTGAATATGGGCTCGATATGAACAAGGCTCTTGCTGAGCAGGCTACTGCTGAGCTCCAGTATGAGATTGACACCGAAATCGTTGAGATGCTCCGTGATGCCGCGAAGGCTAATGGTGCTATTGAGCCTTTCGACCTTGTTGAGCCTATCGGTGTTTCCAAGCAAGACCATTATGCGTCCTTTGTTGACCGCATCGACCTTGCTGACCAGAAGATTTATGACATCACGAGAAAGTTCCAGTGCACCTATATGGTTGCTGGTTCTGGCATTAAGCAGGTTCTTCGTTTCTGCCCAGAGTGGAAGCCTGCGACCACTGCTAATGTTGTTGGCCCGTACTTTGCTGGTACTCTTGGACATCTCAAAGTGTTCATTACTCCTTCGTTTGACCCATATGAGTTCATCTTTGGTGTCAATGGAAGCGACCTTATGACCTCTGCGGCTGTGTATGCTCCTTACCTTGCGGTAGTTCCTACTCAGCTTCTCCAGACTCCCGATGGAGCGACTGCTCAGGGCTTCAGCACTGTTTATGATGCGAAGATTATCAACGCTAATCTGCTTGTTTATGGCACGATTGTTCCGAGAACTTGATAAGACCTTGGCACTAAATAAGTGTTAATTTAATAATTGCGAGGGTGGGGCAAATCCTTGCCCTCGCAATTTTTTCTAATTTGACAAAAATAATTTATATATTATATATTATCAATGAACAAGACTAGAACTTCCTAAAATATTGAATGGAGGAAAACATAAATGATTTATCAAAAGAAAGGTCAAGATAACAAGACTCATCTTTATAAGACTGCTAATGATTGGAATGTTACTTCCAATGATGATGTGCAACTCTCTTATTTAGATGGAGATAATAAAGAGATTGATATTAAAGATTATGTGCTCTATTACAATGGCAATCAACAGGGCAAGCAGACCATTAAGGCTAGTGCAAAAACTTATACAACCCCAGATGATATTGATGTGAATGTCCTTGCTGGCGATGAGGTTATTTTTGGTGAAGACCCATCTGCTAAGGAGAATGAAGAGCCCGCCGCACAAGTTGTAGAGCCAACTCCTAAAAAGAGAACGAGAAAGGCAAAGACAGAAGAGTAATTTAAAAACAAGGTGGTGTTAATTCTTGAATAGAGAGTCGTATATCAATGAGATAAAACTTGCCTTGACGGGGTTTGTCCTTGATAGTGAGATAGATGATGTAGTCTATAATAGAATACTTGATTCTGCTTTTCTTAAAGTGCAAAGATACATTAACACTACCACTTTAATTACTCTCCCATATACTAATTGTATTGACTTGCAAGCATTAAATGTTGATGTGGTCAAAAATGTTTATAGGACATCTGGCTATGGTTATGAAGCCGCCCAAGGAGAAGAAATGACGATGGGAGACCCAGTGTACTTCCAGTATTGGGCTTGGCTTGGTGGTGGTTCAACAGAGGGCATTAACAATTATGCCCACAATCTTGGAGCTTACAACCAATTGTTGCAGATTAGAAACACAACTACAACCGACCTTGCTTGGAAGCAAGACAAGTCACAAAACAAGTTGTATATCAATGTAAGTGGAAATGTTCCAGATAAAATAACTATTGAATATATTCCTATGTATAAAGATATACAAGATGTCACATCTAATTATTGGATTGATGTGCTTGTAAGAATGTCTGTCGCAATAGCCAAGATAACAGTTGGCAGAATTAGAACGAGATATAGCCAAGCTGGTGCCTTATGGCAACAGGATGGTGAAACAATCTTAAACGAGGGTAATACCGAGTTGAAAGAGTTACAAGATTACTTACAAACCAATCACGACTTATTTGTTGCGATGGATTGATATTGAGTGAAAATAGTAAAAGGAGATATAGAAAATGACAAAAGAGTTCGATGAAGTAATGGCTTCCTTTGATAATGTTAATCTTCACGAAGATGTATTCGATGTCGATGAATTTGGGGCAGAGGATTACATTGAGTTTAGAGATGACGATGAAGCCGATAAAGACGAGTTTGTTGATGTCGTTGATGTTGACGCAGAGGATGAGGAAGAGTTAGATGACTCCTATCTTGGTGATGTAGTCCTCTCTTGCGTAGTGTGCCATACCCCGATTTTCAAGAACAAGGACGAGGTGGAAATCGAAGTTAATGAAGACGGAGAAGAGGGCGAGGAGACCATTGCTGATGTTGGTGAAGAGTGCCCAGTTTGTGGTGCTACCAATGGCTTCCACGTTTGTGGTGTTGTAACCCCTTATGTTGAGACCGAAGTTGAGGTTGATGACAAAGAAGAGGGCGAGGAAGAGCCTGAGGACAAGGACACTGATGAGGGCGAGGCTAATGACGAAGAGGAGAAAGAAGTCAATGAGGCTCTCCAGAAAGCCATTAACAAGTTTGCCCTTAACGAGGATGCCGCCGAAGTCAAAATGGATGGAGAAGATGTAACTGTTGAGACCAATGGTGTTACTGTTACGGTCGGCTCTGGTGAAACTGGTGATATGGGCATTGAGCCTATTGAGGATGAGGAAGAGTTTTTCGCAGATGAGACAGAGGGTGATGAAGAGGCTGACGTCGACATTGACGAAATCGGTGAAGATGAAGTCGAGGAAGCCTTTGTTAGAGCGAAGCCTTATTTCAGCAAGTTCAAACTGAAAGAAGCCTATCATCACAATGGCAAAATTGTTGTTGAGGGTCTTGCCAAAACGAAGAGAGGTAAGATTGTCCGTGAGAAGTTTGCTCTTAAGCCTTTGAAGTTAAAGGGCAACAGAGCGGCATTTATGGTAGAGGGCTTTGGAAGCCATAAGGGAGTTGTCGGCAGAGTTGACAATGGTAAACTTGTGGTTGAGTCTTTTGTTGGCAAGAGAGAGCAGAAAAGGCGCTGATAAATAATGAGTGATTACGGCATCTTATTTCACGAAAGTGATATTAAATTACATAGGAAATATTTTGCCGAAATGGTGAAGTTGTGGGGCGTATAGGCAATCTATTATGCCCCCAAAAGCACCTTGCATTACACCACTTATGGCGAGATTGATTCCAATTATTATGAGTCGCAAAAGATAGGTGTTTTGTTTAATGAACACCCAGACCAAAAGACGATGAAGTTAATGGGTTGGGATTATCAACAAGACACATAGGTAGCACTCATAACCGTGCCTTATGATACTCCGCATCTTTAGGTTGGTGCTTTGTTTATGTTTCCTGCCGCAGTTGATGGTGGAGAGCCAAGAATGTTTAGAGTTTCTAAAATGAAAACTTCTATGATTTATCCATCTGGCGTAACTTGCGAGTGTGTTCCAGAGTATAAAGATAATTTCGACAAAGCAGACTTTTCATTTAAGAACAGTGGTGTTAATCTTCTTAGTAGGGAGGAAGACAATATATGAAATATAGATTCAGATTATTAGAAGCCCCCGGAGATGAAAACCCATTTGCTACTCAGCAATAGGCTCAACCACAATCTCAACCGCAAGCCAAGCCACAAAATGATACACCACAAGGCGACCAACAAGACCAACAAGAGCCTACGGACAAGCAACAGAGCGAAACACCCGAAGAGCGTAGCGATGGTGATAAAGTAAATGGAGAAGACAAGTCCCAGTCTACAAGGAATTTAAAGACAAGAATTCTCCAAAAGCCTAAAGAGCAACAGGACTATTATGCTTTTGTTGTTGCTATGTATTTGGCAAAGTTTAGGGAAAAGGAATATAGTGAAGTCATTAAATATCACAATGATTTATATGGCTACACTGCCTCCTTTTATAATGATGCTAAAATCAAATCCTTGCTTGATGCTATGCTTCCAGTCTACTTCAATACATTAAATCTTGAAGCCAAGACAGAAGAAGAAGCAGTTTCCTCTGCATTAGAACAAAGCATTAAAAGATATGGTGCTCTCGCCTTTATGACAAAGTTTGACAACAAACTTAAAAACATCAACAATGTGGACAAGATAGTGTTTGTTATAAAGTGCTACACCGCTCAAAAGATTCCACAAAATGCCTTAAAGAACCCTACTTACAACAAGCAAGTCTTTGATGTATTACAAAACTATGAAAACAATGTTGCTGATTTCTGTTACATTTTCAGTGCTTATACACTTGCATTTAATATGGAAAATAGCAACCCCAATCGTCAATACATTGTAGATGGACATTGGAAGTCAAAAGTTGAAGTTGAAGCCATTTATCAAAAGGGCAAAGAGAAGGACGAAAAATCAAAGGGAGAAAAATCTCCAAATTCTGTGCCAAAGGGATGGTCAGTGGCAGAGAGCAACACTAATGCAATCAACACTGCATACAATTTGATAAATGATGATAATGCAACAGGAGAAGATGGTGTTAAGTTGCGTGCTAGGAATCTGGCATAGTATTTGTTTGGTAGAGACATACAAGAATACAACCGCAACATTAGACTCCAACTTCCCAATGGCTATAAGTGGATGTCCAGAAAGCAGATTGCAAAGGCGTTAAGTGATAATGATTCTTGGAAAGCATTTTATGGTGTTGAGTAATGCAAATACTTTTAGTCAATGATGTAAGATATCAAGAGCCGTTTGTAAGATTTCTTACAAAGATGGTTAAGCAGTAGGTGTTGCTCAATTATAATCCATCCAAGTTCGGGGAGTTTAATGATTGGCTTAAAGCAAACAACATCAAGACAACATCTGATATTGTTGTGAGAAAAAGCCTTGATGCCATTGAGTATCAGGTTATAGACACTCCAAATGAAAAGGGTTATGAAATAGTCATCAATGACAAAAAGACATTAGATGGCACAAGGTATAAAATCATTGACATTATCAATTTTATTGAGAGTGGTAATACAGAGGTAAAAGGACAACCCATTTATAGCGAAGCCTTTGACCTCGTTGAAAGTAAAATAAATTAGTATTATATTTCATTTGAAATGGGGCTAGGAGCAGTTTATGAGTACGTACCTTTATGATAAGGCTATGTTGGATAAGTTAAAGAGGTGGGGAGTTTCAGACAATGCCACTCTTCTTGCTCCCGATGATACCCAAACATTGTATGATATTATTAATAGCAGAAGCAATGATGGCGGTATTGAATTGCCCCTTATCACTCTTAATAGAAAAGGTAATGTAAATATTAGAAATACCAACAAACAGCCATTAAGTATTAATGCCTACACTATGGTAAGGTCAAAAACAAATTCAGCAATACTTAACGCAATACCAATTGAATTGTCTTACCAACTTGATATCTACACAAGAAAAAGAATTTAGGCAGAGGAATATGTTAGAGAGTTAACTTTTAACTTTATTAACTATCCAGAAATAAGGATTTGTGTGCCATATGAGAATCTCAATTATTGGCACAAGAGTATGATATCTTTAAACAATGAAGTGCAAGACAATTCTGCTATTCCAGAGAGGTTGATACACGGACAGTTTACAAGATATACAATGAGTTTAAAAGTAGACGATGCCTACTTATTTGATGTAAGGATTAGAGACACTGTTCAAAAGGTCGAGTGGACAACATACCCAGACCAAAATGTTGATGGTGAATCTATGGTTGTAGAAGCAAAGAAAAATGATTAAATGAGATAGAATAAATTAAAGGAGAGAAAGAAATGCCTAATATTGTTTTAAAAGAGCGAGATATGACAACCATTGCTTATGCAAATGAGACTAATGATGTTGTATTCGTTCCCGGCATTGCAGACACCAACTGGAATGTTTGGATTACAGATATTCCCGGACTCGACATCGCAACAGTCAATCCAAGCGGCACTACTTATGCAGAGGGTGATACTATCCACAAAAAAGCATCTGCAAGTGCACTTCTCAGCGGTGGCCCATCTTTGGCAGTCAACACTTTCGACAAAAAGATGTGGAAAAAGGGAGCGGATGCTTGGGTATTGATGGATTCATATGTTGAGCCAGCCCCGATGAACTTGCCAGTATATGTGACTTCCACTATTGATTTTGCAAGCAGGTTCGGCGGAAAACCTTTTACTTGGAGTGCTAGAAAGTTTGATGCCGCCCCAGAGACTTTGACTACTAATTTTAATGCAGCGAGAATACTTCCTACATTTGCAGAAAATGAACTCCCGGGAAGTGCCTCTGCCCCCCATTATTTCTACAATGATGGAGACCAAGAGGTTTCTTGGATTTATGCAAATGATTTACTTTATGCTGGTATGCCAGTAGTTTTTGAAGATGTCGCAAAGACTTCTCTTGCTGGGGACTCTGGTGACAAACTTAATGTTTACAGAAAGGATGTTCCTAAACTTACTGATTTCTATACGGCAATGGATTCACAGAAAGCTGGCAAGCCAACTGATGTTGATTATGATGGGACTCACGGTGTCTTTGCCAACTATGAACTGCTTGATATTAGTGAGTACAACTTTAAGTATGTAACTTCTGGTGGTTATCCAGTATTCAACCAAGGTACTTTGTCTGGTCAAACATTTACTAAGAGCAACATTGTTGATAATATGCTTGACCTTTGTGCAAATCGTGGCGACTGCTATGCTTTGATTGACCACGCAGATAATGTTATTCGTCCTTGGTATGGTAATAAGAGTTTAAAGTATGCAGTAGACAATTTTGGTTTTGGAGAAAAGGCTAAATATGCTGGTATGTTTACTCCTTGGGCAACATACAACATTGATATGCTCAACTCTGTAAAATTAATGCCAGCTTCATTTGGTTACTTAAGAACTCTTGCCAAAGGTATGATTGCATACAACAACTACTTTGCATTTGCTGGTGTCAATCGTGGTGTTGTTGATGGCATTAGAGAGTTGCACTGTGCAAAGCCTTTGACCAATACTGTTGCCAATGACTTGCAGACCAAAGATGGTTTCTCTATCAACCCAATTACTTATGTAAGACCTTATGGCTTAACGCTTTGGGGCAACAGAACATTACTTGAAGCAAATGGAGATTTAAAGGCTACCAACTTCTTGAACATTAGAAATCTTGTTTGTGAAGTACAAAAGACTGCTTACCAGTCGGCAAAGGTTTGCTTGTTCGAGAATGACAATCTTGGAACTTGGGTCAAGTTTACAAATCCAATTAAGCAATTATTGACCAATATGCAAAATGCTGGTGCATTAGCCGCTTTTGAAGTTGCAAGAGTTCCAGTTGTTGAAAAGGCTGTAATTGCCGCAGAGATTCGCCTCGTCCCGATTTATGCAGTAGAAGAGTTCTGGATTACTGTTACATTGTTAGACAATGGCGAAGTAACCGTAGAAACTGAATAATGAAAGGAGAGGTGACAAATAATGCCGATTATTCTTAACAACAAGCCGGTTTGGAGTGAAAAGAACTTCATTAATACTAATGACACATCGACCGGCCACGTACCAAGCGCATTTAAAGATATTGCCAACCGCTATGATATTTATGAGCCTCAAAGAGAAAATCATTTTGAGTTTGTCCTCAACTTTAACCAGCCCAGATTGTTAATGTGGGATAAGGCAGTAGATGAATCTGTCGGCTCCAATGATTCTAGCAAGTACTTTTATGATGCTGAGGAGATTTTGAGAGTTTCTCTTGACAGTGCTTTCTTACCAGAGATTGGTGTTGACACCATCCAAGTTCAGCGTGGTAACTCCGAGGTTGTCTTTGCTGGCAAGCCTAAGATTAACCACAGTGGCACATTGTCTTTCAATGATTGGATTGGCACAAGGACTTATGATTTACTGCTTGGTTGGTTCCAGATGGTGTACAACCAGCATACCGACAAGGTTGGTCTTGCCCAAGATTATAAGAGAACTGCACACATTTTCCAATACACTCCTACTTGGCAGTTAGTAAGGGCGTGGAAGTTAAATGGTGTGTTCCCTACCGATATCAAGGGCGGAGCACTTTCGTATAGCCAAGGCGGTAATGCTCAAATGAAAGTCGACGCAACTCTGAGTTATGATAACTTTGAGATTGACTATGATACTCTCAATGCGAAGATTAATTCTTATTACGAGCAACCAAGGGCATAATAGCCGCACTTGACACCAAGTGAAATAGGGGAGAACAAGGGACGATAAAGTTCCCTTGTATCTCCCTTTTTATTTGACATTCTTATTATAATAATATATAGTTAAAATAGAAATAGCAGAATTATTTTCTGCACAAGGAGGAATAAAAGATGGCAAGAAAAGATGTAGATGAATATTATAACATTATCAGTGCTCAATATGCTCAACTGTTAGAAGAGTTGGCAGAGTTAGAAAAAGATGAGACTATCCCGGAAGATATTATTGAAGATGTCAAAAGAGATATTGACATTGTCAAGACAAATAGGGATAGATGGGTTTATATGATTTATCTTTTAAATCGACCAGTCAGAAAAAAGAAGGCTGAAAGATACGACAAGATTTATCAAAACAAGGCATTAAATGAAGAACAAACTAATTCAATAGATTATGTGATAGATGAAAACCAAGAAGTGTTAGACAACATTGAGGAGTATTTATAATGAAATTTAGGTTTAGGATTATAGAATCCCTTCTGGAAGCCAAACAAGATATATAGGCTTTTGTAGACAAGTTTGGTCAAGATACTTATGATTTGTTTATCAAGTCAAAAGATAGATTAAAAAATAATAAAATATCTACCGACATTACTTGGCATACTAAAAATACTTCTCCAGAAGAAATGGATAATATGCTTTCTACTCTGCAACAAAAGATGGGGAATAAAGATATGTCCAATGTAGATTTTTCTCAAAAGCAAATACCGGGAGAGTATGAGTATTATGGCAGAATGGGAGGCTATGATGTTTATGAACCACTCGACTATATTTCTTCTATGGCTCTTGGTGTTAATACTGGTTGGTGCACAACTGGTAGATATGGTCACTATGGAGACCCCAATTTTAAGCCAAGCGAGGCAGATGCCCGAAGGCACTTTGAGGACTATACTTCCAAGGGTATTAGATTGATTTATTTATTAAGCCCTAAAACCCATTATGGGGAATATGCCATTGCTGTTTACCCACATACACTTGATGTAGGCAAGAGGATTGCCAATAGTGATGGTATATGGCATCTTAACTCTACAAACTTTGAGCTTTTTAATGCAAGAGATGATAATATATGGGATATAGGTGTTTTGCCTGAACAAGTAGTCGAAGAGGGCGGGTTGGAAATAGATGTAGATGTGTTGGCTGATTTCAAGAATGCAAAAGAGGTAAGTTGTGAAGATGTAAGTGGTATTACTCTTTTGAGTGCCGGAGAAGCAAATGCATTCCCTGCATATATTCGTGGTTAGATTTTTGAAGTTGCGTGGTGGCTTCGTACTCCAGGCGTAATTAGTCCCCCTCCCTCTGTCGCTTTTGTTGGTCGCTTTGGTGGGGGTGTCAATCGCCTCGGAGTCCGAGTGGGGGTAAGTACCTGTGGTGTGCGCCCTGCTTTGATTTTAAATCCAAAATCTTCAAATCTAAATGATGGAGACGTTATTAAAGCCTTTGACCATCGTTGGTATTTTCAAGATAATCTTGCGTTATTAATGGACGAGCCTTTGATTAAGATGCCTTTTAATGCAGATGAATCCAAGGGCAATGATTATGAAACCAGTGATATTAAAAAGTGGCTTGATAATTGGCTTAAAGAGTAGAAAGAAAAATTTGGAGGAGAAAGATAAATAATGGACGATTTTATTAAAAGCCTTGGTATTGACAAAGAAGGACATTTTGATAATGATGAGTATATTATTACTGCAAAAGACCTTATGGAATTAAGCAGTTGGTATAACATACTTACAAGAAGTGAAGACGTTGATGAAAATGAAGACCAAAGCAAAGTGAGTGTTGATTTTGTAGACATTCATTTTAACGGCAACAAATATAATATTGCCTTATTTGGTGATATGGACGAAGATGTGTATGAATTAATAGTACAAAATGTTGAAGAGGAGTAATAAAAGATGAAAGAGATAAATAAGACTAAAGGCATTTTTGCTGACAGGATTAGTGTTGCAGATGAAAAAGACTATGTAAAGTATGTTGTTGATGAATTATCAAATGAAATAAATGAGCGCAAGATTTTGGGTTTATGTGCTCCACAACTTGGTTACTATGCAAGAATTATTTGCATTAAGATTGAAGACCAAATTAAAGAGTTTGTCAACCCAGTTTTGAGAAGAGCGGACAATATAAGTTTTGTTAAAGAAACTTGTCTGTCTCTTGAAAATGATGATGCTTATTTAGTGCCAAGAGCAACTGATATTGATGTTTATTATCAAGATAAAAAGGGCAAGATGCAAGGCTGTACATTAAAAGGGATTGCCGCTACTACATTCTTGCAGTTATACGAAATCCTTGTTGGTGTGTTTATTGATGATTTGTATGAAAAGGTTCCCGAGAACTTTGATACAATGACACAAGAGGAGCAAGCAACATATTTGGAAGAATATGCTAAGAGGCTTGAAACTGCCAACGAGGAAATGGACAAAGACATTAAAGATGACCCCGAATTAAAAGAATTAGACGAAAAGATGCAAGCCTACAAGATATTGTCTTTGGCAGAGTTGAAAGGCAAGACAGATGCCAAGAGCAATCTTAATAGGGCTAAAAGACGGGCGCTACAAAAAATAGTAGATAAGAAGGTCAAGAAAAAATGAATGAGGTTATATTAAGAGGGATTATACATAACATAGAGTTTTCACACAAGATTAAGACTACTGATTTTTACAAGGCTATTGTAGAGATTAATGATGGAGAGAATGTGGATTTTGTCACCATCAAGTTTAAGCAGTAGTATAATACTTATGCAGAGGGAGACTATGTAGAATTAAAAGGCAATCTGCGCAGTTATTCTTACAAGCAAGACGGAAGAAACAAAGTAAACATTTATGTGTTCACTTATTTCGACAAGCCAGAGAAAGAGGGGGATAATGCTTTTGAAATTGATGGCAGAGTGTGCAAGGTTAATGACTTGTATACCACAAAAGGCGGTCAATTGTCTTTGCAGTTTATCCTTGCCAACAATCTTTATGATGAGTCGAGAGGGTTAAAGTTTAACTCTTATCTTCCAGTTGTATGTTGGGGAGAACAAGCAGTTACATTAAATGAGTCATTAAATGTTAATGACCAAATTAAAGTGTGTGGCAAAATGCACTCAAGGACATATACCAAAATTATCGACGGTGTTGAACAAGTTTTTGAGGTATAGGAATTAGTCGCAAGTGATGTAAGAAAAATATAAGGAGATTATTAAGATGACTAAAGAAGAATTTATTGCTGAAACTAATATTGATGAAAGTGCAATCATATTGGAAGACTGGGAAGTTTTTTCCAAAGGCATTATTGGTGTTGATGAGGGCGGAACAAGAATTGTCTATGGCTACTACAAGTTGGCAGATGCTTTGTCAAAGGATTATATGGAGCAAGATGAAAACTTGGCCCAAGAAGATGCAATGACGATGGCTTTTGAGTGGCTCGACTATAACACTTTAAGAAGCCTTGCATATCTCCCAGTAGAGTATAGGCCAATAATTGTTTATGAAGTAGAATAAGTCATACATACAAGAAAAAAACGGCTTGAACTCAATAAGAACCCAAGCCGTCGGCGAGCATCTTGACGATACTCTCAAGTAGCATTGAGAGTATACCACGTTTTTTGCATTTTGTCAAGAGGTTATTTTAAAAAAAAATACTTGACAAAAGTTTTTTAAAGTAGTATAATGTATTTGCAAGGTTGGAAGACCTCGAAAAAAAAATGTAGATAAGAAGGAGAAAAGAATTATGGAGAATGCGTTATCTTTTATCGAAAGAGTATTTAAGTCACTTACAGAAGTCACAATAGCAGACGAGTATGGCGATATTATTTATAATGGGACTGTAAGAGGTCTCCACGCGTGGTCAGCAGATAAGGTTTATGAGGTGCTTATGAACTCGACTGTTGCGTCTGTTGAACTCGGCAATGGAAAAGACGAAGATATCATTATTGAAATTGAAACTAAGACCAAGAAAACTTTTTATCGTTGAGGCAAAGAGGATTTATTATGATTAAACTATATACAATCAATTGCCCCAACTGTAAAGCATTGGAATCAATGCTTGGCAAAAAGGGCATTGAATATGAAAAGATTGAAGACAAAGACGAGATAGTCGCAAAGGGCAGAGAGGTTCATATTTTGTCCGCCCCATTTCTTGAAGTAGATGGAGAGTATTTAAAGTTTGTTGATGCTATGAAGTGGGTTAGCAAGCAATAAAGGAGTAACAAAGATGAATGATATATATGAGATTTATGCCTTTAAAGGGGAAGAGTTTGACTTCTACCAGAATCTGCCCACCATAACTTTTGATGATGCAGAGCAAGTAGATGAGTATCTTGAAGTTGCCGCCACTATGACAGTGAAAGAGGCGTTTGGTGATGACTGGACTTATGACGACTTGTTTGATTGCGAAGCAGAAATCTATGATGATGAGTTTGCCTCTCTTGGTGCTTGTGTATTAGAGCCATTTGACTGTGGAAGAGTGTGGGATGATGTCTATGCTTTTCAAGACAAAGAGGGCATAAATGTTTTCATAGCAAGAAAAGAATATGGAGCATATCAAGTCTGTGTTAATGAAGATGAGTTATCTCTTGATGAAATTGAGATAGTGAAAAAGTTTTTCGATGAACTTGTGGACAAGTATGGCTTAAGGGTGGTTGGGAACCGTAATGCAAATTAAAGAGGAATTAGTAGACAACAAAATATATCTATTTAGAGGAGAGTCAAGAAACTCTGCTCAAAGCAACTATCATCACAAAAATAGAATGCCTTTTAAGAGCAGATACTATTCTTATGAGATTTATGATGGTATATATGCCTTTGGCGATGTTGTCTGCTACGAACTTCTCGATGACAGCAGATTGCTCGACTATGACGATTCTGTCGAGCAATTCTGCGAAGATTATGATTTAATAGATTACGAGAGCCAATATGCTCAAAGGGCTTATGGAGTATCTAGTCTTTCAAGGCTAAAAGAATATGGTGGTAGCATAAAAGTCGATTATCACGATTTGTACCACATTAGACAGCTAATAGCCACAGAGTTTCTCGAAACAAAAATGGCAAATAGATATGACGGTATTGTCTGGTATGAGTGGGATGATGAACCAGAATACCAAGTACAAATTTGGAACAACAACATTGTGAGAAAATTGACTTACCCGCAAGCAAAGAGGTTAATTGCAAGGATGATAGAGTTGCATCCGGAGATAGCAGATGATTTAAAATACATAAGCACTGGCGATGATTTTGATTTTGATGCCAAGTTTATTTTAAAAAAGTAAAAGGAGTTAATAAAATGAGCAAGTATCGTAGATTAAGAGAAGCAGAAGAGGTACAGGTTATTAAATACTATTTCCCTATAACAGTTGAATTAGAAGAAAGAGGTTGGAACTGGGACGAAGATAGTGGCACTTATGAAATTACTTCTTTTCAAGCAAGACAGTATATTGAGGATATTAGAGATGCTTTGGAAAAAGAGCATACTTATGTAACTCCTGAAAGGCTTGGGGAATTTACAAGAATCCCCAAAGTGCAGTCCGTTGAATTTGACATTGGCACAGTTCGTGGAGACTTATGCGGTATTGCAAAAGTGGTAATTCTTGGAGAGCTTACCGATGATGAGGAAGATAAGCTTATTGATTGGATAGAAGGACAGAACTCAGACGGTTTTGGGGAAGGATTTGAACAAAGTCCAATTGAAGTAGATGATGGAGTTATTTATGTCCACTTTTGGGAGCCGCGCGAAGATTACTTTGTTAGAAGAATATAAATAATATAAAGAGAAGAGGATTGATAATTTTTTAAAAAGTCAATTTTTCTTCAAAAATCCTGTTGACAATTTATTTTAAATGTTATATAATAGTTATGGTTGAGAAAATCAGCCAACTACTTGAAAGGAAGTAAATTGAAAATGGGAAGCAAAACTAAAATCGAGAAACTTGCTCTTGAGCAGAGAAGAAAGAGTATGTCTAAGAAAGCCTTTGAAGAACATCAAAAAGCCCAGAGGGTGTGTGTCGGCTTTAATACCGGCACACGCACTCACAAGAGCAAAAAGGATTATAACAGACAAGCAAGCAAACTTGAAGCGAAGAGGGCAATGATTATCTCGATTGGAGATTTGAGGAGACTGAAC
>Ga0247611_10002994_pt1 | contig 25945 bp, 21 predicted proteins | sample 177DNAGHGhighgp2_FD_192422 | JGI IMG/M metagenome (GOLD analysis project Ga0247611, IMG submission 192422) | Sheep rumen microbial communities from Palmerston North, Manawatu-Wanganui, New Zealand - 1770 DNA GHGhigh gp2 | ecosystem: Host-associated > Mammals > Digestive system > Stomach > Rumen... | reverse complement strand
TGTGACGACGAGCCCAGTCAGCGGGAAGCTCTGGTTGAAAATCTTCGTCTGGTTGATGGTGTTCTGCCCGGTATTGCCGTCAATCACGAGCCACATGTCCTGCGGGAAGTCCGGGTTCACCTTCTTGATGACGCGGACAATCTTCTTGAGCTCTTCCATCAGGTAGTCTTTATTGTGAAGTCGGCCGGCGGTATCGACAAGGACCACATCGCAGCCTCGCGCAACGGCGGCCTGGCAGGCGTCGAACGCCACGGCCGCCGGGTCGGAGCCTTCCTGGTGCTTCACGAATTCCGCACCACTGCGCTCAGCCCATGTTTCCAGCTGTTCGATGGCGGCGGCGCGGAACGTATCGCAGGCGGCGATCATCACCTTCTTGCCTTCGCCAATAAAACGGGCGGCAAGTTTGCCAATGGTAGTCGTCTTGCCGGCGCCGTTCACGCCTATCACAAGAATCACGTGCGGCTTGCCCTTAAGTTCAAACGGCGGCGGATCTTTCAGCAATCGCTCCGCCTCGCCCCGCATAATATCAAGCACCTGCTCGGTAGTGAGCGACTTGCCCAGCGCCTGCTCGCGGAGCGCATCCGTCAACAAGAACGCGGCTTCCACGCCAACGTCTGCCTTAATCAGATGTTCCTCGAGTTCCTCGAGCGTGTCGTCGGTAATCTTGCCCGCACCGACAATGCCCTTGAGTTCGCCCATAAGGGCGTCGCGGGTCTTGGCAAGCCCGCTCTTGATAGCGGAAAACAGTCCCATTACAAAACTTCCGTATTAAACCAGGCTTTCGACCTTGTCGACCAGGCCGTAGGCCTTGGCCTCTTCGGCGCTCATGAAGTTGTCGCGTTCGGTGTCGCGGTCGATTTCCTCGATCGTGTGGCCCGAAGTCTCGGCAAGGATCTTGCCCGTGATGCCACGGATGCGCAGCATCTCTTCGGCCTGAATCTGGATATCGCTTGCAGGCGCCACAATTTCGCCATGGATGAGCGGCTGGTGAATCATGATGCGGGCGTTCGGCCATGCAATGCGCTTGCCTTTCGCACCAGCGGTAAGGAGCACTGCACCCATGGAAGCCGCCTGGCCGCAGCAAACCGTCACGACATCGCTTTCGATGGCGTTCATGCAGTCGTAGATGGCAAGGCCGCTGGAAATCACGCCGCCCGGGCTGTTGATGAAGAACACGATGTCTTCGTGGTTCAGCGAATCGAGGTACAGGAGCTGCTTCACAATGCGTTCGGCGCTCTCGTCATCGACACCGCCCCACAGAAAAATGCGGCGCTTGGAGGCGAGGAATTCTTCCGCCTTCTTCATCATCTCGGGAACCTGGTTCTCTTTCTTCTCGTTACAATCGGCCATAATAAATCCTTTTTGTTCAGGTACAATTTAGAAATTTATTCCCCGGTCTTTACGCTACAGGCAGGGTTCGCGACGTTCGCGCGCCGCCTATTACGCCCGCGACACCAATATTATCACAGAATTTTTGCCGGCGTTACCTACTTTTTGCAGGGGGGTGTCGGTTTAGTCCGTAATTTTGCGACAGCCAGAGAGGTGCCTGCGGGTCGCTTTACGGACTAAATACAGCGGGGTCGCGCGTTAGTCCGTAAAATTCCGCTCGATGACAGAATTTTTCGGTTAGAACAAAGTAACAAATCAAAAATTTTACGGACTAAACGACCGTAGGCACGGCTTTAGTCCGTAATCGTTCGCTTTCAAGCCAAAAGCAAGCATTGATTTTACGGACTAAACAACTACAAGAGCAACTTTAGTCCGTAATTTAGAGAAACTCGTGCGATTTGCTACTTGTACATGTAGCTCACGCCGTTGGGGAACTTGAGTTCCTGCATGCCGCTGGTCTGCACCTGCGACACCGACCTCACGTCGCCACCGTAAAAAATGTACTTGCCCTGGTATGACGGCTTGAATGCCGCCTTGTCAGAACCGTAGTAGTTGCTGTTGTTGAAAGTCTGGGAAGCGCAGCCGGGAGTGTCCGTCGAGAAGTCGCCAAACGCAAGGAGCACGCCGCCGGTAATCGTGAATCCATCATCCGTATCGATAAGGCCTCCTGCAAAGTTGTAGCCACCGCAGTTGTTTCCACCCTGCTGACCAGGGCCCCAACCCATGCCCATACCCATGCCGCCTTGGCTCTCGTAACTCTGGCCGGTAATCTCGAGAATCAGTACGCCGCCGGTCATCGTTGCGGTGCCGTTCGCGTCAAGCACGTCGATCATGTCGCCCTTCGAGGCAATATAGTGATAGCCGCCGCTAATGGTGATATAGCCGCTGCTTTCACTGAACATGGACATGGAACTGCTGTTGTTCTTGGGGCCGCCACCGCCGTTCCAGCCGTCGTTGGTCGCAAAAGTGGAGGTAACGCCGCCTTCGGCGAAAATCTTGAACGCTTCTATGCCCTCAAAGGCCGTGACGATATTGATGGTGGAACCTCTCAAATACAATGCGGAGTCCGCATGAATACCTTTTTTCTTTGTAGAAATGGTCACGTCACCGCCGTTCATGTAAACTTGCCAGTTGGTACGCATGGCAGAAGAATCCGATTTCACGTTGATGGTACCGCCGTTGATATAGAGGAACTTTTCGGCAGAGATTCCCTTGTTGGAAGATTCAATCTTGATTTTCGACGGTTCGGTAGAATCGCTCACATCAATGTAATTGGTCGCCTTGATGCCGCTCTTGCGCCCCTTGATGGTAATGTCGCCACCTGTAATTTTCACGAAGCCCTTGTTCGCCACAGTGTCCTTGAAACTGCCATCGGGATTTTCTTCGCATTCATCGCTTTTAAGGCCATTGCCATTGTTGGCAGTGATGTTCAGCGTTCCACCCGAAATCTGGAGGCTACCCTTGCCTCTGATACCATCGTCGGTTGCAACCACGGTAATGTCGCCGTTCTTGATTTTAAGGTCATTGCTAGACTGGATGCCGTTCTTGAACTTGCCATTCACAGTCAGCTTACCCGCACCCTTGATGTTTAGGTCGTCCCTGGAATAAATCGCCGCCTTTGAAGTATCCTGCGCGCCGTTAACCTTGGTAAACACGTGGTTGCCGTTGCCGTCTTCCACAACGTTCGTGGTTCCCTTCACCAGGTGGAGCACCGCCTTGTCGGCGTTCTTCACGAGGATAGGCGAATTGCTGCTCTTCAATGTCGCATTATAGAGGTAAATGCCGGTATTGCCCTCGTTATCGGTCGCCGGAGTGTTCACCACGACCTGGAAATCGGATGATTCGCCCGTCACGTAGTAGGCGCCCGGGCACGTGATAGTCGCTACTTTATCTGCAATCTCGACACAACCGTTGTTGTTTTCCACGGTAGCCGTCGTCCCCGCAAGCTTCAAAAGAATCTGCGTGCCGTTCAGCGTTCTCGCATCTTCGTTGTCGTTCTCGTCGTCGCCCTCGTTACCGGGAATCCCGACACTCGAACTGGAAAAAACGGAGCCCGGGCCCACGATGCTCGAACTAGAAACACCGAAACCCGGAATGACGCTGCTAGAACTGTAAACTTCTGTGCCCGGAACGAAAACGCTCGAGCTGGAAAAACCGTCAACGGGAACTTCCGTTCCAGAAATTCCGCCATCAAAGCCTACACTACTAGAAAAAGGGTACTCCGCACCCATTCCTCCATCGTCGGGTCCAGCAACCGGTCCATTGTCCTCAGAACACGCCAGAAGGCTTAAAATAGCGGGAATCGCCATCATTGGCAGCTTAATCAATTTCATAGAACACTCCATTTTTTTTTAATATAAACTCAATTCAAAAAAGCAAAGTATTTTTTCACGTAAAAACTGTTGAACGCAAAAACAACAAACCCAAACAAAAAGAAACATTCTCCGCGAACGAATAACTATATTTATCGCATGCCCGCGAGTAACGAAAAATATCTGGTCGGCCTAGTCAGCCCCGAAGTCCTCTCCGCAATCGAGGCAGACAGCATGCACCCCGTATTCCTTGACATCGGGGCGTGCAACGCACTCGAGATTCGCTACGACTTCTTTAGCGAAAAAGACTGGCCCGGACTTTCAGCCCGCGTAAGGAAGATTGCCCCACACGCCATGCAGATCGGCACCATCAGGCTTGTGCGCGACGGCGGCAAGTTCCCCGACAAGGACGCGTACTCACGCATCCCGCTCTGGTCGAAGATTCTCGGCGAAAGCGAAGTGCCCGAATGGCTCGACCTGGAACAGGACTGCCTGTACGATTTCAAGAACCTGAAAAGCCTCGCCGACATGCGCAAGACAAGCATTCTCGTGTCACAGCACAACTTCTTGCGCGTACCGAACCAGCAGGAACTCGACGACTTCGCTCGCGACTGCCTGCGCCTTAAGGCGGACGGCCTGAAGATTGCCGCCATGAGTAACAGCGAAACCGACTGCGAGCGCCTGTACAAGTTCACCCGCATCCATTCGCACGAGTTCAGTCTGTTCGCCGCCTTCGGGATGGGCGAAACCGGAAAGGCAAGCCGTATCTGGTCACTGAAAGAAGGCGCGAATCTCACCTACGCCTCCATCGGGCAGGCACAGGCCCCCGGCCAGATAGACGTAGCCTCCACGGAAAAGGCGCTCAGGGAGCTCGAGAACCTGAACACCCCCCAAAATGTGCTCGATTTGCTCAAAAAACTGTAGTTTTTCTCGCTATTTCGCACAATTTTCGCTCAAAATATTATTTAATCGCTACAATTCCCCAAAAAAAGCGTTTATTTTTCTAAAATATTACACGGAATAGAAAACAAGGAATAGGAACATGCGTCTTTCTGAAAGATTCGTCGACAACTGTATCTTGATCAATTCCACGAGCGAAACCAAGGAAGCCATCCTGAACGAACTCGTGGATACCTTGTGCAATGCCTACAAGCTCGAGCACAGGGACGAGATATTTGAAGCCGTCTGGAACCGCGAACAGAGCCGTTCCACAGGCATCGGATGCGGACTCGCCGTACCCCACACAAAGATTGACTACGTCGACCGTATGTGCATGGTCGCCGCCACAGTCGAGAAGGGTCTCGATTTCCAGTCCTTCGACGGCGAACCCGTGTACCTGCTTATCCTTATCGTGAGCCCGGGCAACACCGTGGGCCCGCACCTCAAGGCACTCTCTTCCGTCAGTCGCCTCCTGGCCGACGGCAACGTACGCAAGGACCTCATCGCCTCGAAGACCCCGGCCGAGTTCCTCTCCATCCTCCGCGCCGCCGAGGACAAGTATCTCTAGCCACCCCTTGACAAGGGGCTAGCGCTTTTATATATTTGCGCCTACCTCGGACGGTTAGCTCAGTTGGTTTAGAGCGCTGCTTTCACACGGCAGAGGTCACTGGTTCAAATCCAGTACCGTCCACTCGAAAAGGCCCGTCTGAACGGGTCTTTTTCGTTTTTATTATCTTATACGTCCCAAGGCAACGGATTTTACCCCTCGGGCATCTAAATGGCATGAAGAATACAAAGGCAATCATTCTCGGAATTATCGCGACGGCAGTACTGGTACACGCAGATACCTGGACGCTCGAAGCCTGCCTCAAGCAGGCTCGCGAAAAGAGCCTCTCGCTAGAATCCGCGAAACTCCGCGAACAGCAGTCCGAGATTAACATCAAGCAGGCGAATGTCGGCCGCTACCCGACCGTCTCCGCCAGCATCCAGAACACCCTGTACGACCATCCCTTTGTCGACAACGAGGACCACTACCGCCTGAACCTGGGCATAACGGGCTCGTACACGCTTTGGGACGGCGGGAGCCGCAGCCTGAGTGTAGAGGCGAGCAAGCTTAGCCGCGAGGCCGCCAAGTTCGAGACGAAGCAGACCGAGAGGAACATCCAGGAAAGCGTGCTGAACGCCTACATGAACCTGTTGGCCGCACAGGAGAACCTCCGCACCGCGCACGCCTCCGTCGAGCTCTCTACCGCCGAGTTCGAGCATTACGGCAAACTATTCGAAGCCGGTTCCATCACCAAGAAAGATTTGACCCAGAGCCAGTCCAACGTGCTACAGAAGCAGGTCGCCGAGCTCTCCGCACAGCTTTCTGTCAATACCGCGAAAACGACACTGCGCCAACTTCTGGAACTGAGCGACAGCGAGGAATTCGATGTCACGGCTCCCGAGATGGCGATCTCAAGCCCCGATTCCATTGAGCCCATCCCGTCGCTTGCCGAACTGCAGGGTGCAGTCAAGAATTCGCATCCGGGCCTCAAGTCCGACAGCATTTCCATCCGCGCCGCAAAGAAGAACACCGAAGTCGCGGGAACGGGATCTTCCATCACGGTCACGCTCGGGGCCAGTTCCAGCACGGGCCTGCAGGCATGGAAGTCCGATGCCTATGGCGACCAGCTCAAGTACGGCTGGCAGAACTCCCTCACGCTGGGCATAAACATCCCTATCATCGATAACGGCAGCACGAACAACAAGGTGCTGCTGGCGCAGGTGAACGAGACACAGACGCAACTCGCCCTACAGGAAACGGCCAAGAACCTCGAGAACAGCATCGAGAAACTCTACCTCAACGCGGTGAGCGCCGACCTGCAGTGGAAGGCAGCCATGCTCCAGGTGGAAGCCGAGACAGAGGCCCTCCAGGTTGCCGAGGAGCAGCGCAACGCGGGCGCCCTCACCTACACTGACTACCTCACCCAGAAGAACAACCTCGAGAAGGCGCAGGTGACCCTTACGAATGCAAAATACACGAGCCTGCTCGCCCGTAAGCTCCTGGACCTCTACCAGGGGAAACTGGACTAAAAACGACAGTTTGTTTACAAAGATTTTACAACGCATGGATAAATTGTCCATGCGTTTTTTCGTTAAAAAAGGCAATTTTGGGCTGTTTTTGTTTAATTTCACTAGTGTGTTTGGTAGAAGTGTTTGGTTAAACACAAAAAGGAGAGTACGAAGATGAAACATCTTCCGTTGTTTATTTCTGCAGTTGCAGCGACCATGTTCGGTTCTGCATTTGCTTATACTGTCAGCGGCACTGTATCCGACGCAGATGGCCAGGCCATCAAGGACGCATCCGTAACGCTCGTCAAGGAAAACAAGACTACAAAGACCGACGAAGCCGGCAAGTTTACCATCCACGAAGACGAACAACCGCCTATCGGGATTAACCAGGCAGCGGTCAATCCGGGCTACATCAACATCCGTTCGGGCATTCTTTCTTATTCGCAGAGCGGCAGTACCCCCGTCCAGGTGAGAATCTTTGACGCCATGGGCAACCAGGTGCTGAACCAGACCCTCTACGGTGCTGGCGAAGTCGACCTCCGCACCGGCACGACCGCCATGGGCACCTACTTCGCTCAGGTCACCATGGGCAGTGCGAAGCAGAACATCCGCTTCACCGCAAACGGCAACTACGCTACCTCTTTTGACTCGAAGGGACACGCTCTCCTTAAGGAAATCCAACAGGGTGAGCAGCTCCAGTTCGTGGCCGAAGGTTTCGACACGCTTTTCGTACCTCTCGGCACGCTCGATACGACCGTCGACGTGAACCTCACGAAGACCGCCCCGGCCGAAGAACAGTTCGCCTTCGGTTACGCTCTCGGAAACACTCCGCGCCCGAGTAAGGGCTGCGGCAAGAACTCTTCCATCCAATCGATTGGCACCGTTGAAAATGGTCAGAAGTTCCAGATCAACGTTGGCGGCAAGAACCGAATCTTCTTCCTCACCTTGCCGAAGAACTACGACAAATCCAAGCCGCACAAGGTTCTCATTGCTAACCACTGCATGGGCTCCAAGGCAGAAGACTTCGTGCACCATTCTCCGGACTATGACCATCCGACTCCGTACTATGGCCAGCAGAACCTGGACAAGAACGGCGACTACATTTTCGCCGCTCCGCAGGGTAACGACAACGGTACTTGGAACGGACAGGAAGACCACGATTTCGTCAACCAGATGATCACGACGATCCAGGACAACTACTGCGTCGATACCACCCGCGTGTTCGCAACGGGCTTCAGCTTCGGCGCCATGTTCACGAACTCTCTCGCCCAGCACATGCAGGACCGCCTCCGCGCTGTGGCTGTGTATGCTACCGCCGACTACAACATTTGGCTCCCGTCCAACACGGGTAAGCCGATCGCCTGGATGGGCGTGCACGGCAAGAACGACCAGATGTGCAGCTATGACCGCGCCAAGACCAGCGCTCTTCCGCGAATCCTGAAGAACAACGGTAAGCCCGGTGCAGACGGCAAGTTCACTGACGCCAGCGCCGAAAAGCCGACCGAAGTGAGCGGCAACACCGGACACGTCTGCTACGACTTCAAGACCGTCGACGAACGCTTCCCGGTCAAGTGGTGCAGCTGGCCGGGTGGACACCAGTGGACCGCACACGACAACGGCGACATGTCCGTTGGCGCAGGCTGGCAGCAGACCTGGGTGCCCGAAGAAGTCCACAAGTTCCTCGAACAATTCTAAGATAGTACTCTCCATAACCAAACCCAGAGCGGCTCCCGGCAACGGGAGCCGTTCACTTTTTGGCGTTTATTGCTAAATTTCGGCACCCGCACGAAAACTTTTTGTTACTGTGAACTTTTCTCCCGATTTTTAATTACATTTAAATGAACACCAAACAGGGTATGGGAAAGGAGTAAAACATGAGGAGAACGTTCTCCACCTTTTTCCCTATTGTGCTGGCAACAGCATTTTCCACGGCCTCTGCAGACTACGTACTCTCCGGCTACGTAAAAGACGAAAGCAACGCGCCTGTCGCTCAAGCAACCGTAAAGTTGCTCAAGAACGATACTACGGTCACGACCGGCAACAAGGGCGAATTCCAGATAATCGGAAACGATGAACCTAGTTCATCGTCGTCGGGAATGCAGTCCTCGTCGTCGGGGACTATCGCCATCGTAGGCGCCAGCGGAAACCCCGGCTATATCGATATCGTCGAGGGCGTACTGCATTTCTCGCAGAGCCCGAATTCTCCCGTACACGTGGCCATATATGACATGACCGGCCACCAGGTACTGAGCCAGACGTTGCACGGTAAAGGCCAGGTTGACTTGCGCCAAGGAGTGGACGCACAGGGAATCTACCTTGCCCGTGTCCGCGTCGGAAGCGCACAGCAGACCATCAAGTTCAGGGCCGACGGTACATACCACGCCTCGTTCCCGGCACATCCGGGTAAGGCCCTCCTGAAGGTCGACTTCGGTTCTTCGGACACCTTGATGGTTACCGCCGAAGGGTATGACACGCTCAAGGCATACCTGCCCAAGCTCGACACCTCGGTTTCCCTCACCCTGAAAAAAAGCCTCGACGGGCAGACCTATGCGTTCGGCTACGCCATCGGCAACGACCCCACCCCGAGTAAGGGCTGCGGCAAGGACAACACGCTCAAGAACTACTTCAAGTTCACTGGCGGCGGCATCGAGCATGAAGTCTACCTCGACCTCCCCGAGAACTACGACAAGAACAAGCCCTACCGCCTGGTATTCGGCATGCACTGCATGGGCGGTTCCGCCCAGAACGTCGCGAAGAACGAGCATTACTACGGCTACCGCGACCAGAAGGGCGCCAAGGAGAGCACCATCTTCGTGGCACCGCATGGTTACACCGACCAAATGCCCTGGCGCTGCGGCGACAACAAGGACCACCTGTTCTTCGACGAGATCCTCACCTTCCTGAACGAGAACCTCTGCGTGGACACCTCGCGCGTATTCTCCTCGGGCTTCAGCTTCGGCGCCATGTTCAGCAACTCGCTCGCCCAGACATTCCAGCACAGGCTCCGCGGCGTGGTGGTATTCGCGACCGCCGACCAGGTCATCTACCTTCCGAAGAACGCCGGCAAGCCGATTGCCTGGATGGGAACCGTGGGCCTGGGCGACGGCACCTGCCCGCCAAGCATGGGACGTAGCGCCCGTGACAGGATCCTGAAGAACAACGGCCCCGAAGGCCACACCGACTGCACCGGCGAGAAGGCGACCGAATACACTGGCGGCAACCACGTTTGCTACGACTACAAGACGGTCGACCCGCGCTTCCCTGTAAAGTGGTGCACCTTCAACGGCGGCCACCAGTGGGATATGCGCGAGAACGGCAAGCTGTGGGCATCTGACGTCGGCTGGGAATTCATCACACAGTTCTAGTAATTCTCTCTACAACAAACTCAAGGGGTCCCTGTCCTAGACAGGGGCCTTTTGTTTTGCTTTTCATCTTGAACAAGGCAGTGTTTCGCAGGCGAAACTCCTCGTGTCCCTTTTTGAAATGCGCTCTTACCGTTTTGGCATGTTTTTGCCGCAAAACTGGCGTTTTTCGCTTAAAATCGGCAGTTTTGTGTTACAAGATGCACCAACCACCCGTTTTGGCACGGAGTTCGCTTATAGTAGTGCGAAGACAAAAAACAATGGGCCAGGCCAAAAACCGGGTCCGCAACAAAAAGAGGTAAAATTATGATCAACGCACAGATACTCCCGACCGCATTCTATGGCATCCAGAACTTCCTTGACAACTTTAACGCCGAAGCCGCCAAGGGTGAATGCACCTACACGCCGAAGGCCGACTACTACGAGACCGAAAACGGCTTCGCATTGGAAGTCGAACTCCCGGGCGTGAAGAAAGAAGACATGGACATCAAGGTCGAAAAGAACATCATCACTGTCAAGGCGACGCGTGTCCGCAGCAAAGACGAAAAGTTCACCTTCGAGCGCAGCTTCAGATTGGCAGACGACATCGACACCGAGAACATCAAGGTCTCGCTTGAAAACGGCATCTTGAAATTCGACTTGTCGAAGAAAGCCCAAGCCGCAGCACGTAAGTTGACCATCGGCTAATCAAGAATAAATGTACTCCAATCATTGTTCTCCTTAGAGAACTCCCGGCATGCGCTGGGAGTTCTTTTTTTGCATCTTCCCATACGTCATGGCGGCCAGAGCCTGTCCTGAGCGATAGCCGAAGGAAGCCGCCATCTGGTTTTCCTTTGGATTTTTGAACGCGATTTTTGTATATTCTTCGGTGAAAGAGAAACCAAGATGCTAGATAAAGAAGTTCTAAAGACCGTCAGCCGCATCGAACTCAGCGTTCGCGGTACGCTCGACACCGTGATGACCGGCGCATACCACAGTTCGTTCAAGGGGAACGGCATGGAGTTCAGCGAGGTCCGCGAGTACATGCCGGGCGACGACGTGCGTACTATCGACTGGAACGTGACGGCACGCACCGGCACACCCTATGTGAAGAAGTTTATCGAAGAGCGCGAGATGACCATGCTCCTGATGGTCGACGCCTCCAGCAGTTCGGAATTCGGTTCCGGCACGCAGATGAAGGGAGAGGTCATGGCAACCCTCACCGCGCTCCTCGCCTTTGCCGCCATCAAGAACAACGACAAGGTAGGGCTTTTAATTTATACGGACCAGGTCGAACTGTTCATCCCGCCGGAGAAGGGCCGCAAGCACGTGCTGCGGCTTATCCGTGAAATCCTCTACTTCAAGCCGCAGCACCACGGCACGAACACGCAGGTGGCGCTGGAGTATGCCGGCAAGATTCTGAACCGCCGTGCCGTGGTCGTGGTGATGAGCGACTTTCTGGACGAAGGTTTCGAGAACGCATTCAAGATTCTGCGCAAGCGCCACGACGTGCTTGCGGTATCGGTGGTGGACCCGCGTGAAATGGAGCTCCCGCCCGCAGGCCTTGTGGAGCTTGAAGATCCCGAAACTGGCGAGACGCTCCTGATCGATACCGGAGATGCGGCCTTCCGCGAGGCGTTCGCCCGCGAGGCAAAGCGCCAGGGCAAGGCGACCAAGGAACTGTTCCAGCGCATGTCCATCGACTTCGTGCGCATCGAAACCCACGACGACTTCAAGGAAACCGTGGCCCCGCTTATCGAGCACTTCCGCCGTCGCGCGAAAGCCGCGAGAATGTAGTTCGTTCCAAAGCCAAGAACATGAAGCGCCTATTCTGCATAGTTTTTGTTTCGCTGTGCGCCGCCATTTTCTGGTCGTGCACAACGGAATACGATTACTATACGCAGAGCCTCAACCGTTTCACGATAAAGGAAGTGAACCTTCCCGCCCTGGATTCCATAATTCTCTACCAGGATTCCCTGCAGGTACCGCACCCCTGGAAAAGCGGCGAAGTCTACAGCGAGCAGCTTTCACACGAGCACCGGTTCAAGGACTACACGCCCAAGGACAAGCTACTTGCATCCAAGTCCGATAGCGCCGCTGCAAGCATGGTCATGTTTTCCCTAGGGATAGCCAAATTCCCGAACCCGATTACATTGAAAGCCCACTTCGAGATAAAGGTGACAAATTCCAACTACTGGGAGTCCACTCAACCCTACTGGTCAACGGCGCGGGTTATCGACTTCTACCTCGACATCTTCGGCTGCGAGGATTTCAGTTGCGAGACCGCCGAGAAAATCGTCTTGCGCTCGGGCGACTACTCCCAGGTACTCGTGATAGAACCGGAAGATTTCACCTTTACCGAAATCAAGTTCGTCCAGTTCTATAACGGCGACTGTTCCGAATACACCAAGAATCACGCTTTCAACCTGAAAATCAAGAACAAGCACATCACGCTGAATACCGACATCCAGCTCGGGCACATCGACTGCAGAGAAGTCGTTCCCAACGCCATGTTCGCCGCCATAGAGGAGGAACCATGAAAAAGATCCTCCTTGCCCTTGCTGTGTTAATCCTTGCCGCCTGCGGAACAGACAACAGTCTCGATACCAAGACCGAAACGGCGAAAGAATCGAAATACAGTACCAGCAACAGGCAGATAAACGCGGCTGCCATGATTGACCCCGACCTGGAAATCGAGGAGTTCTACTTTGTCTGCCTAAACGACAAACTCAAGCCCAAGGGCGATACCATCTACGGGACTCCCGACCCGCAGAAAAAACACACTTACCATTTCCCGAGAACGGACCTCAAGACCGACATAGCCCTGTTCGAAGTCGTTGCCAAGGGAAAGTCCGGAAAGGCATCCGTCACGTTCAACACCATCACCGATCTGGGATGGCGAAACGAAGTCGGAGTCACCTTCCTCAGTACGATGCTCGTCCCGAGAATCAAGGAACTCTACCTGAAGCACGACTACCCTCTCGAGACAGCAAAGTACACGAGCCTGCGCGAGTTCGAGAAGGAGATGCAACTGAATACCAACATCTTCGACTACGAGGATTTCAGCCCCCTCGTTTTCATGTACTATTCAGGAGAGGCCTTCAACTACGTCCCTATCCTCTGGTATCCATGGTATATTATCCGAGGCAACAAATCCCCCGATGAATACCAGCAGATAAAAACCAGCCTTGCGGAAAGCTTCAAGGAAGACGGCACCTTTAACGATGCGGACGCCCTTGTCACCGTAAGCGACTTTGCAAATTCCAGTGAGGCCAAGTCACTAGCCCTTCTCGATTCCATGATAAATACCTATAAGAAGGAAGACTACTGGGGATATCTGGAATTGAAAATCCTGACCGCCGGATACTGCGGCATCGCCACCATCCACTACGACTGCTCCCTTACCAGCGTAAACTCCTGGCTAAGCATTATTCCCTCACTGCTCTACGGCTTCGGCAAATGCAGTAGCGACATCGCCTTCCAGCCGATAACGAACATCAACGAAAACAGCAAGTACAAGGACGAAATCTTTTATTGCGATATCAAGCAGGTGAGCGGCAACTGCGACACCACGTTTGTATGGCGCACGGCCACGGCACTCGAAAAGGAGATTGGCCTTTGCTACGGAGATACCGCGGCAAATATGGATTACGCAACGGTTGATTCCGTAAGATACAAGTGCGCCCCCGACTGGAACTGGTATCCGGTCATCACGAGCGAGGACTTCCTCAAACTGGAAAAGGCAAAATCCACCACGACAAAGACCATCTATTTTGTCGAGGACCGCGACATCTTCATGTCGACCGCATATTCAAACAACCGACACGCCTACCAGCTTATCGGTTTCGCATCGGACCGCTGCAAGAAAACCGAGCGCAGGAATCATTTTGACGAGACGGATAAGTACTGGTAGTACTACTCGTCTTGTCCGGGGTCATCGCCTTCGGTAATAATCCGCCCTTCGCCATATTCGTCGTCCTTGATACAGCGGATAGACAACCCTTCGCTATACACACACCTTCCAAATTCGGCACCGACCAGATCGTCCGTAACGACAAAGACATCCATGTTGGCGCTTCCTCGCCCAGCATCCATCGGATCCTTGCGGTACCCGACAGAACTCGTCATGAATACGCCCTTGTTGTTGATTTCCAGGATATCGCCATCGTGATGGCGGTAACCGGCACCAAGCGCCGAGAATCCCGAAACATTCGATCCGCCCAGCTTTCTCCAACCAATAGCATCAGACTTCAGCGCATCTCCGGCAAACGCCATCCCGCCAAAGTTCTTCGCCAAGGTCATATAATCTTCCATGCTGGGCATGCGCCAGCCTTCGGGGCACAATTCGGCACCGGCAGCCCATGCGTAGAGCCTTCCGTATATGCCGCAATCGTTTTCAAGGGAATCGCCACCGCCGCACCAGGTATTCCCCTTCAGGTTCGGCGTGCTTACGGAATCCCCGTAATTCAGGTTCTCCGCCATCCAGATCTGGTCACCAATCAGCACCGTCCTGTAGGACTTGCCGTCACGCCTATCTACCAGTTCGCCATACGGTATAGAATCGTTGAACTGCCTGAAGGAACTGCTCGAGGGCGCCACACTCGAGGAACTCCTGAGATTTTTCGTCGGGATATCTTCTATCCGCACAGCAGGCGCTTCATTGAGGCCGGTAGAAGAATAGTCGTCACTGCAGGAGACGGCATATCCACAAACGAGCGCAAGAACTACTCCCCAATAGAACTTCATGCCTTCTGCTCCTTTACCCAGGCCATGGCCGCCTCGGCGTTGGCAATCTTCCCGTCGAGCTGGAGTTCAAAACTCTGCTTGATGATTTCTCCCATCTGCTTGCCGGGTTTAAAACCGAGGTCCATGAGCATCTTGCCCGTAAGGTAGGGCTGCGGGGCGGCCTCGAGCAGGCCGTAATCGGCGGCGGATTTCCACAAGTCCTTCGCAAAGTTGGGCGACTTGTAATAACCCTCCGGGATGCTCCGCACAAGCAGGCAAAGCAACTGCAAGCCGTTCAGTTTTACCGCTAGACGGCGCAGGGCCGGAATGTCGTTCACGATATTTTCGTCAAGGTGTTGCAATGCATCTAACACGAGCGGCACGACCTTCAGCAAGTGCGTCTCATTCGTGATGCGTTCCAGGAACTTGAGCGAAGTGTCGGCGTTACCGCACAGGAGAGCGGCAAATGCGAATTCCATCTTCTGGGCATCGGTAAGCGGCGCAGCGTCACTCTCACTCGAGTCGCGCAGGCCCGCCATATTGTCGAGAATCGTGCCGAGTTCATCCCACGAACCATTGAACGGGCTTATCTCCGGGAAGTATCCATCCAGCTTTATATCTAGGAAGGCGCGGAGCCCGAGCGAAGGCTTGCCCGGCTTCAAGAGCCACTTCTTGAATTCCTCAAAGAGGCGTTCCACGCTCAAGTCGTCCAGCGAAAGCGTGCGGCAGAGTTCCACGGTTGCAGGCGCAAGCGTGCATTCAAAGCGGCTCGCAAACTGCACTCCGCGCAATATGCGCAGAGAATCTTCCGCAAACGCGGGGCCCACATGCCGGAGCGTATGCGTTTTGAGGTCGTCAATGCCGCCATACGGGTCGCACAACGTGAGTTCGGGCAGTTCCATGCCCATCGCGTTGATGGTAAAGTCGCGCCGGAGCGCCGCTTCCTTGAAGCTGAGCTTTTCGTCGGTATGCACTACGAAACCACGGTGGCCGTAGCCCACCTTGCTTTCGGTCCGCGGGAACGAGAAGTCGAGCGAAAGCCCCTTCATGGCGAGGTGGATCACGCCGAAAGCCTTACCGACCAGATTCGTGCGGCCATATTTCGAAAGTATCGGCACGAGGGCATCCTGTGCCATATCGTAGACTTCGATATCGTAGTCCCTGCAGCTCTTACCCAGAAGCGCATCGCGGACCCAGCCGCCTACCAAAAAAGCGCGGCCACCCGCATCGCGGATATCGCCCGCGATTTTCAACAAACGGCTCGGCAGTTCCGGCTCGAACCATTCACCTGCAAGAGTCTGGATTTTCGCCATAAAGAAGGGACCGCCTACTGGAATGCGCCCGCATCAACGGAAGCCGTATCGTTCTCGCCTGCAGCTGGCGCGACGGCACCTGCGGCAGAATCGGCGGAGGAATCGGCCATCTTGTAGCGGTCATAAATGCTTATCGTCGCCTCGCCCGAGGAATCCCCGATTGCTTCGGAAACCGACTTCGTAGAATCTACGCCGGCCGAATCCTGAGTCGCCGCGTAACGTTCGTATATACCCTGCCTCGCAGCGGCATCTTCACCGCGCTTCTTAGCTTCTTCTTCGCGGCAGACACGTAATTCCTCTTCGATATAGGCGCGCTGGTCGGGCGAATAGGTCTGCGTGTCGAGCCTGTACTGGATCTCGGAACACACGAGCCCCTGGCGTTCGCCTGCACACGCCTCGAGCGAGAGCGATGCCGCAATGGCAGCCAGTAGAGCAACCAGGTAAACAAGGACTTTCTTCTCGAACATACTCACCCCAATCAGTGGATAACGATAAACTTGCCTTTCTTTATCTTGGACGGCGTGCGCACCACATAGTAGTACACGCCAGGAGCCACAAGGCGGCCTTCCTTGGTAAGGGCATCCCATTCCACCCTACCGCCGGCAACATCGCTGCCCGAAAAAGAACGCATCAAGGCGCCACCCCGGTTGTATATGTCGACCCTGGAGGCGCTAGAAATGTTATCGATGACCAAACGCGGAAATTCATGCGGCCTAAACGGAACCGGATACACCTGGACTTCGGTATCGGCGGAATCGGTCATGAAGGTTCTCGTTTCGCGCAGGTCGTTACGGCCTAGACTCGAGACCCCGTTTTCGTGTGCCATCCAGATTACACCATACTTCTTGTCTATAGACAGGTCGAGGACCGCATTGTTCAGTAGTCCGTCCATCATCGTATAGTGCGTCGCCGTCAAGGTATCGAGCGAGCCTTTACGCCTATCTAGGCGGTATACGCCCTGAGTAGTCGTTCCTACCCATATGTTCCCTAGCGGATCCACGTCGATCGATGTATATTCCGCACCAAGCAATCCGTTCATCGAGACAGGCTTCCGGATAGAGTCCCTGTCGAATTCCATGTACCCGATATCCGTAGACGAAATAACCCACATGACCTCGTTCTTCTCGTCTATCGCCATGTCGATAAGCGTACTGCCATCAAGGCCGTCAATGGACTTGAGTTCAGGATTCATCAGTCGCCCACCATTCCTTGATGGCGGAGGGAAACGCAATATGTCCAGACCGCCTTCGGCAAAAGCGCCAAGGCTATTGCGGTTCGAGACATAGACTATCCAGTCCGAATTACTGGGATCGACACGGGCAGCCAGGGGGCCCGCAAACGAAGAGCTGCCCACGCCAGTCGCACAGCTAAGTTCTCCATCGGGCGTGATGAAGTCCACGCTATACTTCCCGTTGGCAGATGTCGCCGCCAGGAATCCGCTTCCGTCGGGAGCGACCGTCGTCCCGACAGCCACCGTAAACGATTCCACAAGTTCATCCAGGCAGTTGTCGTTAAAGGGAGAAATGTTATACAGGTGTTCCATTGACCAGTAAAGCTGGAACCCCATTCCCCAGACATGGTAAATCATTTTGCCTTCCGGCAATATGGACATCGTCTTCATTCGGTAGGCATAGGCTTCGTTGTGGTTACCGAACCCGAGGAACGCGACCATCGGCTCATGCCAGAATCCACCCATGTTCGTCGCGAGGAATCCATCTTCCGACGCAACAATCACGCCGCCCTCGGGAATTGCCTGCAGTTCATACAGGCCACTGAGCTGGAACAGTTTATACTTGGTCAAGTCTTCCAGCTTGCCGTTCCCGTAACGGGCAATCAGTTCGTGCCCAATCAGGTAAGTTTGGTCCTTCACGTCGAACTGCCAAAGGACCTTGCTCTTTCCATCGCTATAAAGGACAGAATCCTTGAGAGTCTTGCCATGGACAACCACATGCAGCGAATCCCGGCTCTCAAGCTCACTCGGATTCACTCGAGTCCACGTTTCCGGATCCACGAGGTGCATGTCGTCCTTAAGATGGTCCCAGTCCATGCGGCGGACAAATGACCCGCGCGAAGTGGACACGAACAGCGAATCGCCGCGAATCTCCATCTTTTCGGGGCCGTACACGCCAAGGGCAATATCGCCGACGCGCTCAATAGAGAGGATTGACGTGACCGTCTTCAGGTCGACAAAGGCAATCTTGCTTTCGAAGGCGATTACCAAGTTATCGCCCGAAAATTCAACCAGACCGGGAACGACACGGACGTTGCCCGCGGGGAAAGACCTGTTCAGCACAGTCCATCTCGTAAAGTCATCACTCATTCGGGCAATAAGGCCATATTCAGAAACAGCAAACACACCGCGCGCGGTATTCACTATGCCATAGAATGCCGAAGCCTCCAGACCGTTCGCCGGCGTATAGACGACATCGTCGGTACTGCTCTTGTACCTTACGCCGCCATCGGTCGCAAGCCAGACGCCGTCTTCAGTCGCAGCAACATCCCTTATGGAGAAGGGTACAGAAAAGTTCTGCCATTTTTCAGCGGCAATGGCAGACTGCAGGCACACGAAAAGCACCAAGATATTCAGCAATAATTTCACAATGTAAAATTACGAATTTATCGTGCCGGAGAAAAGCGATTCTAGAATTTTATTGTGCCATTTTCGGCATGGACAACCATTCACCCATCATGTCATGCATTTTGCGAAGCGCCATGTAGCGCCGCTTGCGTATCGCATTTTCGGAGAGGCCAAAGATATTGCTCAGTTCCCGGACCGAGAACCCTCCGTAGAACTTCATTTCGACAAGCATCCGCTCGAGGGGCGTCACCTGCTCAAGGGACCTCTCGAGGGCATACCGCATCTCGGCAACCGGCCTGTATTCATGGTACAACGCCTGGTCTTCGCAAAACGAGGCATATTCCGAACAACGGTCAGGAACTCCGGACATGCACAGCGTGCGCTTCTTTTCGAGAACTGAATCCATATAGGTATGACGCATGACAGAAATCAACCACGGCAGCACGTCTTCCCTTTCCAGGATACGGTCGGCATTTTCGCAAAATTTCAGGGCAATAGTCTGGAATAAATCGCGAGCCTCTTCCGTGGAATTGCACCGCATGGCGCATAATTTGTAGATTATTTCCGAATAACGCAGCCACGTTTCCTCGATAGTCCTGCGATATTCTATTTTTTCTTCCGATTGATTAACCATTGTCCAAACCAGGTTTTAAGCGCAAATTTATGAATCTCAGTGCATTTTTCAAGACACAAAAAAATTTTGCAACTGCAAGTTGCTTTTTCGCAATTTTTCTTTGCATTTTGTCAACAGGTGTTACCAGAGTACAGGCGCAAGAATTCAACATGAACGCCATGGAGCCTCCGGAAGCATCGATGCACTACTCCGCCGGAGCGCTTTCCGAAAAGTCCAACGTCATTATCGACATCGTCATTCCCGACAACTGGCACGTGAACGCGAACGTCGCCGCCGACGAATTCCTGAAACCATCCTCCGTGGAGATTGCCGCACGCGGAATCGAGTTCGGCGAGCCCCAGTGGCCCGAACCCATCAAGGAATACAACGAGGTTCTTGAATTCGAGAATCTCGTGTTCAAGGGACACTTCCAGATAAAGATTCCCGTGAAGGCCGTAGCGGACGGCTACGACAGCCTTACTACGAACGCCACATTCCACTACCAGGCATGCGACAATTCCATCTGCCTCGCGCCCGCGAGCGTGAATATCCGTATCGGCAACAAGGCCGGCATCGGAAATCCCTTAAAAAAAAACGATGAAGGAAACGGACCGCAAGAATTAAACGGCGCTGCAGGCAATGACGGCCTTGCGGGCAAGGAAGGTGCCGCCGCCGTAGCACTCCTGCTGTTCTTCGCGTTCCTCGGCGGAATCATCCTGAACCTCATGCCGTGCGTGCTGCCGGTGCTCTCGCTCAAGCTGTTCAGCCTCATCAAGCAGGCAGGCGAGTCCCGAAGCAAGCTCGTCTCCCTCGGTCTTTCGACGACCGCAGGCATCCTCGTCAGTTTCTGGGTGCTCGCCGGAATCGTAGCCGCCATCAAGGCCGGCGGCGGCGCAGCAGGCTGGGGAATGCAGTTCCAGAGCGCAGGGTTTATCGCCTTCATGATTGTCATCCTCACCGCATTCGCGATGAGCTTCTTTGGCGTGTTCGAAATCTGGCTCCCGGGATCGGCCACAACGCGCATGGATGCCGCGGGCCACAAGGCGGGTATTGCCGGAGCGTTCTTCACCGGAGCGCTTCTCGTGCTCCTGAGCACTCCCTGCTCCGCGCCCTTCCTCGGGACGGCGATGGGGTTCGCCTTTACCGCATCGACACCCGTACTCTTCCTGTTCTTTACTGCCGCAGGGCTCGGGCTTGCGCTCCCCTACCTGCTGGTGAGCGCCTTCCCCGGCGCGCTGAAGGTATTCCCGAAACCGGGCAAATGGATGGTTATACTCCAGAAGGTGATGGGCGTGCTGCTGCTCGCCACCGTCGCTTGGCTCCTGTGGATAGTAAACGAGCAGGCCGGCGAAATGGGTGTCGCGCTCTTTGCGGGCTTCCTCCTCGCTACCGCTTTCTACAGTTTTTGCATTGGCAAGTTTGCACCTCCGGGATCTTCGTTCGCCTACGAAGTGCGATTACTCGTCATAGGAGCCATCGCGCTTGCCTTCGCCTGGTTCACCTGGTCCGCGCCGCAATACGAAAAGATTCTGGACGAGCGTTTCAACGCCCGCATGGCCCAGCAGGTGCTCGAAGGCGGGTGGTACCGCTACTCTCCAGAACTCGTCGCCGAATTTGCGAAGGCCGGCAAGACCATCTTCATCGACGCGACCGCCGACTGGTGCCTTACCTGCAAGGCGAACGAAGCCGCCGTCCTTAGCGACCCAGCGCTGTTGCAGAAGCTGGACAGCGCGGGAGTCGTGCGCATGAAGGCCGACTGGACCCGCGAAACGCCCGAAGTGAACGAACTGCTCTACAGCATGGGAAAATCCGGCGTGCCCGCCTACGCGATTTACCCGAAGGGCGACAAGGCCCAGCAAGTCGTACTGCCGGAACTCTTGACAAGCAACCTGATTCTCGAAGCGATTCCGTAGCGGCTACTTCATTTCCGCACCGTTCAAGCGGTACGACTTTTCGCCATCACGGATAATTACACTGTTGCGCTCCCTCTGAACGAAGGGGGCGTTTTGCTTTTGGGCTGCACTCGGGAGTACGCGCGGGATAGCAGACGACTTGACGTGGCTATCCAAGACAAACCTTCCGATGTAAACATTTTCAACTCCACCCGGGGAATCTATTAGCGAATAATTATTCGCAAAACGGATGCAGTCATCCGGTTTCTTCTCGCTACAAACCTTCAAGTAAGCTTCCAGGAGTTTTCCATCCCAATCCTTATGCGTCCCTAGATTAACTTCGAACGCCATTTCATTGTTGCCGTCAAAGGTCATCACCGTATCGGCGCCCTTGATTTCAATTTTACGGCTATACACCTTCATGAAATCGACGGAATCTAGCGATTTATTGATATTGAACGCCGCGATTGTATCTAGCGGGCCGAAATTAGCCATTCCATGAATGTAAACTGAAGCCATCACCTCTCGGGTCAGGTTTCCAAAGCCCACGTTCTGGATGCGCAGTTTTGCACGTAAAATTCCGTCGCTCCCCACCGTATCGCTCAGCCACGATTCACGCAGTACAAAGCGATAGCCCAGGTGGTCATTGATGTACTTGAAGCCCGAAAGCGAGTCGACACGCGCCGGGTCGTAATCGAAATCCTTCTGTGTGAAGGGAGTCTTTTTCCAACTGTCGATCAGCTTATTGTTCCACTGGATGTTCAGGTAGCTCGTATGCGTGCGGAAACCCTCGTACGCCAGGAACTCCGGCGTATTGATGACCTGATAATTTTCCGCCGTCGTGAGCGCCTCGCCACCGTAAGGCGTGTTGATGCCGTACTTTTCGAGCCAGGCGACACCTTCTTCGCGGCAGATGGATGTCGCACAGTCAGCACCCCAGGTACCGTAATCGTACTGCGTTCCCAGATAGCCGTCGTTGAACATTCCCACGCGGTACATGGTGTCGCCCTTCGCCTTTGCGATTTCGGCAAACTTTTCTCCATCGATATGGAAATCTACGCCCCAATTGTCAAAGCCCAAGACCTTCGCCGAATAGTTACCCGTGCGCGTAAGAATCTTGAGTTCAGGCGGAGTGTTACGGAGCATCAAGTTCACCGCTTCGGCCACACGGTCGTAAGTGATATTCGTATCGGAATGCATCTCGCCATAGGCGCCGTGCATACCCATTTCGAGAGCCACAATCACGTCGGTATTTTTCGAGAGCACCGGCGCCAACTGCTTCACATGCTTCAGCACCCATTCGTGATCCGGCGTCACGTTGCTGCGGCCGTTGTACCACGGATCATAACAAATGCGCACAATCACGTGCCCGCCAAAACTGCGGATGCTATCAAGCGATTCCTGCAACACGTTCAGGGCATCTTCGGTCAGGTCCTGGTCCTTGCCACGAATCGTATCTCCGCTCGCCGAATCGATGCCCAGCCAGGCATGGCTACTGAATTCCGAAATCTCGGCACGCAGGTGAAGAAGTTTCGCCCATGGTTTCCCGATCGGCTTGCCGCCCGAAGGTTTCAAATGCAGCACCTGCGGCGTATAGAACCCGCGGTCGAAATTGTCAAGCGTCGCCATCGCATCGGTCGTGTCAATATCCTGTTTCACGAGACCAGCCGCAAAAAGCGGGGTCTGCAGGAACGCCGCAGCAAAAGCAATCAGCACAAGCCTTTTCATAGGATCCTCCTTCCAGCAAAAACGGATATGGATTCTACCCATATCCGTAATATACACTCATATCGCGAACATGGCGATATTTTTTTCTCCTATCACGTTACATTGTCGGAGGGGGCACAAATTCGTACTTGCCATCTCGACATTGAAAGTCACAACCGTCCTTGCTGATCCATGAAGATTCGGGATCTCTTTCGTTGCAGGTCGTGCCGATGATATCGCTCTGCCAGCAATCCTGGAAACCGCCCGAACCGCAGCCCTTGCCTCCGGAACAGTAGAGGCTCATGCGGTCCACCCACTTACCGTCTACACACACGTAGTCGATGGAGCTATAGCTCGTAGAATCTGTACTATCGTATTTCCTATAACTGCGGGAGTCTCCGTCTTCGCACGGTTCATTCAGCCAGTCATCGCTGCAGTAGTCCCTGAGGTGGTAATCCATGCAGAGCTTGTAATCGTCGAAACCGCACTTTTCCTGGGTGGTGTCGCAGCCTGTCGCGTTGAGCCAGATTCCGCCCGCGCACATCAGGTAGTAGTTCTTGGCGCAGTCCATGGCAACTTCGAACTCGGTGTCACAGGGGTGCGGCTTCATCGGGTCTCCGACATCGGTGATATGGCGGCAACTCTCGGTAACATTCGACGAACTCGAAACCTCTGTCGACGAAGACTCCGGATTCACCGTCGACGAAGAACTCGCGACAATATCGCTGCTCGATACTGGGTTACTATCGCTCGATGTCGGCTGCTCATTCCCGGACGATGTCGGTTGCGAATTTTCAGAACTCGTTACTTGCGAATCGGAAGAGGGAACCGTCTCCGACGAGGTAAGCGTAGCCTCCGAACTCGCGATTCCATCGGGAACAACGGGGCTGCTGGAACTGTCGTCACCGCAAGCAGCAAGCCCGAACGCAGCAAGTACTGCCGCAGCACTGAGCACCTTGATAAATTTTTTCTGGTTCATTGCATTTCTCCTTTTCTAAAATTATTCGTCCTTCAGCCATTCGGCAGCGGTTCTCTGGACCGGGCACTTGTCTGCGGGAATGTTGGCAGCAACCGTCGTGTGTACGATTTCTGGACGCGAGTCTATTTCTCCGCAGTAGCGGAACAGGAACCGGTACACTTTGTTTTCGGTCGTTTCCTTGCAGTTGCTGTTGGCGATGTCGATGATGGAAACGGTATCCCTCGAGACATTGGCGAGAACAAAGCCGATGGTCTTGGAATCACCCCAGACGCTCTGCACATAGAGCTTGCAACTGTCGCTCGCAATGCCTTCCCTGATGGAATCGGCCAAGTCCGCAAATTGCTCGTTCGCCTTGGGGAACAGGTCATTCAAGGCTTCGACGTTCTGCTTGACGATTGCGTGTGGCCACGGGGTGTCGAATTCCGTCGCCATGGCGGGCTGATTGCCGGGATCCACCGAGCTCTGGGGAGGCGGTTTCATGTCGTAATCCGCCATGGCAGCAAGGACTCCGCCGTTGAACTGGAGACTGTCTATCCCAAACTGCTCAATGTAGAATTCCAGCGACGCCGAGTCTCTCTGCACGATTCCGGGGCCAATGTCCGAAGAGGAGCTTTGTTGCGGCTCGGAACTGCTCGAGGATTCGTTCTGGGCCAGTTCATTTGGCTCTTCGGCCGTACCCGCGACACTCGGGTTGTCGGAACAGCCTGCGCAAAGGAGTGCGAAAAGCAAAATTCCACACGCGAGCAGTACGTATAAACTAGACTTCTTCATTCTTGCGCTCCTTCACTTTCTTGCTCAGCGGGAAAAGTTGCAGGTTCAGTCGGTAAACCTGGTCGACATCCTTGTCTTCGGCGGCAATGGCGATAATCTTGCGGCGGCATTCGTCGAGTACGTTCTCTATCTTGCGGTAGCTTTCGTTCGAGAGGCCCATGGTGACACCGCTAAAATGGCGTTCGTCCACAGGGAGGTCTACCGCAGGGGTAGCGAGTTCAGACATCTGGCGGTGCATTCCGCGGAGCGCAAGGCGTGTAGCGTCCGGCGTACCCCTGATCGACGTCTCCGCAAGTACAAAGGCATCCTGGCCGGCCTTTTTCAAGAGGCCCGCCCTAGTAAGAAAGTTGAGGCTTTTCTGAACATCGGCCGCGGAAACTTCGGAGCAGCACATCTTCGCGATATCGCCTGGAGTAGCACCCGGCATCAGCGGGGCGAGTTCGCGCACCACGGGGTTGTGCCATGAATCGTAGAACTCGAACAGTTCGCCTTCCATCACTCGGACCTTGTGCGTCCTGGCAACGGAGAGCATTTTCTCGTAGGCAGCCTTCTTCTTCGCCTCCGCCTCGGCCTGGCCGTACTCGACCATGGCACGGAAATATTCCATCTCGAATCCGACAAGGCCCATCGCGGCCCCCGTACGCTCGACCCCGACACGGGAGAGCTTACTCTTGCCATCACAGACAACCTTCATGTACGACGACGAGGTAAATCCCGCTACCTTCGAGAACTCACGCCACGAGAACACCGAGCAGCGCTTGCGCTCCTCATAGTAGTCCCGCATGTACTGGCGGAAATCGGAATATTCGACAATCGGTTTCATCACTCCTAATTATACCTCTTTTTTCACAAAAGTCAATAGTTTTATGCAACAAAACTGCTTATTTTTAATTAAAATCACAATTTTTAACACTTTTTCTAATTTTAAAATTCTTTATGCAACACACCGTTGCATAAAGGAAAGGCCCTGTTGCATGAACAACAGGGCGTAAAGAGTCGAGAAGGTCGCTCAGCAACCGTCTATTTCGAGTAGATTGCCTCGAGGGCGGCAGCTAGGTACGCAAGCGGGGCGTTCCAGTTGATGGCCACCTCGTTGGTCGCGTAACTGCAGCGGTTGTCGATGTAGGCGAGCGCCGGCTTGTCGGCAGCGGCATAGTTCGGGCACTTCCAGTGTTCCTTGCCGTCCAGGTTGATGTCCTGCTTGCCCAAATGCGGGCCACCCACGAGCATGCCCGGCACCGGATCGTCCACCAGGTCAGATTCGCTAGGGCGGTGGTGCGGGTTGCGCGGGCTCCTGTACCCGAATCCCGTCACGTAGGTAATGTCCATCG
>Ga0247611_10002993_pt1 | contig 25949 bp, 26 predicted proteins | sample 177DNAGHGhighgp2_FD_192422 | JGI IMG/M metagenome (GOLD analysis project Ga0247611, IMG submission 192422) | Sheep rumen microbial communities from Palmerston North, Manawatu-Wanganui, New Zealand - 1770 DNA GHGhigh gp2 | ecosystem: Host-associated > Mammals > Digestive system > Stomach > Rumen... | reverse complement strand
GGTCTATAATTTTGCTAAGCTCCCTTTTAAATTCTTCATCAACTTTTTGCATTCTATTAGTTGCTTTTTTTTGCATATTTCCTCCCTATTTTACATACCGCCATCTCTGTCAAATTCGCAAGAACCACTTTCTTTTTTGTCTAGAGTTGGTGTTTTAATATTAAAAATTCTTTCAGCCCATTTTCTTATATTTTCAGTCTGACCTCTATAAAGTATTCTATCATCTGGTAATGAATTTGGATAATATTCTTCCAACCCATCTTGCGTTGCTTTTTCATATTCTTCATTATTAGGTGATGGTATTTTCTTTGCTCGTTCTTGTACTTTTTTTCTAAACTCAGCTGTACTACTAAGTATTTCTACAATATCCTTTTCATTATTTTCCATTACACATCATTCTCCTACCTCTTAATCTCCTTCATAACAAATGCCTCTATTATGTCATTTTCCTTCAAATCATTATATTTTTCAATTTGGATACCACACTCATAATCTTTTGCAACTTCTTTAACATCATCTTTGAATCGTTTTAAAGAAACAAGTTTACCTTCATGAATAACCACATCATCACGAATAACTCTAACTCCAGCATTTCTTTCGATTTTTCCTGTAAGAACCATACAACCTGCAATTGTACCAACATTTGAAATTTTGAATACTTGACGAACTTCTGCAGTACCAATAAGTTCTTCTTCATATTTAGGGTCAAGCATTCCTTTCATTGCTGATTCTACATCTTCAATTGCATGGTAGATTACTGAATACTGTTTAATTTCTACTTCATCTTTTTCCGCTTCTTGTTTTGCAGTTGCAACTGGTCTTACATTAAATGCAATTATAATTGCATTTGAAACTTTTGCAAGTGTAACATCAGATTCTGTAACTGCACCTGCACCTGCATGAATAACCTTTACTCTAACTTCTTCATTGCTTAATTTTTCTAAAGATTGACGAAGTGCTTCAACAGAACCTTGAACATCAGCTTTTACTATTAAGTTAAGTTGTTTTAGACTTCCTTTTTCCATTTGGCTAAATAAATTATCTAAAGTAACAGCTTGCATTGCATTTATAGATTTTTCTCTTTCTTGACGTTTTCTTCTTTCTATTAAATGTTTTGCCATTTTTTCATCTTTTACTTCGTAGAAAGTATCTCCTGCTTGTGGAACTTCTGTTAATCCCATAATTTCAACAGGTGTAGATGGTCCGGCAGATTTAACTTTTTTACCTTTGTCGTTTGTCATTGAACGAATTCTACCTATTGTAGAACCTACAACTATTGTATCTCCGCTATCAAGTTTTCCTCTTTGAACAAGTAATGAAGCGATTGCACCTTTAGCTTTATCAAGTCTTGCTTCTATTACGACACCTTTTGCTTGTTTATTAGGATTTGCTTTAAGCTCCATTACATCTGCTTGTAATAATACCATTTCTAATAATTGATCTATATTTATATTTTTCTTTGCAGATATTTCTACAAATATTGTGTCTCCTCCCCATTCTTCTGGAACTAACTCATATTGCATTAATTCTTCTTTAACCTTTTGAGGGTTTGCATCTGGTAAATCTATTTTATTTACTGCTACAATTATTGGAATATTTGCAGATTTAGCATGATTTATAGCTTCAACAGTTTGAGGCATAACTCCATCATTTGCTGCAACTATTAAGATAGCAATATCTGTTATTTGTGCTCCTCTTGCTCTCATTGCAGTAAATGCTTCATGTCCAGGTGTATCTAAGAAGGTAATTTCTCTTTCATTAATTTTAACTTTATATGCACCAATTGCCTGTGTAATTCCTCCTGCTTCACCTTCTATTACATTTGTTTTTCTAATAGCATCTAAAAGTGATGTTTTACCATGGTCAACGTGTCCCATAACAACTACTACTGGTGGTCTTTCTACAAGTTCGTTTTCATTGTCTTCAGAATCGTCAAATAGTATATCTTCCTCTTTAACTTCTTCCTTCTTGATTGCAGTTACACCAAATTCTTCTGCTACTAAAAACGCTGTATCAAAATCTACTTCATTATTTAATGTTGCCATTATTCCTAAGCCCATAAGCTTCATTATAACTTCACCTGAAGTCTTTTTAAGCTCTTGAGCTAAATCTTTAACACTTATAGATTCTGGAATTGTTATTTCTTCTAATTTGAATATTTTTTGTTTGTTTCTGTTTTCATCTTTAACATTTTTCTTTTTACCTTTTCTACCTCTTTGAGTAGTTAAATCATAATATTCAAACATTCCGTTTTCAGATGTATCTTCAAACATATTTGAAAGTCTATCATGTTGTTTAAGATTTTTTAGTTTACCTTGATTTATGTCTTCATTTTGTCCTCTTCTAGACTTTTTCTTATTATTTCTATTTTCATCAAATTTATTATTATTTTTTTGTTTATCTATAGACTTGTTATATTCTCTGCTTTCTTTTTCAACTACATCTGCACCCATTATATCTTTTATATTTTTTTCAATTCCTCTTTCATCTAAAGGTCTTTTTGAGCCAAATCTGTTATTTTTGTTAAATCCTGAGTTATTTCTTTCTCCATTATTTCTAAATCCACTGTTTCTTCCATCTCTGTCTCTAAAATTGTTGTTTCTTTCTCCATTTCTGTCTCTGAAATTGCTATTTCTATCTCCATTTCTGTCTCTATAGTTATTGTTTCTATCTCCATTTCTGTCTCTATAGTTATTACCTTTTTCAGCATCTCTATTTCTGAAATTATTATTTCTATTGTCTCTGTCTTCTCTATTTCTGTTATCCCTATTAGCAACGATTTGCTCTCTTTGAATAGTTGACTCTTTTTCTGGAGCTAGATTTTCTTTAACATTTTCACTTTCTTTAGAAAAATCTTTTTCAGGTTGAACTGAAGCCTCTCTTTTTGCTTCTTGTTCTTTTACTAATTCAGGTTCTTTCTTAGGCTCTTCTTTCTTTTTATTTAATCCAAAAAGTTCACTAACAGTTAATGGCTTTTCTGGTCTATTTCTATATACTATATTAAACTCTTTTTTATCATTTCTTTGGACAAATGGATTTTTGTTTGGCTTTCTATCTTCTTTTTTTACTACTTCTTTTTTATCATTTTCTTCTATTATAACTTCTCTTCTTATTATAACTGGAGAGTCTTTTGGAGTTTTATTGGATTTTGGTTCTTTTGACTCCATTTTTTTATTAATCTCCTTAGAAGCATTATTTTCTTCTTTATCTTTAGAAACACTATTTTTAAGTAGTTCAATTTGGTCATCTTCTAGACTACTTAAATGGCTTTTTACTTTTATTCCTTTTTTCACTGCTATATTTAGTAATTCTTTACTGGTTAAATTCAATTCCTTTGCTAAATCATATAATTTCATTTTACCCAATAAATTCACCCCCATCAATTATTTTTTTTAAATCTGCAAAAATTCCTTCTGAAATTCTTGTATTTAATACTCTCTCTAATTTTTTTGACTTTATTGCTCTTTCTAGACATTGCACATTATTACATATATATGCGCCTCTACCTTCTAGCTTTCCTGTTTTATCAATTGTTATCTCATATTTGTTGTTTGTTTCATTATCTTTCTCTTTTTCATGAGAAGGATTTGTTCTAACAATTCTAATTAAATCTGTTTTGTTTTTCTTTGTATTACACCCCATACATGTTCTTTGTGGAATATTTTTCACTTATTCTTCTCCTTCTTCCATAGCCTCGTCATTCTCTTCTATCTGACTACTTGCTAAAAATTCTCTAAATTGAGTCTCAGATTTTATATCTATTTTCCAGTTTGTAAGCTTTGCTGCTAAACGTGCATTTTGTCCAGCTTTACCTATAGCTAATGAAAGTTGATCGTCTGCTACAATTACTTGTGCAAATTTTTCTTCATCTTTAACATCAACTGCCATGATTTTTGCAGGAAGTAATGCTGAAGCTATAAATGTAGCTACATCCGGGCTCCATTCTATAACATCTATTTTCTCTCCATGTAGTTCATTTATTATATTTTGAATTCTAATTCCCTTTTGGCCAACACATGAACCTACTGGATCAATATTTTCATCTTGCGAATATACTGCAACTTTACATCTTTTTCCAGGGTCTCTAGAAACACTTTTTACTTCTATTATACCTTCGTATATTTCTGGAATTTCTATTTCAAGCATTTTTCTAACAAAATCCGGATGGCTTCTTGATATTATTACTTGTGGTGCACCTTTTTCTCCTCTATCTACATCAACTACATAAGCTTTAATTTTATCATTAACTCTATATTTCTCTGTTGGAATTTGTTCTTTAGCAGGCATAACACCTTCGAGCTTACCTAAATCCATAATAACAATTCCTCTATCTGCCTTTTGGATAATACCAGAAACTATTTCTCCCTTTCTGTCACTATATTCAGTATATAGAACCTCTCTTTCTGCTTCCCTAATTTTTTGTACTATAACTTGCTTAGCAGTTTGCGCTGCTATTCTTCCAAAGTTCTTTGGTACAATTTCTATGTCTGCTTGATCTCCAACTTTTAATGTTTTATTAATCTTTTTTGCTGACTTTAAATCAATTTGTGTTACAGAATCTTCAACTACCTCTACAACCTCTTTAACAGAATATACATATGTTGCTCCTGTGTCTTTATCCATAACTACTTTCACATTTTCTGATGAGTCAAAGTTTCTTTTATAGGCTGTAACTAATGCAGTTTCTATTGATTCTAATAAATATTCTTTTTTTATTCCTTTTTCTTTTTCTAAATCTTCTAAAGCTTTTATTAATTCTTTGTTGTCTATAGCTTTCATTTTTTTCATCTCTCCTTTAAATTACATTTATTCTTCATATATTGTTTTAACTTGCGAAATGTCTTTCCTTTGCACTTCATATTTGGTATTATCTTGTTCTACTGTTAAAAACTTCTCGCTAACCTGCTGTAAAATTCCATTATATTCTTTAAAACCATTTTCATCCTTTTTAAAAAGATTAATCTGTACTTTATATCCTAAATATTTTTTAAATTGCCAATCTTTTCTCAAAACCCTTTCGATTCCTGGTGATGAAACCTCTAAAAAATACTGTTCTTTTATGTAATCAGCTTCATCTAATAAATCTGTAATTTCATTATTAACTTTTTCACAATCTTCTAAGCTAATTCCTTTTTCACAGTCTATTACAATTCTTAAAATAAAGTTTTTTCCTTCTTTAAGATATAGCACATCATACAACTCGTATCCTATATTTTCAATCTTATCTTTAATTAAGCTTTCAACTTTTTCTTCAATATTTGCCATATTACCTCCAATCCAAAACATAAGAGCGGGATTTTTGTTCCCGCCCTTTCTATATTTATGCTTTTATAATTATACCTCTTTTTTCCATAAAATGCAAGTGTTTTTTGTAAATTAATTAAATTCTTTATTAATTATATACTAAAATCCACCTTGCATAAATGGTGCTAAATATTGATAAATTTTCATTTTAGAAAGATTTCCAAGTAATTTCATTTGATCTGCTTGTGTCATAGTGTTAACATCAACGCTATCTGCAGTATTAACATCTTCTATTGCTGTATTTGCTTCTTCCTTTACCTCAACATTAAGGTTAACTTTTCCAAAATCTGGTACATCAGCATAAACTTCATATTTATTTTCTTCTGTCTCGGTTATAGTCATACTTAAAGTATTTGATTCTGGAAGTTCTACTCTAGCAGTTATTTTTTCTACATCAAATTTTGGACCCTTTGTATAAATTGAAATTTCTATATTATTGTTATCGTTAGTGGTTTTAAGTTCATCTATTTCTGATAAAGCATCCTCAAGTTCCTGTTTAATTTCATCTTGATTTTCAAAACAAGCTAAAAATTCTTGATTTTCTTTTAATTCAGTAAAAATATTTTTTACTACTGCTTTTAATTCACCAACTGTTAATTTCATTGTATTTTTTGTTAATCCTTCAACTGTTTCTTTTGTAAAATATTCATCTTTTAAGTTCTTTTTAAGAGTTTCTTTTATTATCTCTGCAACTTTTTTAGTGTCAACTTTTCCATTTGCTGTAGTCATTTCTCCGTTAAATATACTATCTATTGAAGATAATCCTTCTTCACTTCCTGTTGCTTCATTTACATTAATTTTAAAGTATTTATCATACAAATCTTGAACATATACATATATATTATCGTCTCCACTTGCATAATATACTTTTCCGTTAATTAAATTTTCATTTTGATAATCTACTCCTAAATTAACTAATAGTTTTTTAGCTTCTGTATCTATTTGTACATTGTATGTTATTTTTCCTTGGTTAATATATTGTGCTATTTTACTTATTTCTTCATTACTTGATTCAATGTTTCCACTTAAAGAAACAGTTGCATTAATTTTCTTCACGTCTTCCCCTAGTTTTTTTGTACTACTTTCAAATACTGATTCTATTCCTTGTACAAATACATCTTTTGGAGTCGCTGTTGGTCTTAAAAAATAATAAGCTACTCCTGCTAAAATTGCTATAATTATTATAGCTACAATGGCTTTTACTCCACCATTACCTTTTTTGTTTTCTTCCATTTAAATTCCCCCTTTTTAAAAATTATATATTTTTATTAATTATTTGTCAATACAAATACATAAAAAATATGCTAATCTTCACAAAAAAAATTATAAGGCATAATATAGTGTATATCTTTATGAATTTAGTAGATAATAATTGTAATTAAGAGAGGAGATTTTTTGATGAAATCAGTTTGCATTAAGCTAGTTAATCAAAATACAGCAAAATATCTACTAGAAAAACTATATGACTTTAAATTAGATAATACTTATTTTTCATATAAAAAATTTAAAATATATTATAATGTGATTATTCATTACAAAGGAAAAAATATAGATTTTTTCATAAAAGAACTTGCAGAAACACTTACATTTATTATTATAGATTTATATGAAGAAAATATTATAAAAAATTTAATAAAATCTGAATATTTTTATTTTGAACCTTTAGAAAGACAAAAAATTGCTAATATAACCTGTGAGAACTTATATGAAGCAGAAGAAGCAATATACAAATCTGAAGCAAGGTTTAATATGATCTTCACAAATATTTATAATTATTTAAAAGCTAATCATTCAATTGTCTTCAAAGGGTTTATTTCTTTTAGACTTAAAGACTATTTTGATGCTTTATTGGAGCAGATTGATAAATCTGTGACTAAATATATAGTAGAAAAAGAATATGCTGAATTTGTCTCACTGCTAAAAACATATGTAAATTCAGAAAAATCATTATGTACTGAAGTTCATTTAATATATCATAATCATATACCAATTTTATTAGATAAAAGCAAAAAAATTATACAGCTTGAAGACAATCTATTAAATAGTAAATACCTATCTGATATAACTTTTTCATCAAAAGATTATGCTTTAAATACATTGTTAAATTTAATACCAGAAAAAATTTACCTTCATCTTGCCAATGAAAATAGTGACGAATTCATTAATACTATAAAACTTGTATTTGAAAATAGAATTGCATTTTGTAATGATTGTGAAATTTGCAAAGTATATAAAAATGCAAATTCATCAATCGCACAAATAAAAGGAACTTAAAACTTTAAGCTCCTTTATTTATACTCTTTCTCTAATTTTTCATTTAAATACACTTTGCTAATTAATTTAAGCTCTTTTAAACTATCGTTTTTAAGTTCAAATGAAAATAGTTTTTTAGCTGGAGCAAGTACTATATATTTTAGAGCTGTTACCGTACTTTTGTTTATATGTATTGCACCTTTATCTGCTCCATGACATTCTTCACATTTTATACCATTGTCTTTGATACTAAAATAGCATAATTTTTCTTTAGAGCCACAAAAAGAACATTTCTCTATTTTGGGTGTAAAACCTGAAAAACACAATAGTTTTAATTTGAATACACTTATTATAAAATCCGGATCCTTATCTGTTTCTGATAGCATATATAAAGTATTTAAATAAAGTTGTAAAATTTTATAACTATTTTCATTTTCATTAGTAATATCTTGTATAATTTTTGTAATATTTACTGCATATTCTAATTTATCTAAATCAGTTCTTAGGTTATAAAATACTTCTATTGTATCACATGAATTAATAGTGTAGTGTTCTTGACCTTTAAACATAACATATTCTCCAAAGCATAAAAATTGTGTGCCTGCAAGAAGCGAGCTCTTAGGTCGCCTCGCTCCTTTTGCAACACACGAAATTTTACCATTTCCTGGTGTTAACATAGTAAGCATTTTGTCAAAATCACCCATATTATTTTCTGTTATTATTATTCCCTTCGTTTTTACTATACTCATTAAAATTCACCTTTTGGTTATTTACATTTTCAAAATTTTCTATTTGTTTTAATTCTAGAAAAGTATTTATACTTCCTGTATTTTTGAAAGTATTCCAAGCAATTTCTTTTATCATAAGCCATTATCTCCTTTGTTAGTTATTATGCACCAATTTAATTAAAATATGTGTCAAAATATACTTTTTGTTATAGTTAATATATAAATTATTTGTAATAACATGTGGGGACCGTTCTAATGATTAAACTATTTAAAAAAATGTTCATTATTTTGCCAATCTTCTTTTACTTTAACCCAAGTCTTAAGTGCAACTTTAGTGCCAAAATTATTTTCCATATCATGTCTTGCCATAGAGCCAATTCTTTTTAGCATACTTCCATTCTTCCCAATAATTATGCCTTTATGAGACTCTCTTAAAGTATAGATAATAGCTTCAATTTGATACATTGGTTCATTGTTTTTACTTTTTTTATACTTCATTTTTTCTACTTTAACAAATATTCCATGCGGAACTTCATCCTTTAGAAGATATAATGCTTTTTCTCTAATTGTTTCTTCTGCAAGTTGCCTTAAAGTTTGATCTGTGTATTCTTCTATATTATAATATGCAGGGCCAATATTTAAGTTGTTTTCTATTTCATCTAAAACTACTTTTCTATATTTTTCTTTTAAAGCAGAAATTGGGATTATTGCCTTAAAATCATATTCATTTTTATATAAATCAATCAATTGTGCTAGTTGTGCTTTGTCAATTAAATCTATTTTATTTATTATAAGAATAGTATTTTTATTTGATTCTTTTATCTTTTCTAAAATTTTTTGGTCACCTCTACCAATCTCTTCACTATCTGCCTCTATTAAAAACAAAATAACATCAGAGTCTTGTATTGCTCCCCAAGAAAGTTCAATCATATTTTCATTAAATTTTGTTTTTGGCTTGTGTATTCCTGGTGTATCTATAAATATTATTTGAGAATTATCTCTATTTACTATTCCTTTTATTTGGGTTCTTGTTGTTTGAACCTTATTTGTAATTGCTGAAACTTTTTCACCCACTAATAAATTAATTAATGTCGATTTTCCAACATTTGTCCTTCCTATTATTGATACAAATCCTGATTTAAAATTTTTGTTCATTTTTACCTTTCCTATCCATTTTTTTGAATCATTTTAATCTCAAAATGTCATTATAAGTTACAATTATAGATAATAAAATTAATATCGAAAAGCCAACAAGTTGAATTTGCATTTCTGTCTCTTTGCTTAAAGGTTTTCGTCGAATTGCTTCTATTAAGAGAAATAAAATTTTTCCTCCATCTAATGCTGGAATTGGTAATAAATTCGTAATTCCAAGTGAAACAGATATTGCTGAAATAATATATATGTAATTTGCAAATGTTGTAGTATTACTTACAACTTTTGATATTCCAACAGGTCCGCTTAAGTCTTTTATTCCAATATTCCCTGTAAATAGCATTTTTAAGCTCATGCCAAGTGTTTTAATAAATTCCCCTGTTGCTGAAAATGCTATTGGAACACTCTTATATATCACAGCAATTAGAACGAAATATGTTATTAGTCCAAATACTATATTTACAATCGCTCCTGCTGAAACAATTGCAATTCTCTTTGGAATACTTGCCTTAGAATATGAACGTTCATGTTTTGATTCTTCATCTTCTCCTTCCATGCTAACAAATCCACCTAACGGGATTAGTCTAATAGCATATTTTGTCTCTTCTCCTTGTTTTTTCCAAATTGTAGGACCAAATCCTATTGCAAATTCATTGACTTTAACTTTGCAAAATTTTGCAACTAAAAAATGTCCACCTTCATGTATAAATATTAAAAATCCTAATAAAAAAATTATCTTTAATGCATTTATTAAAAATAAGATCAAAATAACCTCCTAATTATCTATTACATATCTCGTTCAGCATCAAAGTCGAACAAAACATAGAAATTCAACCTTTTTAGTTTTACAAATATAGTAACTTTCCTTACGCAATAAAAACCAGTATTAAATAAACAAAAGGTGCACTAAAAATTACACTATCTATTCTGTCTAACATTCCACCATGTCCTGGAAGTAAATTTCCAGAATCTTTTACATTTGCAAATCTTTTTATACAAGATTCTGTAAAATCTCCTATCTGGCTGGTTAATCCTAATACTAATGGAATAATTATTGCATAAAAATACTGTATTCCTTGTAATTGTAATGAGCCAACTTTATTTGCAATTATAGTATAAATAAATCCAACTAATGTAGCACCAAATGCACCAGCTATACAACCCTCTATAGATTTTTTAGGACTCACTTTACTAAAATGATGTTTTCCAAATAAGATACCTATTGTAAATGCAAATACATCAGTTGCCCATGCAGTCATTAAAAGATATCCTAATGCAAGCTTTCCCTTTTCTTCTACAACAATAAGGCCAATAAAAGTAATAAACCCTGTTACATATGCAATTCCTAAAAATGTATATGCTACATCTTTAAAAGTTATTTTCATGTCTGATATTATAATATGTAAAAACAAAATTAGTAATGTTATTGGTATTGCAAAAAGCAATATATATTTCATAATATTAAATGGTATTACTGACACTAAAAACACTAGTATCGTGCTTAAATATGAAACCCATTTTATAGGGTTACAAACTTTAGAAATTATACCAATATATTCATACATACATATAATCGCTACTATCATAACTGCAAAATCTATAATAGGCGCATTGCCCAATGCAATTATTAAAACAACTAATGGGAAGCCTATTAAAGATGTTAATACTCTTTTTAAATTCATCTTAATCTCCTTAAATTCTAATTTGCACCAAATTTTCTTGTTCTTTTTTGAAATTCTATAATTGCATTATCTAAATCTTCTTCATTAAAATCTGGCCAATTTTTTTGTACAAATAAAAACTCTGAATAAACTAACTGCCATGGTAAAAAATTACTAGTTCTCATTTCTCCACTTGTTCTTATCAATAAATCTGGGTCAGGAATTTTCTTTGTATATAGGTTATCTGATATTGTGTGTTCTGAAATATCTTCTACAGATATGTCTCCATCTTGAACCTTTTTTGCAATTCGTTTTACCGCATTTAAAATTTCGTCTCTGCCTCCATAATTCATTGCAATACAAAAAGTAACACCTGTATTATTTTTTGTATTATTCATGCAATCTTGAATACCTTTTTGTAGTTTGTCTGAAAAAGCAGTAAAATCTCCAATAAACCTAACCTTAATATTTTCAGATTCTGCAATCTTAGAATATTTATCAATATAATTTTGAAATAAAATCATAAGTGCTTTTACTTCATCCTCAGCTCTTTTCCAATTTTCTGTAGAGAATGCATAAACTGTAATATATTCAAGTCCAATTTTATTTGCATGTCTTACTATCTTTTCTAATGTCTCAGCACCTTTTTTATGTCCTAAAGCAGTTGGTAATCCATTTGCCTTAGCCCATCTTCTATTTCCATCCATTATTATTGCAATGTGTTTAGGCATATTTTCCTTGTCAAAAATCATTTACAGTTCCCCTTTATACAATATTTCAAATTACTTATTTCTATCTTTAATATACATAGCAAGATTTTTTAAAAAAATTCCTTTTTCGCCATATCTTTCTGTAATTTCAACAGCTTCTGAAATAATTTTTTCTAATATATCTTTTGATTCTTTTAGTCCATATTTTGTAACATAAGTACATTTATTACTCTCTCTGTCATTGCCTACAGGTTTTCCTGTAACAATTTCATCTCCTTCTTCAGATAAAATATCATCCTTAATTTGAAATGCCAAGCCTATTTTTTCTGCATAAGAAGTCAACTCTTCAAGTTGCTCATTAGAAGCTCCCCCAAGAATTGCTCCAGTTCTAACGCAAACTTTTATTAATGCACCAGTTTTATTTTTGTGCATATATTCTAAGTAATCTGAAGAAATTGGTTTTCCTTCAAACTCTGTATCTACATATTCACCTGCAATCATTCTATCTACAGCATTTGTAAATTCGTTGAATATCTTTATTTTTTCATTCAATTTTTGGATATCTTTAGTATTTTTCAAATCATCACTTATTACATTATATGCATAATTCAATAATCCATCACCAGCCAGTATAGCAATGCACTCATTAAACTTTTTATGATTAGTAGGCTTTCCATGTCTAAAATCATCATTATCTATTGCAGGTAAATCATCATGAATTAAAGAAAAATTATGAATCATTTCAATTGCTACAGCATAGGGCATACAGAAATTATAATCAGCTTTAAATAAATTGTATGTTGCCAAAATAAGTATTGGTCTTATTCTTTTGCCTCCTGAAATTAAGCTATACTCCATTGCTTCATAAATTTCGGCCTCTGGACAATCTTTATCTTTTATATATTTTTTTAATTCTTCTTCTATTATATTTTGATATTTTTTTAATTCTTCCTTAAAATCCATTTTTTATTTCCTTGTTTTAATTTTTTTATACTGTTATTTTCCATTGGAAAAGAACAATTATTTTTAACTCTAAATTGACATTATTTCTGTCTCTTTTGCAGATATTATCTTATCAATTTCTTCAACATTTTTATCAGTTATTTTTTGAATTTCAGTTTCAGCCACTTTAAGTTCATCTTCGGTAATATCGCCATCTTTTTGCATAGCTTTTGCTTTATCAATTCCATCACGTCTAGCATTTCTAATAGCAACTTTTGCATCTTCAGCATATTTCTTAATTTCTTTAACTAATTCTTTTCTTCTTTCTTCTGTTAATTCTGGAAATACAAGTCTTATAACTTTACCATCATTATTTGGATTAATTCCAATTTCTGATGCTAAAATAGCTTTTTCTATTTCTTTTAATATACTTACATCCCATGGTTGAATCATAATCATTCTAGCCTCTGGCACTGAAATTCCAGCAACTTGATTAATTGGAGTTGGTGTTCCATAATAATCAATTTTCACCTTATTTAATATAGAAGGATTAGCCCTTCCTGCTCTAACTTCTGATAATTTTTCAGTCAAGCTATCTATTGTTTTTGTCATCTTTTCTTTAATTTCATTATAATCCATAATTATATATCCTTTCTGTGCATTTGCCCGGGCATTTGGGACCGGTTCTTTTTTGCACACTTATAAAATTTTATTAATTTTTTACAATTGTTCCAATTTTTTCACCTTTAACTGCTCTTACAATATTTTCTGGATCTGCAATTCCAAATACTACTAAAGGAATGTTGTTGTCCTTACATAAAGCTGTTGAAGTTGAATCCATAACTTTTAAATTTTTTTCTAAAACTTCTTGATAAGTTATCTCATCATATTTTGTGGCTGTTTTATCTAATTTAGGATCTGCTGTATATACTCCATCTATCGCCTTTCCAAGTAATATTGCATCAGCTTCAACCTCAGCCGCACGAAGTGCTGCTCCTGTATCTGTTGTAAAGAAAGGACTTCCTGTACCGCATGCAAATATTACCACTCTACCTTTTCCTAAATGCTTTGTTGCTTTTCTTTTTATAAATGGCTCCGCTATTTCTCTCATTTCAATTGCAGTTTGAACTCTTGTATAAACCCCTCTTGCTTCTATTGCATCTTGAAGTGCTAATGCATTCATAGCTGTTGCAAGCATTCCCATGTAGTCTGCAGTTGTCTTTTCCATTTGTTCACCATTTCTTCTACCTCTCCAAAAGTTTCCACCACCAACTACAATTGCAACTTCTACTCCCATATCGTGAATTTCTTTGATTTTGTCGCATATTTTTCCTACTACTTCAATATTAATTCCTGTTTTATCTTCTCCTGCTAATGCTTCTCCGCTAAGTTTTAAAAGTATTCTTTTATACTTTGGCTTTGACATTTTTATTCCCCCTTATTTTTGTTCATTACACGCATTCTATCACAGATTAGAAAAAATAACAATATGTAATAACTAAAAAAATAAAAATTTAATAGTATGTGGATGCTTTTTTCCTCCGTCTCAAAATTCAACCTCAAAAAAAAGTTGCAAATTTCTTTGCAACCTTTTTATTATTTAGCGTAATCAACTATTCTTTTTTCTCTAATGACATTTACCTTTATTTGTCCTGGATATTCCATTTCATCTTCTATTCTCTTAGAAACATCTCTAGCTAAAACTGTCATTTGATCATCATTTATTTTATCTGGTTTAACAATAATTCTAACTTCACGTCCTGCTTGTATAGCAAATGATTTTTCCACTCCATCAAATGAATCTGCAATTGCTTCTAAACTTTCTAGTCTTTTTATGTATGCTTCTAAAGTTTCTCTTCTTGCTCCAGGTCTTGAAGCTGAAATCGCATCTGCCGCTTGAACTAAAACTGCCTCCATTGATTGAGGTTCTACATCCCCATGATGTGCTTCAACAGCATTTATAACTAATGGGTTTTCTTTATATTTTTTAAGTATATCAACACCAATTTGTACATGTGTTCCCTCCATATCATGGTCTAAAGCTTTTCCTATATCATGTAATAAACCTGCACGTCTTGCTCTTTTCGGATCTAGTCCAAGTTCTTCAGCCATTATTCTAGCTAAATTTGCTACCTCTATTGAGTGATTTAGAACATTTTGTCCATAACTTGTTCTAAATTTAAGTTTACCAAGAAGTTTAATTATGTCTGGATGTAAATTATTAACTCCTGCTTCTAATGCTGCTCTTTCACCTTCATCTTTGATAGTTTGATTAAGCTCTTCTTTAGCTTTCTCAACCATTTCTTCAATCTTTGCAGGATGAATTCTTCCATCATCAATCAATTTCTGAAGAGCAATTCTAGCAACCTCTCTTCTAAGTGGATCAAATCCTGATAAGATAACCGCTTCAGGTGTATCATCAATTATTAAATCAATTCCTGTAAGAGTTTCCAATGCCTTTATATTTCTTCCTTCTCTACCAATTATTCTTCCCTTCATATCATCACTTGGAAGGTTAACAATTGATACCGTTGTTTCTGATGTGTGATCTGCAGCACATTTTTGTACAGCATAAGTAATAATTTCCTTTGCATTTTTGTTAGCTTCTTCTTTAGCTTTTTGATTTAAGTCTCTTATGATTTTAGCTTTTTCAGTACTTATCTCTTTTTCTACTTGTTCTAATAAATACTTTTTAGCATCTTCTGAACTTAGTCCTGCAATTCTTTGTAATTCTTGAGATTGTTTTTCTAATAAGTCATTTACGTCCTTCTTTTGAAGTTCAATGCTTTCATACTCTTTATCTAGATTTTTTTCTTTTTGTTCTAGATTGTCTGCACGCTTATCTAAGTTTTCTTCTTTTTGAATCATTCTTGATTCTTGTTTTTGTACTTCGCTTCTTCTTTCTTTAATCTCTTTATCTAATTCATTCCTATCTTTCATTATTTCTTCTTTTGCTTTAATAATTTCTTCTTTTTTCATATTTTCAGCTTCAACTTTAGCTAAATCAACAAGCCTTTTTGCCTCCTGTTCAGCCCCTTGGATTTTAGATTCAGCAATTTTCTTTCTTAAAAGCATTCCTAGAAAAATTCCAATTGCTATTGAGATTAAGAAAGTTGCGATTATGACTACTATATTCATAATCATACACCTCTTTCTTATTAAATTTTCAATGTGCAAATAAATATATATAAATTATCTGGAACATATATAATATATATTTTTCCATTTAATTTTTTTATTAAATATATTTCTCTACTCTTATAGTATATAAGAAAACTTGTAAACTGTCAAGAGGAAAATACAAAAAAAATGGACAAAGGAACCTTCCCTCTGTCCAAAAATAATTTATTCTTTGTTTAAAAATTTATATGTAAATCCTGCTAACGCTGAACCTACAAATGGAGCAATAATAAATACCCATACTTGTTTTATAGCTATTGTGTTTCCTGCTATAGCAAGTATTGTAGCTGGTGCTAAACTTCTTGCAGGGTTAACAGATGTTCCTGTTAAGCTAATTCCAAGGATATGTACGAATGCAAGAGTTAAACCAATTACTATCCCTGCAACTGCAGATTTCTTTTCATCTGATGTTACACCAAGAATTGTATAAATAAATACAAATGTTAAAATAACTTCTACAACAAATGCTGTAAATACTTTAATTTGTAATGAAGATTTTTCTTCATATCCATTTGCACCTAAACCAATACCTTGCTCTGTATCAGTAATTCCTTTTACAGCATATTCAAAATTTGAATATTTCTTTTCTGTGTTTGATTCTTCATTAGTTGCATTCTCTCCTTCAGTTGCTTCGGCATTTTCAGCATTTTCTGTAGCTTGTGTAGCATTATTTGCAGGTACAAGCTGTTTTCCCATGTCAGTAACAACTTGAGATTGAGTTAACAAGAAGAACAATAATGCAGCACCTATAAATGCACCTACTATTTGTGCTAAACAATAAAAAGCAAATTCTTTAACTGTAATCTTTCTATTTATAAGCATAGCAAGTGATACTGCAGGATTTATATGACATCCTGATATATTTCCTATAACATAAGCCATAGCTATAATTGATAATCCAAATGTTAATGCTATAGTTAATGTATTTCCAGTAATTACAGCTGCTCCACATCCAAATAATACTAATACGGCTGTTCCTATTGCCTCACAAAAATACTTTTTCATAAAATTTTCCTCCTTTAAAAATTCTGAAATTATTATATTATTTTTTTTATTTTAAGTCAATATAAATTATTCATTTTTTTTATGCTTTTAAATCATCTATTATTGCTTTATAATCTTTTGCCATTAAAATAGCGGTACCTGCTACTAAAATATTAGCTCCTGCATTTTTTACAGCTTCGCAAGTTTTTAAATTTATTCCTCCATCTGCTTCTATGTCTACTTCTAAATTATTTTCGTCAACATATTTTTTTAAAGTCTTTATTTTATCAATCATCTCTGAAAGTAGGGTTTGCCCTCCTTTTCCTGGTTCAACAGTCATAACTAAACAAGTATGAATATATGGCAAAAACTTATAAACCTTTTCAATTGAAGTATTTGGCTTTACAGATATTCCTACTTTACTATTATTCTGTTTAATTAAATTTATATATTCAAAAACTTCTTCGTCATTTTTGCAAGCCTCTAAATGAAATGTAATAATATTTGGCTCAACACTTGAAAATTCTTCTATTCCTTTTTTTACATCTTCAATCATTAAATGCACATCTATTGGTAAATTTGAGATTCTTTTTATATATGAGCTTAGCTCTAACATATAATTATAAGTATTTTTTTCTACAAATTTTCCATCCATTACATCAATATGAAAATAATCTGTTTTTGCTTTTTCAAGTCCAAAGATTATTTTTGATTCTTCTCCTTTTAAAATACTTAAAAGCGAAGTTGATACTTCAATCATTTTTATTTCATCCTCCTATTATAATATACTTTTTTAACTTATGTTTGTCTTTTATTATATATCTTTTGATTAATATATGCAAGTCTAAACTTTTAAAAGATTATTCTATCTGTTATAGTTCAGCAAGAATATTATTCTAATTACATAGAATTTTTTAGTGCTAAATGAAGGTTAGCTATAATTATTCGAAAAAGACTTATAAATTAACTTTAATAGCAATTATTTTTCCTTACTGAACTGCAACTACTGTCTCTTTATTTTGAACATTTACAGTATGGTTTTCAATACTATATTATATATTTTAAAATAAATTCATGATAGAAGCTAAAAATCGTTCAAAAAATCTTCGGTAATATATTTTTTGTATCATCTATACAAATGTAAATACTTTCATTATAAATTATTTTTGAAACATAATAAAAGGACTTTGCAAAGCAAAGCCATTTTATTTTATCTATTCAATCCTTTTCTTCCTGCATATATAGCAGAATCTTCCAAATCACTTTCTATATTTAAAAGTCTGTTATATTTAGCAACTCTGTCTGTTCTACAAGGTGCACCAGTTTTAATCTGTCCTGCATTTGTAGCTACTGCAACATCTGCTAAAGTGGTGTCTTCTGTTTCACCGCTTCTATGTGATACAACTGCAGTATATCCATTCTTTTTAGCAAGCTCTATTGCATCTAATGTTTCTGTTAATGTTCCTATTTGATTTAATTTTATTAAAATACTATTTGAAATTTTATTATCTAAACCTTTTTGTAATCTCTTTATATTTGTAACAAATAGGTCATCTCCAACTAACTGAATTCTATCCCCTAATCTTTCTGTTAGTTTTTTCCAATTATCCCAATCTTCTTCTGCTAAACCATCTTCTATTGAAACTATAGGATATTTTTCTACTAATTCAACTAAGAAATCTATCATTTGGTCAGGTGTCTTTAATTCATTTGTTTTCCAGAAGTAATAATTTCCTTCTTGTCCAATTTTTTTAGCTTCTTCATACATTTCTGTACTTGCAACATCAAGAGCTAAACATACTTCTTCTCCTGGTTTGAAACCTGCTTTTTCTATTGCTTCTACAATTAGCTTTAAAGCTTCTTCATCACTTGATAAGTTTGGTGCAAATCCGCCTTCATCTCCAACACCTGTTGCTAATCCTTTTTCTTTCAATACTTTCTTTAATGTATGATATATTTCTGCTGACATTCTCATGCATTCTGTAAAAGATTTTGCTCCAACAGGCATTATCATAAACTCTTGTGTGTTAACTGTGTTGTCTGCATGTTTTCCACCATTTAAAATATTCATCATTGGAGTTGGAAGAACTTTAGCATTTGGTCCACCAAGATATTGGTATAGTTCCATTCCAACAGATGCAGCAGCTGCTTTTGCAACTGCAAGTGATACTCCAAGTGTTGCATTTGCTCCAAGTCTTGCTTTATTTTCTGTTCCATCAAGTTCAATTAGTGTTTTGTCTAATTTAACTTGATCATAAGCATTCATTCCTACAATTGCCTCTCTTATAATTGTGTTAACATTTTCTACTGCCTTTAATACACCTTTTCCAAGATATCTAGATGTATCTCCATCTCTTAATTCAACCGCTTCAAAAGCTCCTGTTGAAGCTCCAGATGGAACAAGTGCTACTCCATAACTTCCATCTTCTAACATAACCTCTACTTGTACTGTTGGATTTCCTCTTGAATCTAACACTTCTAATGCCTTAACTTCTTCGATTTCTAAACAATTTTTCATTTTAAAACTTCCTTTCTTTTTTATTATTAATTATCTAAAATCTGATTTTTAGATTTTTTATTTTTTTGTATATTTTCTGTCTCTTTATTACTTTCCTCTTTATAGTGTTTACTTTTTTCTTTACTATAAACTGCATTACTAAATATTTTGCTTTTTATAGTACTTGCTTTATTTACTAACTCATCTTTTTCATACATTACAAAATCTCGAGCTTCAATATCATCTTTACCAAATCCAATATTATTATTATCTGTTTTAACATATAATCCTGTCTCGTATAATTTAGTTTTTTCTCCAACATTATTGTTAAAATAGTTTTCAAGAATGTTTCTTTCTTCTCTACTATCTCCACCTATTTTCAAATATTTATATTTCCAAATAACATTTCTTTCAAAAACTTCCTCATCTGTTTTTGGTAAATCATTATACATATACTCTACAATAAATTTGGAATTCACAATAGATATTGTCAAATTTGTCCATATATCTTGCTCTGTATCATAAAAATCTTTTCTAAGATTTTTTATACATTTAAACAATTCTTCTACAATTTTTAAATACTGCTCTTCATTTATATTAAATCTCTTTGGTACCTCATAAACATTTATATATTTTTTTCTTATTATGCCTTTTGGCAAATAATAGAAGAACAGTTCTCCAGATTGTGAATTTTCTTCATGTTTATAAACAGATGCATATAAATATATTTCTTCCCATCTTTCAGGTATAAGTGTAAATATATATTTTTGAATTTGTTCATATTTATCTTTCATTTTTTTCGTTGTTCTTAACATTTATTTATTCCTTTTCTAATAGAGTTTCTCCTGTCATCTCTTCTGGCTTTGTAATATTCATCAAGTCTAATATTGTAGGTGCTAAATCTGCAAGCTTTCCTTCTGATTTTAACTTTATATTTTGATTTTCTGATACTACAATCATTGGAACTAAATTTGTTGTATGTGCAGTATGTGGCTCACCTGTAGAATAATCTATCATTTGTTCACAATTTCCATGATCTGCTGTAATAATTAAATTGCCATGCATTTCATTTATTGCTTTTACAACCTTTCCAATACATTCATCCACTGCCTCAACAGCTTTTATAGCAGCCTCCAAGCTTCCTGTATGTCCCACCATGTCTGGATTTGCATAATTTAAAATTATACAATCATACTTTCCACTTAAAATTGCATCTACTACTTTTTCTGTTACTTCATAAGCACTCATTTCTGGTTGCATATCATAGGTTTCTACCTTAGGAGACGGAATAAGAATTCTGTCTTCTCCTTTATATTGTTTTTCTTCTCCACCATTAAAGAAAAATGTAACATGCGCATATTTTTCTGTTTCTGCAATTCTTAGTTGTGTTAATCCTCTATTGCTAAGTACTTCTCCAAGTGTATTGTTTATTTGCTCTTTTTTGAAAGCAATGTGAACATTTGGCATTGTTTCATCATAAGATGTAAAACATACAAAATATGTGTTTATTTTTTTTGTTTCAAACTCTTTAAAATCCTTATCTACTATTGCCCTGGTTATTTCTCTTGCTCTATCTGGTCTAAAATTGAAGAATATAACTGAATCATTTTCTTCAATTGTGGCAATTGGAGTTTCTCCATCTGCTGATGTAATTACAGTAGGCTCTACAAATTCATCAAAAACTTCTTTTTGATATGAATTTTCTATTGCATTTATAACATTGGCAGATTTTATTCCAATACCATTAACTAACGCATCATATGCTTTTTTTATTCTTTTCCACCTTTTATCTCTATCCATACTATAGAATCTACCTGAAATTGAAGCAATTTTCCCAATTTCTTTTTCCTTCATTTTTTCCTGTAATTCAATAATATAGTTTTCTGCTGAAGCAGGTGGTGTATCTCTTCCGTCTAAAAAGCAATGTACATAAACATTTTCAAAATCTCTTCTTTTAGCCATTTCTAAAAGACCATATAAATGTCTATTATGACTATGGACTCCACCATCTGAAAGAAGACCTAATATATGTAACTTTGAATTATGTTTTTTACAATTTTCTATGGCATTTATAAATTCTTCGTTTGTAAAAAAGTCACCATCTTCTATAGATTTAGTTATTCTTGTTAATTCTTGATAGACAATTCTTCCAGCCCCTATATTAGTATGTCCAACTTCAGAGTTTCCCATTTGTCCTTCTGGTAACCCTACAGCTAATCCACTTGGTTTTATTTTTGTAGTTGGATATTTTTTCATAAGTGTATCTATATTAGGGGTATTTGATAATTTAACTGCATTCCCTTCTTCTTGTTCGTTTATACCAAATCCATCTAATATCATTAGCATTGTTACTTTTTTTTGTTCCATTTTTCCATTCCTTCCTAGGTACAAATTGTTTTAATTTTGTCCGTTATTTGTTACTGTTTGAAGCTGTTTATTTATCAAAATTTACTATTGCTGAGAAATCTTCAGCCTTAAGACTTGCTCCTCCAATTAGCCCTCCATCGATATCAGACATCTCTAACAATTCTTTTGCATTACTTGGCTTCATACTTCCACCATATTGTATTATAACTCTTTCTGATACATTTTGTCCATAGATTTCGCAAATTTTTTCACGAATTTTCTTTATAGCTTCATTTGCATCATCACTCGTTGCAGTCTTTCCTGTTCCAATTGCCCATATTGGCTCATAAGCAATTATTGTATTTATAACTTGTTCATCACTTAAGCCATCTAATGCTTTTTGTGTTTGAGATGTAATCACCTCAAAAGCATTTCCCGCTTCTCTTTGTTCTAAAGTTTCTCCAACACATACAATTGGCTTAAGCTCATTTGCAAATGCTGATTTTATCTTTTTATTTACAGTTTCATCTGTTTCGTTAAAATATTGTCTTCTTTCAGAATGACCTATTATTACATATTCTACTCCAATAGATTTTAACATTTTTCCTGAAATTTCACCAGTAAATGCACCTTTTTCTTCAAAGTGCATATTTTGTGCTCCAATTTTTATATTTGTTCCTTGAGCTATATTTAAACAATAAAACAAATCTGTAAAAGGAACACATAAAATTACTTCATTTTGAGTTTCCTTTACCAATGGTTCAAGTGCAGTAATCATTTCCATTGCTTCATTTGGAAGCATATTCATTTTCCAATTTCCAGCTATTACTTTTCTTCTCATTATAAACCTCCTTTTTTTGAATATAAGTGTAGAATATATATTTTTTTCTTAAAAATTTATAAATGCATCATTTTTTCACTAATTGATGAGGCTTGCTTCTGTGCTATTTTTCGTTTCTTTTTAATCAAAAATTATAATTTTCTTATTTAATTATTCTTATTTCCAAATTTAATAAGAACTAAAAGTACATTTTAGTTATGTTTCTTATGTTTTGTTTGGTTAAGCAATGCATTTATAAATTCTACAAAAAAAATATAATTTAACCTTAAAAATCATTTTGCACGCTAGCATTTTTTATTATGCTTAAATTCTCTATTTTTATTATAATCCATTTTTTCTTCAATTATTTTATCTAAATCTATATTGTAGGCTCCACAAAAATCGCAAATTCTAATTATTACATCAGCAAATTCTGAAGGAATCCCGCAGGGTTTATTTTCTTTTTCATAATATGTTTCATTAAATCCCTTTCCGTGTCTGTATTCTTCAAATGCTTCTGATAACTCAGTATGCATTAATGCAATTATTTCGCCAAAGTCTCTTTCTTTTCCCCAAAAGCCATGTCTCTTTGAATTTTCATAGGCTTCTTTGGATATTTCATTTAATGCTTTCATAATTACACCTCTTCTAAATTATTTTTTACCTTTATAATATCTTCTTTTGGAGTTGAGGCTCCAGCCATTATTCCAATTTTATTAGCACCTTTTATTTCTTTTATATCTAATTCGTTTTCATTTGCAATAAAAAATACTTTATTACAATATTTGCATGATATATCATACAATTTATTTGTATTTGAGCTTTTTTTATCACCTATAATTATCATTATTTCAACTTTTTTTGCAATTTCCTCTGTTTCTTTTTGTCTAATTTCAGTTGAAGGACAAATTGTTTTTTTTATTTCTAGATTAGTATTATCATTCAATTTACTTTTTAATTCTTTAGCTATTTCATCAAACTTTTTTGAGCTATGCGTTGTTTGAGAAATTAATAAAATGTTTTTTTCATTTTGAAATTTTTCGAAATTTCCATTTAGTTCCTCTTTACTTGAAATAACTATGTATTTATTATCTGCTCTGCTTTTTATTCCTATTATTTCTGGATGATTATTATTTCCAACAATTATTATAAAAAAATCTTTTTTCGAATATTCCTCTGCCATTTGTTGAATCTTTAAAACACTTGGACAAGTTAAATCTATAAGTGGGATATTAAGTTCTTCTGCTTTTTCATATACTTTTTTAGGCACACCGTGTGCCCTTATTATTGTTTTACTTTTTGCTTCTTCTATATCATTAATAAATATAATTCCTTCTTTTTCTAAATTATCTATTACATTTTGATTATGTACAATTTCTCCTAGACAATAAGTTACTCCAGTTTTAGCTTCTTTTATAGCATTGTCTACGGCTCTTTTTACCCCATAGCAAAAGCCAGCATTCTCCCCAATTATTATTTCCATCTAAATCATTCCTTATTGTATCATTTTCATTACTTCTTCCTTCAAAACATCTACTATGCATTCTTGTGGAACTTTTTTGATTATTTCACCTTTTTTAAATAAAAGTCCCTCTTTTATTCCTCCTGCAATACCAATATCTGCTTCTCTAGCTTCACCTGGTCCATTAACTGCACATCCCATTACTGCAACTGTTATATTTGATTCTAGTGTTTGCAAAAAATCTTCAACTTCTTTTGCAATAGGAATTAAATCAATTTTAGTTCTTCCACAAGTTGGACAAGCTATTAATGTTGGTGATTTGCTATATAAATTGCAATCTTTTAGTATTTCTTTTGCTACTTTTATTTCTTTTATTGGATCATCTGAAAGAGAAACTCTTAAAGTATTTCCTATACCTTCTCTTAATAAAACGCCTAACCCAATACTGGATTTTACAGTGCCACTAAATTCAGTTCCAGCTTCTGTAATTCCTAAATGTAATGGATAATTAAATTCCTTACTTGCAAGTTCATATGCTTTTATACATAAGTCTAAATTAGACGCTTTTAAGGATATTGCTATATCATAAAAATCTAAATCTTCTAAAATCTTTATATGTCTTCTTGCACTATCTACCATTGCCTCTGGTGTAGGTTTTCCATATTTTTCAAGTAGTTCTTTTTCTAAAGAGCCTCCATTTACCCCAATTCTTATTGGGATATTTTTTTCTTTACAAGCTCTTACTACTGCCTCAACTTTATCTGATGAGCCAATATTTCCAGGATTTATTCTTACTTTATCTACACCAGAATTTATAGCTTCTAATGCAATTTTATAATCAAAGTGAATATCTGCAACAATTGGTATATGTATTTGTTCTTTTATTTTCTTGATGGCTTTTGCATCATCTAAATCTAAACATGCAACTCTAATAATTTCACATCCTGCATTTTCTAAATCTAAAATCTGCTTAACAGTAGATTCTACATCTTTAGTTATTGTATTACACATAGATTGTATGCTTACTTTATTTTCTCCGCCTATTTGAACATTTCCTACCATAATTTTTCTTGTATTAGCTCTATTCATTTATCGCTCCTTAAATTGATATATTTATTTGTCAAGTAATGCTTCAATTCCAGGTAGTTTCTTTCCTTCTAAGAATTCTAATGAAGCTCCTCCTCCTGTAGAAACATGTGATATTTTACTTGCAAGACCGGCTTTTTCAACAGCAGCTGCTGAATCTCCACCACCTACAATTGTAATTGCATCATTTAGATTTGCAAGTTTATGTGCTATTGCATTTGTTCCAACTGCGAATTGTTCAAATTCAAATAATCCAAGAGGTCCATTCCATACAATTGTTTTAGCTCCATTTAATTCTTTTCTAAACATTTCTATTGTTTTTTCACCAATATCAAATCCCTGCCATCCATCTGGTATATCAGTCCAATTAACTGTTTTACTCTCCGTGTCTGGCTTATATTCTTTTCCTATTTTAGTGTCTATTGGAAGTACCATTTTTACACCTTTTTCTTTTGCTTTTGCCATTAACTCTAGTGCTAAGTCGCATTTATCTTCTTCACATAAAGAATCACCTACACTGTACCCTTGTGCCTTGAAAAATGTATATGCCATTGCTCCACCAATCATTAATGTGTCTACTTTTTCTAATAGGCTGTCTATTACACCAATTTTATCAGACACCTTTGCACCACCTAAAATAGCAACATAAGGTCTTTTTGGATTATCTAATGCATTTCCTAAAAATGTTAATTCTTTTTCTATTAAAAATCCTGATACAGCTGGTAAATATTTTGTTACTCCTTCTGTTGAAGCATGTGCTCTATGTGCTGTTCCAAAAGCATCATTAACAAAAACCTCTCCATATGAAGCTAATTTTTTTGCAA